>ERZ857840.4458-NODE-4458-length-10729-cov-3.409312_pt1 | contig 10729 bp, 9 predicted proteins | sample MGYA00519760_ERZ857840 | MGnify/ENA primary metagenome ERZ857840 (study PRJEB31778, sample SAMEA3449371) | human gut metagenome | biome: human gut; feature: human-associated habitat; material: faeces | place: United Kingdom | collected 2010/2012 ... | reverse complement strand
GGTAGAAATGGCGAAGCGTAATTATATATTCAATACGATTCGTGACGTATATCATTTGTATGGTTTCCAACAGATAGAGACTCCGTCTATGGAGATGCTTTCTACACTGATGGGAAAGTACGGCGATGAAGGGGATAAACTACTCTTTAAGATTCAAAATTCAGGAGATTACTTTTCCGGGATTACTGACGAAGAATTGTTAAGCCGTAATGCTGTCAAACTGGCAAGCAAATTTTGTGAGAAAGGTTTGCGTTATGACTTGACAGTACCTTTTGCTCGCTACGTCGTGATGCATCGTGATGAGATCACTTTCCCGTTCAAGCGCTATCAGATTCAACCGGTATGGCGTGCTGACCGTCCGCAAAAAGGACGTTATCGCGAATTTTATCAATGTGATGCTGACGTTGTAGGAAGCGATTCATTACTGAACGAAGTGGAATTGATGCAGATTGTCGATACTGTTTTCAGTCGTTTTAATATTCGTGTATGTATTAAGATAAACAACCGTAAGATTCTTTCCGGTATCGCTGAAATTATAGGTGAATCGGATAAAATCGTCGATATTACTGTAGCGATTGATAAACTGGATAAAATAGGTTTGGATAATGTAAATGCCGAACTGAAAGAGAAGGGAATCAGTGATGAGGCTATTGCCAAGTTGCAGCCGATTATTCTCCTTAGCGGTACGAATGCGGAAAAGTTGGCAACATTGAAAAATGTATTATCGGCCAGTGAAGTAGGATTGAAAGGAGTGGAAGAAAGCGAATTTATCCTGAATACATTGGAAACAATGGGCTTGAAGAATGAAATCGAGCTTGACCTGACATTGGCTCGCGGACTGAATTACTATACAGGTGCTATCTTTGAAGTGAAAGCGTTGGATGTGCAGATTGGTAGTATCACAGGTGGTGGTCGCTATGATAATCTGACCGGAGTATTTGGTATGGCAGGAGTGTCGGGAGTGGGTATCTCTTTTGGTGCAGACCGTATCTTCGACGTATTGAACCAACTTGAACTTTATCCGAAAGAAGCTGTGAATGGAACAGAACTTCTATTCATCAACTTCGGCGAAAAGGAAGCTGCATTCTCTATGGGAATTCTGTCGAAAGTGCGTGCTGCCGGTATCCGTGCCGAGATTTTCCCGGATGCAGCCAAGATGAAGAAACAGATGAGCTATGCCAATACAAAGAATATTCCGTTTGTAGCTATTGTCGGCGAGAATGAAATGAACGAAGGCAAAGCCATGTTGAAGAATATGGAGACAGGAGAACAAAATCTTGTTTCGGCAGAAGAACTGATTGCTGTTGTGAAGAAATAAGCAGAGATATTAGAAATTGTTTTTCATGGCTACTTACAGAGTAGAAAAATCAGTATATAATTTTATAACGAACCATTATAAAAATCTAAGTACATGAATAAAATTATAAGTATAATCGCTTTATTGCTCATCCTGCCTATTTTTAAAGTGGAAGCATACGATTTTGTAATTGATGAAATTACATATAATTTCACAAAAGAACATGGTACGGTTGAAGTGTCTGGGCTTCGAGAATTTTTAAATCTCGAACCTGGAGACCGAAATTCAAGTCTGCCTCTTGTGGTGAATATTCCTCCTGTCGTTACTTATAAGGATAATAAATATGACGTTGTTAGCATTGGATATGCTGCATTTCAAGGGTGTAGAAAAGTTACTGAAATAAAAATACCATCGACAGTTCGAGAGATTGGAGAATTTGCTTTTGAAAATTGTTCCAAACTTGAAATTATCAACATACCTGATTCCGTAAGGATGATTGGGCGATGTACTTTTTCTGGTTGTAGCGGTCTAAAGAAAGTTATATATGGGAGTGTCATAGTTCCTGAAAAAACATTTTATGGATGTTCGTCCTTGACCGAGGTGAAGTTATTAGATTCAGTAAAGTTTATTGGAGAAGAAGCGTTTGAATCATGCACATCACTTGTATCAATTGATTTACCGTATTTAGTAGAGGAAATTGGGAAACGAAGTTTTAGAGGATGTACCTCATTAAGTAATATAAATTTTCCTTTGTCTTTAAGGAAAATTGGGGCAAATGCCTTTCAAGGATGTATAAATCTCAAAAAGGTAGAATTGCCTAAAAGGCTGGAACAGTATAGGTACGATTTTGAAGATACTACAAAATTTAAGTGGATTAAATAGTAATTATATATTCGTGAATAAGAGACAATTTCTTAGGGAAAACTGCCATATAGGACGGTGGAGTCTCAATGCGTTCACTATAAAACTATGAGTGTGGAATCAATTCTTAGCATTACAGCTAGCCTTATTGCCATTGGCGGTTTAGTGTATGCAGGTTATCAAAGGTGTAAGAAGAAAAGTCTGTCAACGTTGATGACCGAGCTTGTTGCTAAAAATACATCTGTAAAAGGTCAGCAGGCAATCCTTCAAAAAATCAGCAGAAACCTCTATTTAAGTGGGAAAGGATTGTCAATCGGCTATATCAGGAATTTCTCCGTCAGTGGCAGATCGAAAGAGGTTATATTTCAAGATATATGTTTGAAAAATAACATTGAACCGACTGTGGAACTGTGTAAACGGATGTTGACGTATGACGTTCCTTCATTTCGTGCGAAATGGAATGAACAGCACATTGAAAATATAAATAAACCTGCGCAATCAATGACCCAATTGTTGGTGGAACAACCTATCACGAACGGTAAACGACAGATTGTCTACTTATCTGCATTGTTTCAGGAAAAATATCCTGAAACGTATAAAAGGCTGACGGATATTTTGGATAAGCATAATGTCGGGTATGCTTTACTCAAAGCAACACGCGATATATGGTGTCGTGATTATATGCCGGTACAGACGGCAAGTGGCAAACTTATTCAGTTCAAATATGACCCTTCATATTTGAAGAACAATGAAAAATACGAGGCATCACGTTCTAATGTATGTGAAGTATGTAAAGCAAATGGTATTAAACCGACTTTCTCAGACATCAATCTTGATGGTGGAAATGTCCTTATTTGTGGCAACCGTGCTATCATCTCTGATCGTGTGTTTAGTGAAAATCCTGGTAGAAAAGAGGAAGATTTGAAAGCCGAACTTAGCCGCCTACTTGAAGCCGAGATAATAATTATTCCAGCGCAGAAAGACGATTTCACAGGTCATGCAGATGGTATGGTTCGCTTCGTCAACTGCGATACAATTCTCGGTAATGACCGTGCTGAAGAATTCAAGTATTGGCGCGAGAAGATGGATAAAGTAATCAGCACTTATCACCTACAATATATTGATGTGCCATTTTTTTATGGCTACAAAGATAAAGCACATCCCGAACATGCAATTGGGATATATGTCAATTACCTTGAAGTTGAGAATCTGATTGTAGTTCCCGTGTTCGGTGTTCCCGGAAATAAGGATGCCGAAGCTGTTGTGAAAATCAAAGAAATCTTTCCTGATAAAATAGTTGAAACAATTGACTACAATGAGGTAGCTTTGGAAGGTGGTCTTCTCAATTGCACTACATGGACGTTGAATAGTTTTCAATGATAAAGATGGGTAGGTCGCTTTCGACACCTTAATCCTGATTGAATAATTTTGAGCAGAGAATATCTTCTCGGATTTTGTAATAGTTTACTTATTTCTAAAGAAATAAATGACAAGATCCTGAGTATCTTAATCATAGGTCTACGATATGACACTAGAAGAATATAGTCTCATTTTAATATTTTATTTGATCTAGTATTCCATTGAGGAAAGCAATCGCTACTCCATAATTCGTCATAGGAATGTGTTGCTCCCGTGCACGTTCGATGCGGCTAAGTACGTATTTACGATTGAACATACATGCTCCGCAATGGATTACCAGCGAATAAGGAGTCAGGTCTTGTGGAAAGTCGGTTCCTGCTACCATATCAATTTGCAGATTCTCTCCAATCCGTTTCCGTAACAAACGGGGAAGTTTCACTCTTCCTATATCTTCTGAAAGGGGAGCGTGTGTACAAGCTTCCGCTATTAGTACACGTGACGATTCCGTCAGCCTTTCAATCGCAGTTGCACTTTCTACATAATAATGAATATCCCCCTTATAACCTGCGAAAAGTACAGAAAAAGAAGTCAGTTCACTTTCCTTTGGTTTCTGTTCATAGATCGCTTTGAAAACTTGTGAATCGGTGATGATTAACTTCGGAGGACGGGCAAGGGCTTGCAGGGTTGCAGAAAACTTGTCAGTGGTGCAAGTCACTACGAGACATTTTTTGTCCAACAATTCACGGATAGTCTGCACTTGTGGTAAAATCAGTCTGCCTTTTGGAGCTTGAATATCCTGCGGCATAACCAGAAGTACAAGGTCGTTTTCTGTCACAAGTTCCCCGGTGATACTCTGTTGACCGAAGTCCGAGGGCAGCTTTTCGAGAATGGCTTGCCGGATCTGTTCAATTCCTGTCTTTTCTTTGGCGCTGATAAGTAATGGGCGTATTTTACATTCTTCCTCAATGTATGTGGCTAAGCTATCACTGTTCTCTCGTATATCTATTTTATTCAGTACCGGAATGACAGGGATATTCTTCTCTTTCAATAGTGCCAGCATCTCTTTTTCATGAGAAAAGGTAGTATCTCCACATAGCAGCAATGCAATATCTGTTTTCTCAATAGCCTTTAAAGTCCGGCTGATACGCAGCTCTCCAAGTTCTCCCTCATCATCGAACCCCGGAGTAGCTATAAACAAACACGGACCAATACCTTGAATTTCCATAGCTTTGGATACAAGGTCGGTAGTCGTTCCCGGAGTATCTGAAACGAGGGCGGTATCCTGTCCTGTCAATGCATTGATAAGAGAAGATTTACCACTGTTCCGTCTACCGAAAAGGGCTATATGAAGTCTGCTTGCATTTGGAGTATCTGTTAAGCTCATAATTACTAATTTATCAATCTGTTAATTCATGTACAGCCAATTGGCACATCGACATATTAGCACATTGGCGTATGATTTAAAATCTAAAATCTCTTTGCCCTGCGGCTATGGCTTTGAGGTTTCGGATAGCTATTTCCCTGATTTTGGGGTTGGGGATTCGGTCTGTTTCTTTTAGAATCAATTTCAATCCTTTCTGACGGGTATCTTCGGAAGCATAATCTTCCAGATACTCTTTCAGAGTCATCAGGGCATTGGGGCCGCAACAGTTGGCTATCTGACCGGATTTTACTAATGACATGAAACGGTCGCCTGTCCGTCCTTCCCGGTAACAGGCAGTACAGAAGCTGGGGATATATCCGAGTTCGAGCAACCAGTTGACCACTTCGTCTAATGTCCGGGTATCGCTTACGTCAAATTGCGCGGAATTATGATCGGGTAATTCCGTTTCAGCATATCCGCCTACACTGGTACGTGAGCCGCCGCTGATTTGTGAGATACCCAATTCGAGCACCTTTTTACGTGATTCTTGTGATTCACGTGTGGAAATAATCATTCCCGTATAAGGAACGGCAATTCGGATAACAGCTACAATCTTACTGAATATCTCATCAGAGATTGAATTCGGAAAATCTCCCGCATTAATGTCATCCGCCGAACAGATACGCGGCACACTGATTGTATGAGGACCTACACCGAATTTGGCTTCCAGATGTTCGGCATGCATTAACAATCCGATAAAATCATACCGATAAGTATTCAAACCGAAAAGCACACCAATACCTACATCATCGATTCCCCCTTCCATGGCACGGTCCATCGCTTCGGTGTGATAGGCATAATTGCTTTTCGGACCGGTGGGATGAAGTGCTTCGTAGTTGTTCTTGTGATAAGTCTCCTGGAATAAGATATACGTACCGATACCCGCTTCTTTTAATTGGCGATAATTTTCTACTGTAGTAGCTGCGATATTTACGTTTACCCGGCGGATTGCTCCATTTTTATGTTTGATACTGTAAATCGTCTGAATAGATTCAAGAATGTATTCTATCGGATTTAGTGACGGATGCTCACCCGCTTCAAGAGCGAGCCGCTTATGTCCCATGTCCTGCAAAGCAATCACTTCCCTGCGAATTTCCTCCTGCATCAGTTTCTTGCGTACAATCGTCTTGTTTTTAGTATGATACGGACAATATACGCAACCATTTACGCAATAGTTCGACAAATAAAGCGGTGCGAACATGACGATACGGTTGCCATAAAACTTCTGTTTGATTTCTTTGGCGAGATGAAAGATACGTTCTATCAGGTCAGGTTGGTTACATTCCAGCAGAATAGCCGCTTCCCGGTGCGTCAGTCCCTTGCACAAAGCCGCTTTTTCAATCAGTTGTTCAATCAGGACACGGTTATCCTTATTGTTCTGCGCATATTCCAGCGTATCCAGAATCTCCTCATGATGGATAAACTCTTCTGCTTTTGATGAATCTTTTTGGTATATCATATATTCTCTGTAGTGTACTTAAAGTCGCCTCTTTCGGTAGAAATCTCGTAGCCGATGGTCTTCAATTGCTTTTGTAAGGCAGCCAGCCCTTCGGCAGATTCCGCTCCGAGTGAAGCTTTGTCATTATATAATTCATATTTTCTCCGTTCCTCTCGAGGAGACAAGTTAGGCATAACCACATTCGCACCTGCTAAAATACCCCGTTCCCTGCCATCAGGAATGAGAGTGGCAAGGGCTGTTGTTGCCGGAATCAATGCGGACGGATGCATCAGGCGGAAAATGGATAATAGAAGAATCGTCTGTTCCGCCGTTCCGCTGGGATATTCGGCAAAAGGTGTATCATGATGGGGCAGGAAAGGCCCGATGCCAATCATTTCCGGGCGTAGCTTTTCTATAAACAATAGATCCTCAATGATATGCTCTACTGTTTGTCCCGGACTGCCGACCATAATTCCGGTTCCTGTCTGATAACCGATCTCTTTCAAATCCGCTAAACATTGCAGGCGTCGTTTGCCGGACATTTCTGCCGGATGCAGTTGCCGGTAATGCAACTCATTATAAGTTTCGTGACGTAACAGATAACGGTTGGCTCCGGCACGGAAGAAACGTTCGTATGCCTCATGTGATTTTTCACCGAGCGACAGCGTAATAGCACAATCCGGATACTCCTGTCTGATACGGGCAACAGTCATTTCTATCTGATCGTTTGTTAGTGCAGGATCTTCTCCTCCTTGTAATACAAAGGTGCGGAATCCTAGTTCATAGCCCTGTTTGCAACAGTTCAGTATACTCTCTCGGCTTAACCGGTAACGTTCGATATTCGGATTCCCTTTTCGGATACCACAGTAATAACAGTTGTTCCGGCAGCAGTTACTGATTTCAATCAGTCCGCGGATATAAATCTTATTTCCGAAGTGGAGGAGTGCGACTTCCTGCGCCTGTTTATTGATGTAACGCAGAATTTCTGCGTCACATCCGGTCAACAGTTGCCGGAACTCTTCCGGTGTCAGTGTTCTTTCTTGTCGTAGTTTATCGATCCATTGTTTCATAGCTCTCTTTCCGTTTGAGCAGCTCTTGTGCCAGTTGGCGACGTCCCGAAACAATGTCGTTATGCGTACTCGGTCCGGTGATACATCCTCCTTCGCATGCCATCACTTCAATAAACTGTCCGGCAGCCTTTCCTGTTTTGGCGCAGGCACGCAGCAGAGCGATATTCTTTTTATTGATGTCCGACACTTGTATCGCATTAATTTTCTCCGCTTCCTCTTTCAGATAAGCTTTGACGGCTCCCATCACACCACCTGCCTGTGCAAATCCATGTGCTTCGCGAACAGACGTATGTAATACAGAGAACTCCTGTACCTGTTCCAGTTCAATACCCAGTCCGTCGAGAATCGAACCGATTTCTTCGAACGTCAGAATATAATCCACCGCTTCGTCACGACGTACTTCTTTTCGTTTAGCTACACAAGGACCGACAAATACAACCTTAGCATCCGGATGCTTCTCTTTGGCAATCCGTGCAGCGTAGTACATCGGTGATCCGGTGGTAGAAACATAAGGTTTCATATCCGGAATATGTTTCTCTACTAACTCGATATAAGAAGGACAACAGGAAGTAGTCATAAACTTCTGCCCCTCTTCCAGTTTCTCCAACAATTCGTGGGCTTCATTGCTAGTGGTTGACATAGCACCTTCGGCCACTTCGATCACATCAGTAAATCCAATTTCCTTGAAAGCACCGTACACTTGTCCGATAGAAGTTTTAAACTGTCCCAAAATAGACGGGGCGATGATGGCGACCATCTTTTCCCCTTTACGGATGCGCTGCAATACATCGAATGTTTGCGAGATTTCGAAGATAGCCCCGAACGGACAAGCATTCATGCATTTTCCACAGTAGATACACTTGCTTTCATCAATGTGCTCTATGCCGTGTTCATCTTTGCTGATAGCTTTTACCGGACAAGACTCTTCACAAGGTACGGGAATATATACAATAGCGTGATAAGGACAACTCTTGTGACAAATACCGCAACTGACACATGTGTCATGGTCAATCATTGCCTGACCGTTTTTCTTGAAACGTATCGCATCTTTAGGGCAGTTCATGTAACAACTACGTGCCACGCATCCGCGACAAAGGTTGGTTATTTCATAATTGATCTGTACACAGGAAGAACAGGCCTCGTCGATGACGCACATGATATTTTCCTTGTCTGGTTCGGGACGACTCAATGCCAATCGTGCATATTCGGAAAGTGGGGTAACTTCGTCGTGTTCGTCTGTCATATCCAGTCCCATCAGGGGAAAAGTCTTGTATCTCCACACTGCGCGTTCTTTATGTACGCAACACCGTCCTAGGGGTTTCGATTTTCGTGGACTCAACTCAATCGGAAGCCGGTCTATCTTTTCCACTAATTCGTCGTTTTTCCAGAGTCTAACAAGGTCTGCCAGCAGTTTATGCCGGACAATCATAATATTATTCGTAAATGCCATATTGTAATAAAGAGGTTGTTAGTTAGTTGGTGCAAAGATACGAACAGAATTTCAATATTTAAGTTTTTTGAAACATTCTTGTAACTTTTTTGTAGCCCTCGCGTGTTATCTTTGTAGTGGACAAAAAATAAGAGGAGGCAGAGTTATGAATAGCAGTATTTTTGAACAGCGCAGTCGTTTTGCCATGATTGGTGCATTGATGGTTATTATCAGCCTGATGTTTTTATTCTACATGGGAAGTTCTTTGGTAAGCTCTACCAAAAAATACTTGGAGCAGATACATGAGATAGAGATCACTTGTATCGACACAGACGAATAAAAACAAGCAACCGAAAGGTAGGATAATCCGGAGGAATTCGTATTTTTGCCGGGAGAAAAACAAATCTTATGGAAGAGAAGAATAAAGCCTGGAAAACGGTAAGTAGCAAATATCTATTTCGCCGTCCATGGCTGACTGTGCGTTGCGAAGATATGTTACTTCCCAATGGGAATCATATCCCCGAGTATTATATCCTTGAGTATCCCGACTGGGTAAATACCATTGCCATTACCAAAGATGGTCAATTCGTTTTTGTCCGCCAGTACCGTCCGGGAATCGAACGAACTTGTTATGAACTCTGTGCCGGTGTCTGCGAGAAGGAAGATGCTTCGCCGTTGGTGTCCGCCCAGCGTGAATTGTGGGAAGAAACGGGCTACGGAAAAGGAAACTGGCAAGAGTATATGGTGATTTCCGCTAATCCGAGCACTCATACCAATCTGACTTACTGCTTTCTTGCCACAGACGTGGAACTGATAGACCATCAGCATCTGGAAGCTACTGAAGATATCACCGTACATCTGCTCACATTGGAAGAGGTGAGAAGTCTGCTCGATAAGAACGAAATTATGCAAGCGCTGAATGCTGCTCCATTATGGAAATATATCGCAAATCTGTAATTGTGTTTGGAATTCTGTAGAGAAACAATAACTTTGGAGAAAATTTAAATCATCTTATTATGAAAACAGTTTTATGGAGTATGCTTTGTTTGTTTCTCTCCGGATGGGGAAGTATGCAAGCGGTATTGGCACAGGACTTGAAAGAGATGGAAAAGAACTTGTCCGCCATCAACGAGGAATTGAGTCAAAAGACAAAAGAATATAGTTGGCAGCTTGCAGCTGCTTACGCAGATTATTGTGAAGCAAACAATAAATATATAAGTTGGAATGATTTGCCTTATCTGCAACAGGTTGTCGAATATGAGCGTCCTGCTTCTTTGGAGACTTATCGTCTGGAACATAAAGCCAGTAAAGAGGAACTGGATAAGTTTTTAAATACATACAAAGAATATAAAGATCTGGTGAAGAAGCAAAAAGAAGCGGTAACCAAGGAAGAGAAAGATGCTGTATCAACAGCCTTTTCTGCATTCTGGAAAAAGTTGAGAAGTGAAGAGAATGCTTATAAAGATTTGTACTATGCCGAACGAAAGGCTGTCTGCAAATATAGATCGGAAGCTTTGCGATATGCGATTGCCTATTATAAAGAAAAGAAGCAGGAGATTCCGACTTCTTATATAAAATATACTGAACGGTCTTATTTATTGCAGAAAGGTTCTGCCTTGGAGTTATTACAAAAAGAAATAAGTGCATTGGAAAGTGTACAGAGAGAGATAATTCAGAATATAACGCAGGGAAAACGCATTATACTCTTTCCTTAATCTTTTATACATTTATCTTACATCAATATTGTCTTTTCATCTTATTAATAAGATATTTATCTTTCATTTACAATATTATTTGAGTACATTTACGTGATTATAAATCACAATTAAAATGAAGCAAGAAACTAAAAGAA
>ERZ857840.4457-NODE-4457-length-10733-cov-14.373572_pt1 | contig 10733 bp, 13 predicted proteins | sample MGYA00519760_ERZ857840 | MGnify/ENA primary metagenome ERZ857840 (study PRJEB31778, sample SAMEA3449371) | human gut metagenome | biome: human gut; feature: human-associated habitat; material: faeces | place: United Kingdom | collected 2010/2012 ... | reverse complement strand
CTGAATCAGCCGGGTCTTTTCGAGAATGCCGGAGTTTGTGTTTGCCAGCACCTCGGCCCAGAAACGCTTCCATTCGCCGTCCGTAAAGCGATAGTCGTTCAGCTTTTCCAGCTGCGTCCGCAGATTGGTGATCAGGTCAGCCTCTTTATGGATGGTCAGGCGCTCATAGCCCAGCTCGCAGAGCAGACGGATGAACTCCTTTTCCAAGTCCGCTTCGCTCTGGTACGCCTCCGAGCGCTTCGACTGCGGCTTGTATTCGGTGACAACCGTGCTTTCGCTGCTTTGAGCAACTATATTGAAATACATAAGTCAATTTGCAATTAGCAAGTAGCAATGAGCAATTGCCGATTGCTCCTCCTCTCTGTGTTGCCTCGGTAAAACGCAAGTTGCTTATTTCTTCTGCGTTTTGGTGATGGAAGCAAGTATTTTAATCAATTCTTTGCAATCTGCATAGATGCTGTCAAACGCCTCTTTTTCGATGTAGCCGCTTTCAGCCAACAATTCAAGCCAATATTCCGTCTCGTTTGCTTCTTTGTAAGCAATGTACATCTTTGCGTAAAAATCTGCCTTGCTTTGCGCATGAGCGGCTTCTTTTGCATTCGCGCCAATGCTTGTTCCGCTGCGAAGCACCTGCTTTGAAAGCACATATTCTTTTTTCGTTTCACAGAGATACTGATACAGCCTGATGATTCGCAAAGCAAACGCCTTGCTCTTATCCAGAATAATGTTCTCTTTCATTGCTCATCGCTCATTTCTAATTGCTAATTTCACGAAATGTCAGCAGCTTGTCCCTGTAATATTCATATTGTTTCTGCCGTGCTTCGATTTCGGCGGGAAGGCCGGAGGAAAGGTCAGTGCAGATGGCATCAAAGTTGTCGAGAACTTCAACAAGACGGTTTTGCACATCGAGAGGTGGTAATGCTATTTTATAGTCTCTCAATGTTTTCAGTCCCAAGTTCTTAATAGTAGAACCAGTGAGATTCTTTTCAAAATACGACATTGTTTGTCCAGACTGGAGGACATAAAACAGATATTTCAGAAGCAACTTGTCAGAAGTAACAGTGAAGTATGCTGCTGATTTCCCCAAAGCAATGTTTTCGTTGTTGTACAATGCAATGTTACCAATAGTCCCATTGATGGAGTACAGCAATGTTTCACCAAATGGAATTTTTATTTTCTCATATTCATCGCTACTTATCCTTTTTGTTTTGGCGTCGAATACAATTCTTCCGTTGGAAAGATTGTTTCCATTTATAAAATAGTATTCACCGTTATCATTGTACTCTGGGGTACCATGAAGTCCATCGCCAATATCACATAATTCAGCGAGGGCGATGAGTGGAACAGAATTATCAAAGGTCAACAGGCTATCTTTATAATAACTGTATTGCTGCTTTCTCGCTGTAAGCTCCGCTGTAAGCTCCGCTGTAAGCTCCGTGAAATTGTCCAGAATACGGACAATTTCACTCTGCACCCCCAAGGGAGGTACAGGCATCTCAAAGTTCTGTATCATTGGCTTTCTTATGGATGTTACAGTAGCACTAACGGCTTTTTTCATAATAAATGCCTTGAAAAACGCTCTAAAATAGTGATAAGCGAATTTTGTGTTTATGCTTCTCTCTGTAAAATGGATTCTATAAACTCGCTGATGAAGGGCATATTTTCCTGAAATATAATGGTAAATATCTCCTACACCACCCTCGCCGGGGATAATTATTGCTTCTTCGTCATACTCGTAATCGTTTTTTGCTTTAACCGTTTGAGAACGAATGAAAAAAGGATACTCACCCTCGTCCTCGGCTTCGTTTCCGTTGCTACTTCCGGTCCCTACTTCTGCAACATCTCCGATACGCTTGATTTCCACCCCATCCGGGCAAAGTTCCTGAATAAGTTCTTCAAGTTTGGTCATCAAGCAATCCCTCCTTCTTCATAACCTCAACGATTCTTTTCTCATCTTTTTTATTTTTTGGTACATATGGTATGTCACAAATATCTAACAGCCCGAGTTCTCGCATACGCATAATTTCTTTTAGAGCATCAAAATTTATCGGCACCCAAATATCTGTTCCATAAAGAACGTTAATTCTAATGACTCCATCCTGTAAATGTTGCATAGTTTCTTCCATACACAAACCAGTTTGGAGAATAGCCGCATATTCTTTTGGGTCAATTTTCTTAATGTCTTCCGTATCGGAAAAAATCTTGTATTCTTTTGTCGGTACATTGGAGGGAATAGCTCTATTCCTTCCCGGATGTTTAATATTTAAGACTTTCTCTTCAATGTCTTTCGTTATGCCGTTTGCAATTCTAAACAGTTTGCTATCAAAAGCCACAAAGTCTAAACTCAATTCTTGGGGAAGAAATTCTGAGCACAACTTTTGCACAGTACGAATTTGTTCAATCATTTCGCCTGCGATTTCTTGGAGTGATGCGTATTCTTTAGCCGTATAATTATCGTCTTTGTGTGCAAAGTTCTTATCACGCTCATAGTAAATAGCAGAAATAATGGGGTTAGAACAAATAGTCTTTTTCTTCCCTGGAAAGCATTTGTCCATTACCACACAGATGCTAACATAAAACTTTTGCTTCGCATCATTGACTTCCTGTCGGATATCAATGTTGGACACTTTACTGCCATTCTCCACAAGGAAAAGAACCGTATCAACAGATTTTTTGCCGTCTATTAAGTATCGTGCCAGTTCCCACTTGTTCATTTTTACCCCTCAATTTCTGCAATAATCTTTGCAATTTCCTCTCGAAGAATCTGCTCACGGGCAACAATTTGCTCGATCTCAGCATTGAGCTTTACGATGTCGATCTTCTCACGGGTGTCCTCCTGCTCCACATAGGTGGAAACGGAAAGATTATAATTATTCTGCTTGCTGCCGACCTCATCATTCGGCACAAGGCGGGCGAAATGCGGCTCATCCTTGCGCTCGGCAACGGCGGAGACAATGCGCTGAATATTTTCTTCGGACAGGCGGTTGTTTTTCGTGACCTTCACGAACTCCTTGGAGGCATCCACAAACAGAACGGCGTTGTCCGTCTTGTTCTTTTTCAGCAGCATAATATCCACGGAGATCGTGACATTTAAGAACAGGTTGGAGGGCAGCTGAATGATGGCATCCACAAAGTTGTTATCCACCAGATACTTGCGGATCTTCTGCTCGGCTCCGCCACGGTACATAATGCCGGGGAAGCAGACGATGGCTGCTGCACCGTTGGAAGCCAGCCACGAAAGGCTGTGCATAATAAACGCCATATCGCCCTTGGAGGCAGGAGCCAGCACTCCGGCAGGCGAAAAGCGCGGGTCATTGATAAGCAGCGGGTTCTTATCGCCCTCCCACGGCACGGAAAACGGCGGATTGGATACGATCAGCTCAAAGGGCTGGTCGTTCCAATGCTGCGGGCTGAGCAAAGTGTCCTCCCGGACAATGCTGAACTTATCGAACTCGATGTTGTGCAGAAACATATTGATGCGGCAGAGGTTGTAAGTGGTCAGGTCAATCTCCTGACCGTAGAAGCCTCGCTCGATATTATCCTTGCCCAGCACTTTTTCCACCTTCAGCAGCAGAGAACCGGAGCCGCAGGCAGGGTCATAGACCTTGTTAATCTTTGTTTTGCCGATGGTGCCGAGGCGAGCCAGCAGCTCTGAAACATCGGCAGGCGTAAAATACTGGCCGCCCTTTTTACCTGCGTTGGCGGCGTACATTCCCATCAGATATTCGTAGGCATCGCCAAACAGGTCGGGATTGATGCCATCAGTAGAGAACAGCGGCATCTGCGCTACGCCGTTCAGCAGCTCCACCAGCACCTTGTTGCGCTTGGCAACAGTTTCGCCAATTGCCTTGCTGTTCACATCGAAATCGTCAAACAGACCCGCAAAGTCGTTTTCCGCATCGCCGCTGGCGGCACTGCTTTCAATGTGGTTGAATACCCGCTCCAGCGTTTCGTTCAGGTTGTCATCCTTATCCGCACGAGCAAGGACATTGCAGAACAACTCCGAAGGCAGGATGAAAAAGCCCTTTTCCTGCACCAGCCCTTCTCGGGCAGGCTCCGCACCAGCGTCGGACATCTTGGCGTAATCAAAGTCCTTGTTCCCGGCGGCGTGTTCGCCCTCGTTGATATAGGCAGTGAAGTTCTCCGAAATGTAGCGGTAGAACATCGTGCCCAGCACATAAGATTTGAAGTCCCACTCTGCCACATGACCTGCGTGAACAAGGTCGGTGGCAATTTTATATATTCTACGGAACAACTCGTCCCGTTCCTGATCTTTCTTTACATCAGCCATCGTATTTACTCCTTCTGGGCGATCCACGCCGCTTCGATCTCGTCAAAGGGGATGTTGTTTCCCTCGCAAAAAGCCTTGATCTTCTTCATTGCCGTGATATTTGGCTTGGTTTTGGCGTTTTCCCAACGGTTTATCGTTCCAACGGATACATTCAGCGCTTTTGCAAAGTCCTCCTGCGACAGCAGGGCTTTCTTGCGCATGATCCGTATTAACTCACTTAAAGGCGTCATCAAACAGTTCTCCTTCCAGAAGATTAACAGCATTATACCATAAACCTATCATTTTCTCAACACCGTTTGGAAAAACTGAATACCAAAATACAGAGGCGCAGCCTTCGGAGTGATCCGTTGGCTGCGCCTCTGTTTGCGTTTCGGAAGAAAATTTTCAAGAACACCCTCAAAATCTGCGGCTCAATTCAAAGTAAGTAGAGAGAAGAATTTTGAGAACCGTCCAAAAACACCCCCACAAAAGGACACCCAAATTCAAAGTAAGTGAGGAGGTCTTTGCGGAACTCAAAGCCATTGAGATGTTCACAAAAAGTTTACAAAATTTTCTTTGTTTTTTCTGTGAAAAAGTTCCCAGTTGATTAGTGAGGGGATCTATAAATGGATCTTCTCGCTGGCTACCTAATAGGGAGAATTTTTTCACAGGGGGTTAATAAACAGCCCTTCTCGCTGCCTACCTATTGAGGGGATTCTTCTCTTGTGCCTTGAAAGAGGAAAATTTTTGAAAAAGTGCGGGAATTTCGCAGAAAAATTCGGCAAAGAGAAAGTGAAAGGCGATAGAAGATTCTAGCGTAGTCCGCCGCTCTGTGGTTTTCCGTGTGCACCTTGAAAATTAAATAGCGGAAATTTTGGAGAAGAGGGTTACCAAACACCTACCCATTTTAGTAACAAGTGAGAGGAGGTTTTTTCCAATGGTCATCAAAATCACACCGCAGCAGGCGGAAAAAGTCAACGCCCTGCTGCAGAAGCTGTGCGCCAACTACGACGGTGGCAACTGCCTGCTGCTGGACGACGGCGAGCCCTGTGTCTGCGTCCAGAGCATCAGCAAGTACGGCATCTACTGCAACTACTTCAAGAATGCCGTGCTTCCGGCAGATGAAAGGATGCACGCCGAGATAATGAAGCCGACCGGCGGCAAGCGCTGTGTGCTGTGTCGTCAGTCTTTTGCACCGAGGGCGAAGAATCAGCGTTATTGTCCGGCCTGCGCCGCTAAGCAGAAACGGCTGAAGGCAGCCGAACGGCAGCGCCGAAAGCGGGCATCGGCGTCACGCTTTTAAGGTGCGGACAGCCCTGAAACACAAGGCTTTTTTGAACCCAAATCAACCCAAGCAATACAGAAACACCTTAACCGCAAAAATCCGCTTTGAAAAGCGTGACAAATTCAAGCGAGAGGAGGAATTCAATGAACCCATATTTTACAGTCAACGACTCCGAACATTTCACCTTTTACCGTATCCCAAAGCTGCTGTTCACAGATGAGATTTACCAAACTGTTTCCACCGATGCCAAGATGCTCTACGGCCTGCTGTTGGATCGGCTGTCCCTATCCGAGAAGAACGACTGGAAAGACGAGCATGGTCGGGTCTACCAATATTTCACCATCCATCAGGCGCAGGAGCTGCTGCATTTCGGACACGAAAAGGTCTGCCGCCTGTTTGCAGAGCTGGATGCAGCCGACCTTATCGAGCGCCGCCGTCAGGGGCAGGGCAAGGCCAACCGCATCTACTTAAAGGAGTTTACCCAAAAGTCCGATTATCGGAATTCCAGAAGCCCGGGAATCGGAAGGAAATAAGACTTAGAGAGTGATATTTACTACCCGAAAAAGAGAAAGAAGGTCAACAATGAATAACAAAAACACAGTGCCAATGAAACCAGCGCTCTTAAGAATTGAACAGCTACGCCCGTTTGAAGGCCATCCCTACAAGGTACAGGACAACGAGGAGATGGCTGCTCTTTCGGAAAGTATCCGGGAGAATGGTGTTCTTTCCCCGTTGATCGTCCGTTCCGTTGAAAACAGCGATGAATATGAAGTCATCAGCGGCCACCGCCGCCTGTATGCTGCCCGGAAGGCAGGTCTGACAGAAGTTCCCGTGCTGATTTGCACCCTTGACCGGGATGCCGCCGCCATTGCCTTGGTGGACAGCAATCTGCACCGAGAGCATATCCTGCCCAGTGAAAAGGCGTATGCTTACAAGTTGAAAATGGAAGCACTGTCCCATCAGGGAATCGCTTGTGGACAAGTTGGCCACAAGTCCCGGGATGATATTTCCGATACAGACAGCGGCAGGCAGGTTCAGCGCTATATTCGCCTGACCTACCTCATCCCGGAATTGCTGGAAAAGATGGACAAGGAGGAAATTGCGTTCTCTGTCGGCGTGGAGTTGTCCTATCTCGATGAATACAGCCAGCGGGATGTGCTGGAGCAATGTGAGATCAACGACTGCACGCCATCTTATTCGCAGGCATGGCGAATGCACAAGGCCGACCGTGAAGGGCTGCTGACGAAGGATGTGATCCAGTTCCTTATGAGCGAAGAAAAACCGAACCAGCGGGAGACAGTGAAGATACCCACCGAAAAGCTGCGAGAATTTGCGCCAGATGCCAACCCACGGCAGCTTGAGGACTTCGTTCTCAAAGCCTGCGAGCATTACCGCAAATACCTCATCCGCCAGCGTGGGCGGGAGGAACGATGAGGAGTGATAGAAAATGAAGCGGCAAACGAATTGGATCGTCGGCGTATCCGACGGAAAAGTCCACGAATACAAAATTGGGGATGTGACCTATTTTGTTTCTGCAGAATTTGAGCGCAGCTCTCAAACCAATCTGCGTGACCGTGTACAAAGAACGGTGGTCAGCAATCTCATACCTTTGACGCCCGGTCAAGTATCCGATACAATGACAGCGGAATATGTGTGTTCGGCTGCCGGGAAGGAGGACTTATGCAGTCGAAAAAGAAAAAAGAACAATTGGGATTAACAGCGCTGTACTGCCGCCTGTCCCGTGATGATGGAGCGGAAGGCGACAGTAACTCCGTAGCCAATCAAAAGCGTTTATTGCAGAAATACGCCAAAGAAAATAGCCTCGGGAATACCCGTTTCTATGTGGACGACGGTTATACCGGCACGAATTTCAACCGTCCGTCTTTTCAGAAAATGATTGAGGACGTCGAAATGGGCTATGTGACAGCGGTCATCGTCAAGGATATGTCCCGGCTTGGCAGAGATTATCTCGGTGTTGGGTACTACACAGACACCTTCTTCCCGGAACACAATATCCGTTTCATTGCGGTGAATGACTGCGTAGACAGCGATGACGGCGAAAATGAGCTTGCCCCATTTCGAAATGTGATGAACGAGATGTACGCCCGGGACATCAGCCGCAAGGTGCGGTCTGCCCATCGTATCCGGGGCAATTCCGGCGAACCGCTGGGCCAGCCGCCCTACGGCTACAGGAAAGACCCGCTGAACAAAAAGCACTGGATCATTGACCCGGAGGCCGCTCAGGTGGTGCGGGACATTTTCCGTATGTGTCTGGAGGGTAAGGGCAACGACACCATTGCCCGCATTTTACAGGAAAATGAGATTCTCAACTGCACGGCGTACTGGCACGAAAAAGGCATCGGCAGGGGCGGCAAAAAGACGCAGCCAAACCCTTACCGATGGAAAAACAGCACCATTCGTAAAATCCTGACCCAGCAGGAATACTGCGGCGATGTGATCAATTTCAAGACCTACTCCAAATCCTTCAAGGATAAGACCCGCATCGATAACCCGGAAGAAAACTGGGTCATCTTCAAGGATGTTCACGAGCCGATTGTCGACCGGGACACCTTTGAGCAGGTACAAAAGAAGATCATCAAGCGGACAAAGCGCCGTGCGCCGAAATCGGAGAATGGCGAAAAGAGCATCTTTTCTGATCTGCTGTACTGCGCCGACTGCGGTCACAAGCTGTGGTATCACGTCAATACCATCAATAAGAATATATGCTTTTTCTCCTGTTCCAATTATGTAAAAGACTACCGTGGCAGTTGCCCGACCCGGCACTATGTGCGGGCGGACGCTATCGAGCAGGTGGTAAAACTGGAGCTACAACGAATGGCGCAATTTCTGCGGGACGACGAGCCAATGTTCGCCGACCTTCTGGAACGCAAGTCCAACCGGGAAATCGCAGAGGAAAAGAAGCACCTTGAGGGAGAGCTGCAAAAGGCACGGATGCGAACAGAAACCGTGTCCCGACTCTACAAAAAGGCCTTTGAAAAGAATGCGGAAGGGCTTCTTTCCGACGAGGGCTTCCTGCAAATTACCCACGAATACGATGTAGAGCAGCTTGCCTTGAAAGCGAAGATCCCACAGCTCCGGGAGCAAATTGCGGAGGCGGAGCGGCAAGCGGCCAATAAGGACAAGTTTATCGCTGCCATCCGAAAGTTTATGCAGATGGACGAGCTGACCGCACCGCTGCTGCGGGAGCTTATTGACCATATCGAGGTGTACGAAACGCAGGGCGTCGGAAAAAGTAGAACACAGCGCATCACAATTCACTACCGCTTTGTGGGGTACATCGACATCCCGGCAGCGCCTCTGACAAGCCATTATATCTCCGAAACAAGGCAGGGCGTGGCCGTGGAATATATCCCCGCATAACGAAGGAGAGCAGGCGAAATGCCTGCTCTCCAAAAGAAGCATAAAAAATCGAGTGTTCATAACATCAAATCCGTTATGAACACTCGATATGGTCCGAGTGACAGGGTTCGAACCTGCGGCCTGATGGTCCCAAACCACCCGCGCTACCAGCTGCGCTACACCCGGATATGGAATTTCGCAATTTGCATAAAATAAAGTTTAACATATTCTTTAGAAATGCGCAACGGTTTTCTGCGTTGCAGTTTTCGGGTGCGTGTGGTATGCTCTAAACATCAAATCAGGACTTGTTATGACAGGAGCATCAACCTATGAGAATGCGAAAAAAGCCCAACCTCGTCCCGCGCATGGAGCGCTGCGCGGCCACGCTGATCACTGACCCCGAGGCGCTGCGCGGTCACTGGCTGGAGCACTTCCCTGGCCATCAGGCGCTGCAGCTGGAGCTCGGCTGCGGCAAGGGCCGCTTCACGGCGGACACCGCGGCACAAAATCCGGACATCTTCCTCGCCGCGATCGAAAAAGTTCCGGACGCCATGGTCGTCGGCATGGAGCGCGTGACCGAGCGCGGGCTCGAAAACGTGCGCTTTCTCGACCGGGACGCAGCCAACCTGCTCGACATGTTCGCCCCCGGCGAGGTCTCACGCATCTACATCAACTTCCCCGACCCATGGAAAAAATCCCGCCAGCACAAGCGACGCCTGACCTATGCGGGCTTTCTGGCGCTGTATGCAAACGTGCTGCCGCTCGGCGGCGAGATCTGGTTCAAGACCGACAACGACCCGCTGTTCGCCTTCTCACTCGAGCAGTTCGCGCAGGAGGGCTGGGAGCTGCGCGAGGTCACGCACGATCTGCACGCCGACGGCCCTGTCGGCGTCATGACCGACTATGAGGCGAAATTCTACGATCAGGGCATCACGATCAACCGCTGCGTAGCGGTGAAAACGGAGGACACGAAATGCGACTTGTATCCTGGAACGTCAACGGGCTGCGCGCCTGTGTGACCAAGGGCTTTGCGGACACGTTCCGCGCGCTGGATGCGGATATTTTCTGCCTGCAGGAGACAAAGCTCCAGCCCGGGCAGATTGCGCTCGACCTGCCGGGCTACCATCAGTACTGGTGCAGCGCCGAGAAAAAGGGCTACTCCGGCACCGCCGTGTTCACGAAGGCCGAGCCGCTCGACGTGCAGTATAATCTCGGCCTGCCGCAGCACGATCTGGAGGGCCGCGTGATCACGGCCGAATACCCGGAATTCTATCTTGTGTGCGTCTACACGCCAAACGCCCAGGACGGCCTGCGCCGGCTGGAATACCGGATGAGCTGGGACGATGCGTTCCGCGAGTTCGTCTGCTCGCTCGACCGGCACAAGCCAGTCGTCATCTGCGGGGACATGAACGTCGCCGCAACGGAGATCGATCTGAAAAACCCGAAGCGCAACGTCGGCAACCCCGGCTTCAGCCCCGAGGAGCGCGCGAAGTTCCAGGAGCTGCTGCACGCCGGCTTCACGGACACGTTCCGTGCCCTGCATCCGGACGAGACGGACGCCTACTCGTGGTGGAGCTACCGCTTCCACGCGCGGGAGAACAATGCCGGCTGGCGCATCGACTACTTCCTGTGCTCGGACCGCGCGGCGGAAAAGATCGAGACGGCCAGCATCCTTTCCGACATTTACGGCAGCGACCACTGCCCCGTGGAGCTCGAGATCACATGGTGAAGATCGGTAACGTCGAGATCTGCGGCCCGCTCACGCTCGCGCCCATGGCGGGCGTGACCGATGCGCCGTTTCGCGCGCTGTGCCGCGCG
>ERZ857840.4456-NODE-4456-length-10734-cov-4.569435_pt1 | contig 10734 bp, 9 predicted proteins | sample MGYA00519760_ERZ857840 | MGnify/ENA primary metagenome ERZ857840 (study PRJEB31778, sample SAMEA3449371) | human gut metagenome | biome: human gut; feature: human-associated habitat; material: faeces | place: United Kingdom | collected 2010/2012 ... | reverse complement strand
CAAACTGCACCCGCGCAAAGTCCAGCTTGCGCAAGATCGCCTTGAACAGACTCTCGTCCAGCCCGTACCGCGCGGCATACGCGCCCAGATCCCCGCGCAGACCGGACGGGTCCTGCCGCACGTAGGAGATCCGCAGCCGGGAGCTGCGCTCCACGGTCCCGGTGTGCGGCACGTCCTCGCCGCACAGCAGGCGCAGAAGGCTCGTCTTCCCGGTGCCGTTCGCGCCGCGCAGCGCGATCCGGTCGCCCTGCTCGACGCAGAAGCTGACGCCGCGGCACACGGGCGCGCCGCCATAGCACACCGAGACGTCCCGCAGCAGCGCCAGCCGGTCCGTGTGATATGGAAGCTGGTGCAGCTTCAGGGGCGCGGCCTGCTCGATGTTTTTCAGCAGCGCCGATTTTTCCTCGATGGCGGCGTTCTGCCGCCGTTCGAGATTCTTGCGCCGCTGCTGCATGCGGCGCGATTGCTCGCCGATGTAGGCGCGGCCGCCCATGGCGTCGGCCTCGCCCGTTACTTTCGCCGAGTGCGGGCCGATCTTCGTGTTCTCGACCTTGTCGGCCCACGCGCGCGACTGCCGCGCGGCCTGCTTCAGACGGCCGATCTCCTTTTTCAGCTGCGCGTTCTGCGCCAGCTCAAACGCGTCCTGCCGCTGCCTGTTTTCATACCATGAGGAGAAATTGCCCTTCTGCACCTCAATGCCGCCGCGATTGATGGACAGGATGTGGTCGACGCAGCCGTCTAAAAACGCGCGGTCGTGCGAGACGAGCAGAAAGCCGGACTTTTTGGCCAGATACCGGCTGACGAGTGCGCGGCCCGTCTCGTCGAGATGGTTCGTCGGCTCGTCGATGAGCAGATACCGGCCCTCGCGCGCGAAAAGCAGCGCCAGCAGGATCTTCGCCTGCTCGCCGCCGGAAAGTGTGGAAAACGGGCGGTACAGCGCGTCGTCCGTCACGAATAGCGGCGCCAGCTCGCGCCGCAGGCGCCACTGCGGCACGTCCGGGAAGCTGCACTCCAGCAGCTCGAGCGGCGTGAGCGCCGCGTCTGGGATGGGATACGGGAAATACTCGAACCCGCCGGGGGCTGTGATCGTGCCCTGGTAGGGATACTGGCCCTGCAGAAGGCGCAGGAGCGTCGTCTTGCCGCGGCCGTTGCGGCCCGTCAGGCCGAGCCGCCAATCGGTGTCGAGCTGGAAGCTGACGTGCTCAAATACAGGGTCAAAGCTGCCGGGGTATGTAAAGGTCAGGTCTGTGATCTGGATCAATGCCATCGGTATGCCCTCCTTCAGGCAGCCGAGGATTCCATCGACAATTGCAGGCGATCGGATCGGCGGCTGCCTAATAAAAAATTGGCTGCGGGAAACGCTCCCACAGCCAAAGGGCATTCTGCGCCCGCCGCAAAATGGGCAGACGGTCTGCACGGAGGCTGAGAGACGAAGCAGATTTCCCGCGAAAAGGCACAACGAACCAGACGGTCTTCACCGCCAGAATGTTACGATCGTGCCAGGTTTTCAGCAGGAGATCATGCGCATGCTCTCAAACTCCCTTCTGTTCTTTATAATTTGATTCTACCATGCGGCGCGGAAAAACGCAAGCGCCGGTAAAAATTTGCAGAAAAAACGCACCCGGCACGGTGTGTGAGATGCCGGGTGCGGATCGTGCAATCGGCAGAAACTGCGCATTGCACAGGATGAAAAAAAGTGCTATACTGTATTCCAGTATATCGTCAGCCCGGCAGCTATGCGATCTGCCTTGCTGATGTTTGCACTATAGCATACAGGCAGGAAATATGCACCCTACCAGCGCGGCACCGGCCGATACCCGTCGGAGAACGGCACTCTACTGCCAGTAGAATTTCCTGTAATACCAATGCTTTCAGGGGAAGGGGGCGTCCTTATGATCCAGGACGAACAGACGCTGCGGCGCACCACAGCAAAAAATATCGCCGCTTACCGCAAAGCCCATAAGGATACCCAGCTGGACCTTGCGCGCAAGCTCAATTACTCCGATAAGTCCGTTTCCAAGTGGGAGCGGGGCGAGGGCCTGCCCGACGTCTATATCCTCGCGCAGATCGCGCAGCTCTACGGCATCACCGTCAGCAACCTCATCGGCGAGGAGGAGCCGCCTAAAAAGTCCAACCCGCATTTCCACATCTACGTGGTGCTGCTGTCGGTGGCGCTGGTGTTCGTGATCGCGGCGATCTTGTTCACGGCCTTTACGATCGCGGCCGTGCCGTTCCCGTCGTGGCTGTTTTTCCTGTACGCGGTGCCGGTGTCGAGCATCGTGTGCATCGTGTTCACGTCGCTGTGGTGGGGCATTCTGATGCAGGGGCTTTCCATCACGGCGCTCATCTGGTCGGCGGGGCTGTGCATCTATCTCTCCATCCCGTCGATCCCGTATCTGAAGCTCATCTTCGTCGTCTGCGCCGCCGTGCAGGTGCTCATCACGCTCTGGGAGCTGTTCCGCTTCTCCAGAACAAGAACATGGTTTTAAAGCGCACTTTCCGCGCCCGCAGGCGCACACTGCAGATTTCAGAGCACCGATTCAGCCGTCACCAACAATGGCAGGCTCTTTCGGCACCAAAAATCTGATAGGCAATCGATGTGGCGCAGAGGTATGTCTGCCCCTGCAACTGATCTGCAGCTTTTACAGTGCAAATAGTTTCCAGATAGTCTCACAGCCCCGCACGCGATGGCGTGCGGGGCTGTTTTTTAATATTGGAAGATGCTTCCGCCGACGAATTCGCGGACGATGGAGTCGCGGGGGACATACGGCGTGTCCAGGGGCGGCAGGCTCCGGACCACGTCCATGAGGACCGTCAGACCGTGCTCGGCGATGAACGCGTCGTCGAGATCCGAGGCGAACTGCGGGATCTGCCTCAGGTACTTGGCGAGGATACACAGCTCGTAGTCGTGGAAGGAATCGATGTGGATGGAGGCGTTCGGCTTGTTGGGGGCGATGTATTTCTGCTCGCCCTGGTTGACGGACTGGGCGCGGATGATGGTCTCGCGCAGGGAGTTGCCGCGGCCCTGATAGTTGCGGATCATGCGGCGGGCCACCCGGACCTGCTCGGGGTGGATGATGCGGTCGCCCGGGGTGATGATGCGCGTGCGGGGCGCGACATAGATGCCGGTCGCGCGGTCACGGATGGGATCGAAGAGCAGGGGATTGAGCATGTGGATGCCCTCGGCGATGATGACGGCCTCGCGGCTGCCCTCCATAGGGGTGTAGCCGCCGGTGCGGTTGTTCGGGAAGTCGTACCAGGGCACCTGCACGGTCTCGCCGTTGGAGAGCTTCTCGATGGTGCCCAGCAGCAGCTGGCGGTTGACGCACAGGGGCGATTCCCAGTCGGTCAGATCCTTCGGCCGCTCGGCGAGCGGCAGGAAAAAGTTATCCATGCTCAGAAGGCAGACCTTGACGCCCAGGTTTTCCAGATACGCCTTCAGGCGCATGGCGGTGGTCGTCTTGCCGGAGCCGGAGGGGCCGGTCAGGCAGACGTAGGGCTTGCGCGGCTGCGCCGAGAGAATGGCGCCGGCCGCCGCGCTGATCTTGTCGTGGAAGACCTCCTCACAGCGCAGGACGAACTGCGTCTGGCTGCGCATGGCGTAGATGACGTCGTCGATATCAATGACTCGCATACAGAAAAATCAGGACTCCTTTCTGATATCCGCTGCCGCGGGTGCGGTCTGCTCGAGCTTCCGGCGGATACGCTTCCAGAAATAGACGAAGCAGACGACATGCATGGCCGCGGTGATGACCCAGCTGATGGGGTAAGAGACATAGAGGGCGGGAAGCGTATGCTTCCACGCGAAAATGGTGTAGATCCAGACGATCCGCATCACGCAGGCGCCGAAGATCGTCACGACCATCGGCAGCCACGATTTTCCGAGCCCGCGCACCATGCCGCAGCAGACCTCCATGATGCCGCAGAGGAAATAGGGGGTCGTGACATAGTATGTGCGGATCATGCCCATTGCGATCACGGCGTCACGCGCCGGATCGTCGGCGGAGACATAGATGCTCAGCAGCTGCGGGCCGAAGACGGTGCTCAGCACGCACAGCGGCACGCCGATGAGCATCACGGTCAGCTGGCAGTTCCAGAAGATCTTCCAGATCCGGTCGTACCGCCGCGCGCCGAGATTCTGGCTGGTGAAGGTGATGGCGGCATGGAAGACGGCGTTCATCGCGGTGTAGGTGAAGGCGGCGATGTTGGCCGAGGCGGTATTGGCCGCGATGACGTCCGCGCCGAAGGAATTGACGCAGCTTTGCACCATGACGTTCGAGATGTTGAAGACCACCGACTGCAGTCCGGCCGGCAGGCCGATCTGGATCATGCGCAGCGCCTCGGACGGGTGCAGGCGGAGCTGGCGGAGGCTGAGCCGGGCCGGGCCCGTCTGCCGCATGAGGCAGACGAGGATCAGCACGACCGACACATACTGCGAAACGACCGTCGCAATGGCGACGCCCGCCACGTCCAGCCGGCAGACGATGACGAAGAACAGATTGAGAAAGACGTTCAATACGCCCGAGACGGCGAGGAACAGCAGCGGCCGCTTCGTATCGCCGTAGGCGCGCAGGATGGCTGCGGCGAAGTTGTAGATCAGCGCGCCGGGGATGCCGATGAAATAGATCCGCAGATAGAGGCTCGCCAGCCGCAGCACATCGTCGGGCGTGCCCATCAGCTCCAGCATCGGCGTGGAGAGGAAGAAGCCCAGCAGGAACGTGACCACGCCGAGCAGCAGACTCAGCGTGATGGCGCTGTGGACCGCGCGGCTGACGCCCGCGTCGTCCCGGCAGCCGATATAGCGGGCGACGAGAATGTTGACGCCCACAGAGATGCCGATGAACGCGCCGGTCAGAAGGTTGATGAGCGCCGAGGTCGCGCCGACGGCGGCCAGCGACGTGCTGCCCGCGAATTTGCCGACGACGATCACGTCTGCTGCGTTGAACAGCAGCTGCAGAATGCCCGTGAGCGCCAGCGGCAGGGAAAACATCATGAGCTTCGGCAGCAGCGCGCCGTTCAGCATATCAAGTTCTTTCGTTCTGGCCATGGGGACCTCCTTGAAGTTGTGATAATGCTGTTTGGAATGGCAGCCAGGGGTCTTCTGCCGGGGGCAGATGGGAAAACTGCAGCGGCCGGCCCGTCTGCGGGTGGCAGAACGCGATCCGGTACGACCACAATCCGAGCGGCCCGGGCGCGGCCGCGCCGTATTTCGCGTCGCCGCACAGCGGCAGCCCGCGGGAAGAGAACTGCGCCCGGATCTGGTGCGTCCGCCCGGTGAGAAGCTCACACTCGACCAGAGACAGGCCGTTTTTCGATTGGAGCGTGCGGTAGAACGTGACGGCGGTCTTTGCGCCGGGCTGCATCTTTTTTGTAATGTATACGCGGTTTTCCTTCGCGTCCTTGAAGAGATAGCCTTCGAGTCGTCCCTCGGGCGGCTTCGGCGTCCCGTGGACGATGCAGAGATAGCGCTTGTCGATCTCACGGTCCTTGATCTTCTGGTTGAGGATGCGCAGCGCCTCCGCGTTCTTGGCCGCGATCACGATGCCGCCGGTATTGCGGTCGATGCGGTTGCAGAGGGCGGGCGTGAACGAGTTTTCCTCGCGCGGACGCCACTCGCGCTTAGCGTAGAGATAGGCCTGAATGTGGTCGATGAGCGTTTTCCCATACTCCGCGCCGTCGTGCGGATGGACGGCAAGACCGGGCTTTTTATCCACGAGCAGGATGTTTTCGTCCTCATAGACGATGTTGAGCTTTGGCGCGGAGACGGTCAGATAGGCGTTCTCGGCCTTCGGCGTTTCAAAAAACTCGTCGTTGATATAAAGCTGGAGCACGTCGCCCACGTTCAGCCGCGTATTGCGCTCGACGCGCTTGCCGCCGAGCTTGATGCGCTTGAGACGGATGTATTTCTGCATCAGCGACTCCGGCAGCAGGGGAACGGCCTTGGACAAAAAGCGGTCGAGCCGCTGCCCGGCGTCGTTTTGCGTGATGGTGAACTCTTTCATGAGCGCCTCCGAAACCAGATAAAGGGTAGAATCATTTTACCACGGGCAACGGCTTGTGTAAACTCAGAAAAATAATGAAAAAAAGTGAAAATAGTATTTGACTTTCCTTGCCCCTTCCGATATAATATCCACTGCATGATTCTGAATTGGAGGGCGCTATGCTACTGGATCTGAGCAGGATTATCGCCGTACCCGGCGGCGTGGTTCCCTTTGAAACAAGCCTTGATCTGCATACCATGCAATTCGGCAGCTGCTGCCCCGTGACCGAGCCTGTCCAGGCGAAGGGAAGCGTGCGCAACACGGCCGGCGTTCTGGAGCTTACCGGAACGGTCTGGACGACGCTGCACGGTGTGTGTGATCGATGCGCCGCTGCCTTTGCGCGTCCGGTGGAATATCCCATCGAGGCCGTGCTGGTCACCAGCATGGAATCTGACGAGTTTGAAAACCCGTGGGTTTTTGAGCTTGTGGAGGATCGTGCCGATCTTGACGACATCCTGACGACGGCTTTTGTCCTGAACATGGATCAGAAGCTGCTGTGCCGTGAAGATTGCAAAGGACTCTGCTTCCGCTGCGGCAAGAACCTCAACGAAGGTCCCTGCGACTGCAAGAGCGAGCCGGATTCCAGATTTGCTGTCCTGCAGCAGCTGCTGGACAGGAAAAAGTAGACAATGTGCCGAAAAGGCATTTCGATCAAGGAGGTGTACCGAAAATGGCAGTACCGAAGAGAAAAGTTTCCCGCGCAAGAAGAGATAAGAGACGCAGCTCCCACTGGAAACTGGCGATCCCCGGCGTCGTCGCTTGCCCGAAGTGCGGCGAGCCCCGCCTGCCTCACAGAGCCTGCAAGGCTTGCGGCTACTACAATGGCCGTGAAGTCATTTCTGTTGAAGCTAAGTAAGTTCGCTCGATACGAGAATGAGAGGGAGGCGTTTGCCTTCCTCTTTTCTTTTGCCGCCTGTCCGAAGCCGGAGAAGGCCGCGGATGCCGGAGGCCCGCGACCGCACGGCGGATTTCTTTCAATTAAGGAGGGTAAACCATTATGGCAAAGCCCATTGTAGCCATCGTCGGCCGGCCGAATGTCGGCAAGTCGATGCTTTTCAACAAACTGACCGGACGCCGCATGGCCATCGTCGAGGATACGCCCGGCGTGACCCGCGACCGCATCTACGGCGACTGCGAGTGGTGCGGCAGGAGCTTCCTGCTGGTCGATACCGGCGGCATTGAGCCGGGCACCGACAACGACATGCTCAAGTTTATGCGCCGTCAGGCGGAGATCGCCATTCAGACGGCCAACGTGATCGTCATGGTCGTGGACGTGACCGTCGGACTGACGGCGGCGGACGCGGAGGTCGCCACGATGCTCAAGCGGTCGAAGAAGCCGGTCGTGCTGGCGGTCAACAAGTGCGACCAGACCGGCGGCGTCAACCCGGAGGCCTATGAATTCTACGGTCTTGGTCTCGGCGAACCGATCGAGGTCTCCGCGATCCATGGCCACGGCACAGGCGACCTGCTGGATGCCTGCGTCGAGGCCTTCCCGGAGGACGACGAGGAGGAATACGACGAGGACGTCATCAAGGTCGCCATCATCGGCAAGCCGAATGTCGGCAAGTCGAGCCTGCTCAACAAGATCCTCGGCGAAGAGCGCGTGATCGTCTCCAACATCGCGGGCACCACGCGCGACGCCATCGACAGCTACTTTGAAAACGAGTCCGGCAAGTTCCTCTTTATCGATACGGCCGGTATGCGCCGCAAGTCGAAGGTCGACGATGCAGTCGAGAAGTATTCGAACCTGCGCTCCATCGCCGCTATCGAGCGTGCGGACGTGTGCCTCATCCTGATCGACGCCAATGAGGGTGTCACCGAGCAGGATACCAAGGTCGCAGGTCTGGCACATGAGGCAGGGAAGGCCTGCATCATCGTCGTCAACAAGTGGGACACGGTCGAGAAGGACACGAACACCATGGACGAGAAGACGGCCGAGGTCCGCCGGGATCTCAGCTACATGACCTACGCACCCGTCGTGTTCATCTCCGCGCTCACCGGCCAGCGCGTGGACAAGCTGTTCGACATGATCGTCGCGGTCTCCAACCAGAACAGCATGCGCATCACCACCGGCATGCTCAACAACATTCTCGAGGACGCCACCGCGCGCGTCCAGCCGCCCACGGACAAGGGCCGCCGTCTGAAGATCTACTATATCACGCAGGTCGGCGTCAAGCCGCCGCATTTTGTGTTCTTCTGCAACGACAGCCGGCTGTTCCATTTCTCGTACCAGCGCTATCTGGAAAACCAGATCCGCGCGGTGTTCGGCCTGACCGGCACGCCGATCCGGATCACCATCCGCCAGAAGGGCGACAAGGAAGACATGTGACCAAATGATCCCGGCGGAAGGTGCTTTCTGCCGGGATTTTTGCAAAAGGAGGGGCTTTTCATGCAGATCCAGCCATGTACCGTCCGGTTGAAGGACGGCAGGGAAGTCCTGCTGCACAGCCCGGAAGCGGCTGACGCGCAGGCGCTGCTCGATTATATGCGCGTGACCAGCGGAGAGACGCACTTCATGGCGCGCTATCCGGAGGAATGCCGGGCAACGGTCGAGCAGGAGACCGGGTTCATCGAAGCACTGACCGGGCATCCGCAGAATTTCATGATCGTCGCCATGCTAAGCGGCGAGCTGGTCGGCGGCTGCTCCGTGATGGCGGTGAGCGGCCACATCAAGACGCGCCACCGCGGCAGTCTCGGCATTTCCGTCGAGCAGAAGGCCTGGGGCGGACTCGGCACAGCGATGATCGAAGCGGCGCTGCGCCAGGCGAAGGAAAACGGCTTTGAACAGGTCGAGCTCGGCGTGTTCGAGGACAATCCCCGCGCCCGGCACCTCTACGAAAAGCTCGGCTTTCAGGAGCAGGGCCGCACGCTGCGCGCGTTCCGCCTGAAAGACGGCACCTACCGCGACGAGATCCAGATGGTAAAATTTCTTTGATTGAAAAGGAGACAGGACGATGGAACAGAAGTATGCAGAATATGCCGCCCAGAAGGCAGTCGAGCTGCTCGCGATCGACAGCCCGACGGGTTTTACCGACCGGGCCGCGGCCTGGGTGCAGGACGCCTTCGGCGCGCTGGGCTTTGCGGCAAAGAAGACCGCCAAGGGCGGCGTGCTGATCGACCTCGGCGGAGCGGAATCGGAGGAGGGCGCGCTGCTGCTGCAGGCGCATACGGATACGCTCGGCGCGATGGTCGCGGAGGTCAAGGCTAACGGCCGTCTGCGCGTGACGAACCTCGGCGGTATGCGCGCGGAAAACGGCGAGACGGAGAACGTCCGAGTCTACACGCGCGGCGGCAAGGTCTATGAAGGAACGCTGCAGCTGTGCAACGCATCTGTCCATGTGAACGGCGACTACGGCAAGACCGAGCGGACCTTCGACACAACGGAGGTCCTGCTCGACGAGGCCGTCACCTCCGCGGACGAGACCCGCGCACTCGGCATTGAGACCGGCGACATCGTCTGCTTCGACCCGCGCACGCGCGTGACGGCCTCGGGCTATATCAAAAGCCGCTTCCTCGACGATAAGCTGTCCGTCGGCATTCTGCTGGGCTTTGCAAAGTACCTGCGGGACGAAAACAAACAGCTGCCGCGCCGGACCTATGTCCATGTGACCATCTATGAGGAGGTCGGCCACGGCGGCGCTGGCTCCGTGCCTGCGGGCGTGACGGAGTCCATCAGCGTCGATATGGGCTGCGTGGGCGACGGGCTGCGCTGCACGGAGCGTCAGGTCTCCATCTGCGCCAAGGACTCCGGCGGGCCGTACAGCTACGAGGTCGTCGGCAAGCTGATCGACGCCGCCAGGCGCGAGGGCGCCGACTACGCCGTGGACGTTTATCCGCATTACGGCTCCGACGTCGAAGCGACGCTCCGCTCCGGCTACGACATCCGCCATGGCCTGATCGGCTCCGGTGTCTACGCCAGCCACGGCTATGAGCGCAGCCATGTGGACGGCGTGCTCCACACGCTCAAGACGCTCAAGGGCTATCTCTTCGTCTGAGCGGCCGGAACGCGGCGCTTTCACGAAAGCGTGGGCAGCAACAGCGCGTTGCTTGTCCGGACGGCGTTTCTGTGCTACACTTTTCGCAAGGAGGTGCTTTCTATGGAAACAAAGGACATTTTGCACGAGCTGAGAACGAAAAAGGGACTGTCGCAGGACGAGCTGGCCGAAAAGCTCTTTGTCACGCGGCAGGCCGTCTCCCGCTGGGAAAACGGCGACACCACGCCCAACGTGGAAACCTTGAAGCTGCTTTCCGGCCTTTTTGATGTTTCGATCAACACCCTGCTTGGCTCTCCGCGCCAGCTGATCTGCCAGTGCTGCGGAATGCCGCTCGACGACACCACAACCAGCCGGGAGCCGGACGGCTCCTTCAACGAGGATTACTGCAAGTGGTGCTACACCGGCGGCACGTTCACCTACACCAGCAAGGAGCAGCTGATCGATTTCTGTGTGACGCATATGGCAAGCGAGCAGTGGCCCGCGGAGCAGGTGCGCGCGCACATGGAGGCCGTCGTACCGGGTCTGAAGCACTGGAAAGAATAATTCTCAGCAAAAAACGATACAGCAAAGCCGCTGCCTGCGCAAAACGCAGGCAGCGGCCTTTTTATCGAACTCTGGTATATCGCTCCGTATCCGCCGCCTCCGCGCGGTCACGGGCGGCAAAGCCCGCGCCCGGAAACAGTGTCTCATAGATAATC
>ERZ857840.4448-NODE-4448-length-10749-cov-5.550683_pt1 | contig 10749 bp, 10 predicted proteins | sample MGYA00519760_ERZ857840 | MGnify/ENA primary metagenome ERZ857840 (study PRJEB31778, sample SAMEA3449371) | human gut metagenome | biome: human gut; feature: human-associated habitat; material: faeces | place: United Kingdom | collected 2010/2012 ... | reverse complement strand
TTCAGCGAAATCAATACATCATTTTATTGGCCTTGGACCAGATGCCCATCTTCTCGGCTTCCCGGATCAGCTCCTCCCGGAAGTCGGGGTGCGCGATGGAGATCATGGCCTCGGCCCGCTCCCGGTGGTCCTTTGTATAGAAGGGACGCATGCCGAGGCTGTTAAGGCAGCCGGACAGCACCACCTCATATACGCTTGCGGGAAAGTCACGCTGTACGTCTGTCTGCTGAGGAAGGTAGCCTATCTCGTTTTCCCTGAGCCCTGAGCCCATGGTCACGCTGCCCTCGCAGGGCTTTATGAAGCCTAAGAGCCCCTTTACGAGGGTGCTCTTGCCCGCGCCGTTTTCGCCTACTATGCAGAGATAGTCCCCCGGCTCCACCGTAAAGTTAAGGTTGGATACCACCTTCCGCCCGTCGTAGGCGAAGGCGGCGTTATTGCAGCTTAAAAGTGCCATATCAGTTCAGCGCCTCCCGGAGATTCTGAAGGTTTCCCTCCATGAGGGATATGTAGGTTGCCCCGGACTGGAATTCGTCCTTTGTAAGGTTGTGGCAGGAGGTGAAGGTGAGCACCTTCGCTCCGGTGGATTCCGCCACGGCGCATGCTATCCTGCCGTTGGAAAGCTCTGTCTTGAACACCACGGGGATATTCTCCTCCCGAACCCGGTCTATCAAAAACGCTACGGTCTTTGGGCTGGCCTCGCTCTCTGCGGAGCAGCCGGGAAATGCGGCGTAGTATTTGAGGCCGTATTCCTCCGTAAAGTACCTTACCGGGAACCTGTCCGCGAACACCAGCGTTTTGCGCTTGCCGTTATCCACTACTTCCCGGAACTCGCCGTCCAGCCTCTCCAATTCCTTCTTATATCTGTCCGCGTTGGCTGCGAATTCGCTTGCGTCCGCCGGGCATATTTGGGATAATTTATCGCATACGGCATGAACTATCAGCGCTGCGTTCTTTGGGGAGGTCCATACGTGTTCGTCGTACTCTTCGTGATCCTCATGGTCATGATCGCAGTCTTTGCCGTGGTCATGGGAGTGACCGCGCTCCGGCTCCATGCCCTCTACCCGTTCCTCCTCCAGCGGCTCCACCACATCCAGCATCGCGATGGCTTTATCCGGGTCGAGCTCAAGGTTTTGTATCATGTGGGTGGCCCATTCCTCGTTTTCGCCTCCGGCGTAGATGAACAGGCTGCATTCCTGTATGGCTATCACGTCCGCCGGGGTGGGTTCGTAGCTGTGGGCCTCGCTGCCGGGGGGGAGGAGCAGCGTTACATTCGCGTCTCCCGCTACTGCCCTGGCGAAATCATAGGCGGGGAAATTGGCCGCCACTATGGTCATGCCGCCATCGCTGCTCTCCACGGCCTCCTCCGGGGGATTTGCGCAGCCCCCAAGGGTGGCCAACATGGCTAAAACAAGTAAAAAAGATAAAAGATTCTTTATATTCATCATTGCTGCTTCCCCGCTTCTTTTTTGCTGCACTGGGCGCAGAGACCGTAAAGTACGGTTTGCCGCATGTCGAGGGTAAAGCCGTGGTCCGCCGCCATGTGGCTGGCGAACTCGCTTATCCTGTCGCAGTTCAGGTGTATGAGCCTGCCGCAGCTAATGCACTTTAAATGGAAGTGGCTGCCGCAATCCGGCGAAATATGTGAGTATTGATATAATATGCGCTTGCCGTCGTGGAATTTCCGAAGCTCGCCCGTCTCCGTCATCCTTGCAAGCTGGCGGTATACCGTGCTTTTCCCGGCGCCGCCGGGGCAAACTGCCTCTATTATCTCGTCCGAGGTATACTGCTCCTTTGTGCCGCGCTCGAAAAAGTCGCACAGGCTCTTATACTGTATGGTCTTATACATAAAAAATCCCTCCGAATATGAGAGTCAGTCTCATATTACAGAGGGAAAGGGGAAAAGTCAATAGAAAATTATTCGGCTACATGCTCCAGCACCTTGTCTACCGCCCCGGCCCAGGACTCCTTGGCGTTGCTGCCCACTATGGAGGAGCAGAGCACCTTGCCTGTGCTGTCAACGAATATCGTAGTGGGTATGGCGTATATTTCGCTCACAAAAGAATCAATCATGCTGTCGCTGAGGAGCAGGTGGGTGTAGTCCGCCTTGGTGCGCTCTATTATATCGACCGCGGCCTTGCTCTCGTCGCTGTCTGCGCTGCGGGCGTCGCTTATTATGCCGATCACCTGGAAGTCCTTGTCGGCATACTCCCTTGAAAGCTCGCCCAGATCCGGCATCTCCATTATGCAGGGTGAGCAGAAGGTCCCCCATACGTTTATCATGGTGACCTTTGCCTTGGCGAATAACTCCTTGCTGTCAACTGCGTTGCCGCTGAGATCCTCACCGGTGAACTCCAGAACCCTGCCGTCCTCCTTGAAGTTGAGCTGTATGTCGGGGTATATTATGTGTCCCTCCATGTCCTCCGCCGTGCCGTCGTCCCAGGTGAAGCCGCTGTCCATAGGCGGCTCGGAATCGTCGGGGCGGGAGGCCTCCTGCTCTTCGGGGGCGGCGGGCTGCTCCGGCGCACTTGTGCAGCCGAAGACCAGCAGGGCACACATTATCAGGGATATTATGACTGTAAGCTTTCTCATTAGATTTGCAAATTTCCTTTCACGTTGTGCTGATATAATAATAATCGAAATTCCTGATTTTGTCAGCGGAGCGGCATCGCATTTTACGGATTGTACATATTTGATAGCAAAATCAGGCTGGGGAGCGGCGGGCATTGTGTATTTTTTGTGTAATCCATTGACATTAAAAAACAGTATCCTTATAATATGTCACTGTTAGCTTGCTAACTTTTTAAAAATACAGCAGCAGAGGGAGAAAAAATGGGAAATTACAATCCCTGCGCGGATATAAGAGCGGCGAGCCATGCGATGCGGCGCAGATTTGATTCGCTGGATATAGGCAAGCCCTCGGGGCTTACCCCGAGCCAGTGCAGGATAATGGGCTTTATAATGGATAACGGCGGCAGACCCGTATATCAGAAGGATATAGAGGCGGAGTTCAACATACGAAGGAGCACCGCGACGCGGCTGCTGCAATCAATGGAGCATAAGGACCTCATAATGCGGGAGCCGGAGGAGAACGACGGCAGGCTAAAGCGCATACGCCTCACAGAAAAGGCGGCGGAGAGAAGCCGCGAGGTGCTGGATCGGATAAGCTGCATAGAAAGGCAGCTTGTCGAGGGTATAACAGCGGAAGAGATGAAGGTGCTCCACAGCGTGTGCCAGCGCATACGCCAAAACGCCGAAAGGACAGGAGGGGATAAATAGATATGATAGTTAAGACCCTTTCAAAATGTATAAGGGAATACAAAAAGGAATCCATACTTACGCCGGTATACATGGCGGGCGAAGTCTTCATGGAGGTAGCCATAACCTATGTGCTCTCTCTGCTCATAGATAGGGGCATAACCCCGGGCAATATGGGGGAGATACTGCGCATAGGCGGGCTGCTCATTTTATGCGCGCTGGTGTCCTTGGCCTTCGGCGTGATGTCTGGCCGCAGTGCTGCCGTAGCCTCCACCGGCTTTGCAAAGAACGTCCGGCAGGATATGTACTACAATATCCAGACGTTCTCCTTCGCCAATATAGATAAGTTTTCCACCGCCAGCCTTATAACCAGGCTGACTACCGACGTGACGAGGATGCAGCACGCATACATGATGCTCATACGCATAGCTATACGGAGCCCGCTGATGCTGATATTCTCCCTGATAATGTCATTCAGGATAAACGCCCGGATAGCCACGGTGTTCCTTTGCACCGTTCCCGTGCTGGGCTTGGGCATATATATAATGATGTCCAAGGCGCACCCCATATACGAACGGGTGTTCAAGACCTATGACGAGCTCAACCGGGTAGTTCAGGAAAACCTCCGGGGCATAAGGGTAGTGAAGGCTTTCGTCCGGGAGGATCACGAAAGGGAAAAGTTTGGAAAGGTTTCGGATACCATTTACCGGGATTTCTCAAGGGCGGAGAAGATAACCACCTTCGGCTCACCGCTCATGCAGGCCTCGGTGTATACCTGCATACTGCTCTCCAGCTGGCTGGGCGCCCACATAATCGTGGCGGGCAGCATGACCACCGGCCAGCTCATGAGCGTATTGACCTATGCCATGAGCATACTCTCCAGCCTTATGATGCTTTCCATGGTGCTGATGATGCTCATCATCTCCCGGGCCTCTGCCGAGCGCATATGCGAGGTGCTCAATGAAAGGACGGACATAGCCAACGCTCCCGGCGCCGAGACGGTCATACCCGACGGCAGCGTGGACTTCGACGGCGTATCCTTCAGCTACGGCGGCAGGGGCGGCAGGAGCTGCCTTGAGAATATCGACCTTCACATAAGGAGCGGCGAGACCATAGGCCTGATCGGCGGCACAGGAAGCGGCAAGTCCACCCTCGTGCAGCTTATACCCCGGCTTTACGATGTGACGGAGGGCTGCGTCAGGGTAGGTGGAAGGGACGTTCGGGAGTACGACATAGAGACGCTCAGGAACGCCGTATCCATGGTGCTGCAAAAGAACGAGCTGTTCTCGGGCACCGTTGCTGAAAACCTCCGCTGGGGCAATGAAAACGCCACAATGGAGGAGATACGCCATGCAGCCAGGGTGGCCCAGGCGGACGGCTTCATAATGGCAATGCCCGAAGGGTATGATTCCGAGATGGAGCAGGGCGGCTCAAACGTTTCCGGCGGCCAGAAGCAGAGGCTCTGTATAGCCCGCGCACTGCTTAAAAACCCGAAGATACTCATACTGGACGATTCCACCAGCGCCGTGGACACGGCCACCGACAGGGCCATAAGAGATGCCTTCAGGAATGAGATGCCTGACGTCACAAAGATAATCATCGCCCAGCGCATATCCTCCGTGCAGGACGCGGACAGGATAATAGTGATGGACAACGGCCGTATAACGGATTTCGGCACCCACGACGAGCTGCTGAACCGGTGCTGTATCTACCGCGAGGTATACGAATCCCAGCAGAAGGGAGGAGGCGATTTCGATGAGCAGTAAGGATAATAGGAAAAAGGGCGCGGATATAGAGACAGATGTGGAAATGAAGGATAAAAAGGAGAAAAAACGCAGGCGGAGAGCCAACCAGCAGGAGGAAGGCCCCGGACCCCGGCGGCCGCTCAACGCCCATGACCTGAAGAACCTTGGCCAAAACAGCAAAAAGACCATCAAGCGCCTTTCCGCCATGTTCAAGCCCTACAAGTGGCATATGGCCGCGGTGTTCCTTGGCATAATCATCAGCGCCCTGGCGGGTATAAAGGGCAGCATGTTCACAAAGACCCTTATCGACGACTACATAGAGCCGCTGATAGGCCAGCCGGACCCAGTCTTTACGGGGCTGCTCAGGGCTATAGCCACAATGGCCTGCATATACCTTGCAGGCATGCTGTCTACATTTATATACAGCCGCATAATGGTCACAGTGTCACAGGGCATACAGAAGAACATACGCGACGATCTGTTCGACCACATGCAGACACTGCCCATAGCTTACTTTGACAGCAATGCCTACGGCGACATAATGAGCAGGTACACAAACGACATAGACACGCTGGAGATGATGATCTCACAGAGCATACCCAACATGCTCAGCTCTGCCATAACCATAATAGGCGTGCTGGCGGCAATGGTAGTGGTAAGCCCGCTGCTCACCGCAGTGGCGCTGCTCACCATGTACCCCATGCTGAAGGTAACTACCAGGGTGGCGGGCAACAGCGCAAGGTTCTTCGCCCTCCAGCAGGAGGCTCTGGGCGATGCCAACGGCTACATCGAGGAGATGATAAACGGCCAGAAGGTAGTCAACGTATTCTGCCATGAGGAAAAGAGCAAGGAGGAGTTTGACCAGCTGAATGAAGCGCTGCGCTTCAATTCCTCTGCTGCCAACCAGTTTACAAATATAATAGGCCCGATAAACGGCAACCTTGGCCACCTCCAGTATGTGCTGCTGGCGGTCATCGGCGGAATGATGGCTATCGGCGGCGTGGGCGGCATGACGCTGGGCGGCATAGCCTCCTTCCTCCAGCTTTCCAAGAGCTTCAATATGCCGGTGAATCAGGTTTCACAGCAGCTCAACTCCATAGTAATGGCCCTGGCCGGCGCGGAGCGCATATTCGCCATGATGGACGAAAGGAGCGAGGAGGACGAGGGAAAGGTAACGCTGGTCAACGCCGGATACATAAACGGCGCGCTGACGGAAGTACCCCAGCACACCGGAACGTGGGCGTGGAAGAAGCCCACGGGCGAGCTTACCGAGGTAAAGGGCGACGTGCGGCTCAGGAACGTGGACTTTGGTTATGTTCCGGACAAGATAGTTCTCCACGATGTGAGCCTCTTCGCAAAGCCGGGGCAGAAGATAGCCTTCGTGGGCGCTACCGGCGCGGGCAAGACCACCATAACCAACCTTATAAACCGCTTCTACGACATACAGAAGGGCGAGATAACCTACGACGGCATTAACGTCAGGGATATAAAGAAGGCGGATCTCCGCCACAGCCTCGGCATGGTATTGCAGGAAGTGAACCTGTTCACGGGCACAGTCCGGGAGAACATACGCTACGGCAGGCTGGACGCTACCGACGAGGAGGTTGAGGCCGCAGCAAGGCTCGCCAATGCCCACGACTTCATAATGCGGCTGCCCAAGGGCTACGATACAATGCTGGAGGGGGACGGCAGCGGCCTTTCCCAGGGCCAGCGGCAGCTCATCTCCATAGCCCGCGCCGCCTGCGAGAACGCCCCTGTCATGATACTTGATGAGGCCACCAGCTCTATCGATACCCGTACCGAGGCAATAGTCCAGAACGGCATGGATAAGCTCATGGCCAACAGGACGGTATTCGTAATAGCCCACAGGCTCTCCACCGTTCAGAACGCCAACGCCATAATGGTACTGGATCAGGGCCGCATAATAGAGCGGGGCGACCACGACGACCTTATGGCTCAGAAGGGCAAATACTACACCCTTTATACCGGAATGCTTGGGTAAGGAGAAAAAATGAAGAAATTCACGGTCTGGATAAAGAAGCACAAGAAGCTGGCGGTATTCCTCTGCATAGCCATAATCATAGCCGCCGCCGTGCTGACGATACGGCATAAGGCTCAGGCCGCCATGGCTCAGCTTGCGGAGCTTACCGAGGAGACGGCCGTAGTGGAAAAACGCAGCATACAGAGCAGCGTGTCCTCCACCGGCACCATAATAAGCGACAAAACGCGGTCAATTACCGCCACCCTTACCGGGATGGAGGTGCTGACCGTGGATGTAGAGGTGGGAGACGTGGTGCAGGAGGGCGACACAATATGCACATTCGACACATCAAAGCTCGAGGATAACCTTGAGGACGCGGAAAAGTCACTCTCAGCCGCGAAGACCCAGACCAGCGTTACGGTAAACAACGCGAAAAGGGCGCTGGAGCAGGCCATAGAGACGCAGAACTACCAGATAGAATCCGCCGCAAGGAACGTGATCTCTGCCGGAGAGGCCTATAACAGCGCAAGGGAAGCCTATGATGAGGCGCAAAGCAAGGCCGATGAGGCTTATTCGGAGATGCAGCGGGCAAAAAGGGAGATGGATTCCATACCCGAAAATCTGGAGGGCAGCAGCGAGTACGCCGCATACCAGAGCGCCAAGGCCGATTACGACGCAAAGCTTGCGGCATATAATGCATATATAGTGACGGAAACCAGTACCGAGGAAGAAAAACAGCAAAAAGAAAAGCTCTTCCAGGAGGCAAATGATGCGGCAAATGTCCTTTCGGCAGCGGAGACAGCCTTGAACAGCCTGAATCTTGACCAAAGGCGCGCTGCCGCCGAGGCTGCTTACAGGTCCGCAAAAAGCGCCTATGATACCATCGAAGGAAGCATGTCAAATCTTGAGTCCGCCCTCCGCAACGCCAAGACCGCGCTGGACAATGCCCAGGCCACATACGAATACACCGTGTCTTCCCAGCAGAACCAGTACGAGGGCAGCAGGGATAACCTTAAATCCGCCAGGGCGAGCGCGGGCGTAGCCACCCAGCAGCAGGAAAACGCCGTGGATACCTATCAGGAACAGATAGAAAAGGGTACCCTTAAGGCCGGCATTTCCGGCACCGTGACCGCCATAAACGTAAAGCAGGGGGACACCTACGCCGGGGGCGTGATAGCTACAATACAGGATTGCAGCGCATTCGTGGTATCCGCAGAGATAGACGAATACGACATAGCGGACGTCAAACTTGGCATGAAGGCGGTGTTCAAGACCGACGCCACCCGTGACGAGCAGCTTCAGGGAGAGGTGATATTCATCTCCCCCACTCCCACACAGGGCAGCAACGTCACCTATCAGGTGAAGGTAAAAATAAACAGCCCCACAGACAGGCTGCGCCTCGGCATGAACGCAAAACTGAACATAATACTCCGGGAGACGGCAGATGTGCTTACTGTTCCCTACGACGCGGTGCAGCAGGACGAAAACGGCAACGATGTGGTATACGTAGTTACCCGCACAGAGTCCGGCGGAATTACAAAGGCCGCCGTACCCGTTACAGTAGGGGTGGAGGGGGACTACTATGTGGAGGTCACCGGTGACATACAGGAAGGTATGGAGGTATCCATGCCATCAGATATGAAGTTTGACTTTTCACAGATGATGGCAATGGGCAGCTGATATGAGGGACAATAAAGAGCGCAGGCTTATAATTGATCTGAAGGGCATAAAGAAGCGCTTCTTCGAGGGGACCGAAAACGAGATAGAGGTGCTCAAGGGCATAGACCTGCAGGTCTACGAAGGGGAGTTCGTATCTATAGTAGGAGCGTCAGGCTCAGGCAAGTCCACCCTCATGAACATAATAGGCGCGCTGGACAGGGCAAGCGAGGGAAGCTATCTGCTGGACGGCGTGGATATAAACCAGGCGGACGACAATGAGCTTTCACATATACGCAACAAAAAGATAGGCTTCGTGTTCCAGACCTATAACCTTATCCCCCGCATCAGCGCACTCAAGAACGTGGAGCGGCCAATGCTTTACGCAAAGGTTCCGGGAGCCGAGCGCACAGAGCGGGCAAAGGAGCTTTTGAAGCTGGTAGGCATGGAGGACCGCATGAAGCACAATCCTGACGAGCTTTCCGGCGGGCAGAAGCAGAGGGTAGCCATAGCCCGCGCCATGGCCAACCATCCGGCCATACTTTTGGCCGACGAGCCCACAGGCGCCCTGGACAGCAGGACGGGAAGGCTGATAATGGACATATTCCATCAGCTCAACCGCGAGCAGGGCATGACGATAGTGCTTATCACCCATTCCGACAGCCTTGCAGAGGAAACAAGACGCATATTCACCTTGATGGACGGCGAGATAATAGGCGAAAGGAGGGGTACGCTTGCTGATAATTGAAAACATAATGCTGGCGCTCAACGGCCTTCGCAGCAATAAGATGCGCACCTTTCTTACCATGCTGGGCATAATCATAGGCATATGTGCCGTCATTACCATAATGACGCTGGGCCAGTCCGTGACCAATAAATTCACCGATTCGATGCAGTCCATTGGCGCAAGCAACGTCACCGTCATGATACAGCAAAAGGCAGACGAGGATGAAGACGGGGACGCGGCGGCACAGGGCATGATGTTCATGGCCGCGGAAAACCAGAAGGTCCCCACGGAAAAGGACTACATTACCGACGACATGCTCAGTTCCCTCAGGGAAAACTACGACAGCGAAATGCTGGGAATAGCCCTGAGCGAAACTGTAGGAACCGGCAAGGCGGAAAAGGGAAAGCTTTACGCTAACGTTACCGTGATGGGGATAAACGGTGATTACTTTCTCTCCAACGCCCCCGCCGTGCTGTCCGGGCGCATGCTCACCGCCGATGAGCTCGGGGGGGATCGCAGGATAGCCGTAGTTTCGGATAAGCTGGTTAACAACCTTTTCGGCGGCAAGAACGGGAACGCCATAGGGGAAACGCTGGAAGTCACCGTAGGGGACAGCTTTTACGAGTATACCATCGTAGGCGTATACCAGTACGAGCAGAATGTATATATGATGAATTTCGGTTCGGAAAAGGACATAAACACCAACGTGTATATCCCCATAGGCACAGCTCAGGCCGCCACCCATTCCACCGCCGGCTACACCATGGCTACCGTGATATCCGCCCCAGGGGTGGATTCCACCACATTCGCAAGCCGGGTGGAGCGTTATCTCAACGCCTATTACCGCACTAACCGGGATTTCAAGGTGAGCGCCTTCAGCATGGAGAGCATGGTATCCCAGTTTGCTTCGGTGCTGGGCACCATACAGACCGCCATATCCGTAATAGCGGGCATATCACTGCTGGTGGGCGGCATAGGCGTTATGAACATAATGCTGGTATCCATAACCGAGCGCACCCGTGAGATAGGCACCTGCAAGGCCCTGGGCGCCACCAACACCAGCATACGGCTGCAATTCATAATCGAGGCGGTGATAATATGCCTCATAGGCGGCGCAATAGGCGTGGCCTTGGGCATAGCTGCGGGCAGCATCGCCAGCAACGCCTTGGGTTTCCCCGCCAAGGCCAGCATAGAGAGCATACTTATCGCCCTGGGCTTCTCTATGACCATAGGAGTATTCTTTGGCTACTATCCCGCCAACAAGGCGGCAAAGATGGATCCCATAAACGCGCTGAGGTATGAGTAAAATAAAAGGAGCGGCGGATGCCGCTCCTTTCAGAGTGTCAAAAAAGTGGCTGAACGCCACTTTTTTGAGTTTTCTCATT
>ERZ857840.4442-NODE-4442-length-10760-cov-2.065016_pt1 | contig 10760 bp, 9 predicted proteins | sample MGYA00519760_ERZ857840 | MGnify/ENA primary metagenome ERZ857840 (study PRJEB31778, sample SAMEA3449371) | human gut metagenome | biome: human gut; feature: human-associated habitat; material: faeces | place: United Kingdom | collected 2010/2012 ... | reverse complement strand
GCCTCCGTGACAGTTAATCTCTACTGTATCCTCTGCAGTAAAGGAACGAGGTCCTTTCATGATGGATACCATAACCTCATCAATTACCTCATTTTCATCACAAATATAGCCGTAATGAATGGTATGTGTAGGTGCATTTGAGAGCTTTTTCGCTGAAGATGACGCTGCCGCAGCAAATGCTCCTTTTTTAATCGACTCTACCTCTTTTTTTGTTCTATAAATACGATCAATCACATCAAGCGCCTGAGGTCCACTTATTCGAATAATGCTAATTCCTGCTGGACTAAGTGCCGTTGCAATCGCCGCAATTGTACTATTTTCTTTCATATTCTACCTCACTTCGATTTTCGTAAGTTTCCAAGAATGATACAGAAAATGCCACTCAATAGTCCGTATGAACTTTGAATGGCACTTTCTCTATTATTCCTCAGAAGTCAGCTTTTCAGCTGTTTCTCTTGTACCAGCTGCGCTTCTGTCATAATTTGTTTTGTATCCTTTGTCATAGCTTTTGTAGTATCTTCTCTGCGGAATTGCTTCTTTTTTAGGAAGTACCACTACATGACGAAATGGATCCTCGCCCTCGCTCTTGGTATATACAAACTTGTCGTCCTGAAGTGCAGAGTGGATGATCCTTCTCTCGTAAGGATTCATCGGCTCAAGCGATGCCGGACGTCTTGTTCTCTTTACCTTGTAGGCAATATTCTTTGCCAGCTGCTCGAGAGTTTCCTTTCTTCTTTCACGGTAATTCTCAGTATCCAGCTTGACACGAATATATTCTTCGCTGTGTTTGTTTATAACAAGGCTCACCAGATGCTGCAGTGAATCCAGTGTCTGTCCTCTTTTTCCGATCAGGATGCCCATGTCTTCTCCGGTCAGAACGATATCAACAACCTGTTCTTCTTTATTGTAGGCAACTGCGATATCAACTTCCATATTCATCTCGTGGAAAATATTCTGTAAAAATTCTTCTCCCTCATCGATAAAATCTGACTTTTTACGTGCACGGATCACCGCCGGCTTAGAACCGATAAAACCAAGCAGACCATTCGAACCTTTTTCAACAACCTCATACTCAAGTTTTTCACTGGTGATCTGAAGCTGAAGCAGTGCATTGTTTACGGCTTCATCTACATTCTTTCCAGTGAACGTAGCAAACTCTGTCATACAAACCTTACCTTTCTGAATCTGCAAGCTTCCCCAAGCAAGTAATCAGCCTTACAATCACTGATTACTTTCTGTTCTTCTTTTCACTCTTTTCGTTGTACTGCTGAACCATTCCGGCCTTAGATGCCAGCTTACCCTTCTTTTTCTGGGTGGTGGAATAGTACTCAGTTGATTTCTCAACCTGCTTTGTCACACGCTCTTTCAGCTCAGCTTCTTTCTTTTCTTCGAGTTCTCTTTCTTCTTCGATAGTACGAACATTCATAACAGCCTTTGCCTTAAGCGGCTTCTGACCCTTCTTAACACGCTTTACATTAGCCTTTTCAATGTTCTTTTCAACCATCTGATTAATATCAATGCGCTCCATATACTTGTTTACGATCATCTGAATCAGAATCATAACAACAGAAGATGCAATCCAGTATACACCGATACCTGAAGAGAATGTAAAACAGAAGAACACTGACATAAGAGGCATCATGATGTTCATGGTCTTCATTGTGCTTCCCATTGTGTCATCTGAATTCTTGCTTCCATTATCTGTCTGCATCATCTTAGAGCTAAGCCACTGAGTAAGACCGGCAAGAATAGGAATTAAAACACCAGGCCACAGCTGCTGTGCAGGCGCAGTTGCCAAATCCATTCCCAGAAAATAATTTGCTTTCTCGATACTTGGCAGTGCCTTGGCTACGTACTCATTCAAATTCGGGAAGATCTCGGTAAACTTAGCCCACTCGGTCTTATCGAAGTTGTAAAGCAGATCAATCAGCTTGTTAGAATCACTCAGTCCTGCTGCATTGATGCCGTTTTGCTGTGCCAATGTCACGAAATCTGCGTTATCCATGTAAGTAGGAATGTTCTGCAGTGCCTCAACAATCGGCTCATAGAACGCTCTTACCTTTGCGATATAGCCCGGAATCTTGTAAATAACTTGGTACAAAGCGAACAGAATCGGCATCTGAATCAGCATCTGAACGCAACCGCCTGTCGGGCTTGTTCCGTACTTTGCATAGACTTCCTTCATCTCTTCATTCTGCTTCAAAAGCATTTCATTGTACTTCGGGCTTGACTTGTCCAGATTTGCATACTTTTTCTGAACCTGCTGAAGTTCTGGCGCCATAATACTATTAAGCTTTGTAAACTTCTGCTGCTTAATGGAAAGCGGAAGCATCAATGCTTTAATAATAATCGTGAATAAAATGATCGCCAATCCAATGCTTGCAATGCCAAACATATCCAGGAACTCGTAAATTCCATTCATGACAACACCAAGCACCTTCGCAACTGGCCCTACAAGAAACCAGTTACTTTGTGTTAATGATAAAAAATCCACTTGTTTTCCTCCTTAAGCTACCTACGGAACAGGGTCGTACCCCCCTTTTGAAAATGGATTGCAGCGCAATATCCTCCATATAGCAAGTAAGGAGCCTTTCAAAGCTCCATACTTTTCCAACGCTTCTATTGCATACTGCGAACAGGTTGGGGTATATATACAGTGGGTCCGGACTTTGAGAGGTGATAAATACTTCTGGTAAAACCTTATCATATGAATCATAATCTTCTTCATAGTCCCGACCCTACTTCGATTCTAAAAAAATATTCAGCTTTCTTCCTACATGAAAAAAAGCTTCCTCAATTTCCATTAATCCTTGTTCCTTCGCCAACGGTCTGGCAACAATCACTATGTCCAATCCTTGTATTAATTCTTTTTCGTGTAAGCGGCAGCATTCACGGATCACTCTTGTAACCCGATGCCTGACCACACTGTTTCCTACCTTTTTACTGACAGATATGCCAATGCGGGTATCAGCGCGGTCGTTTGACATCTTGTACATGACCAGCGAACGATTTGCAAAAGACTGCCGTTTGCTGTAGACTCTCTGAAAGTCTCTGTTCTTTTTAAGAGAGTTGATACTGCTCAATTAAGCAGAGAGAACCTTTCTTCCCTTTGCTCTTCTTGCTGCCAGAACCTTTCTTCCTCCCTTTGTGCTCATTCTTGCACGGAAACCATGAACCTTTGCATGGGATCTCTTCTTTGGCTGAAATGTCATCTTCATAACAAAACACCTCCTTGTTTTCTGTGTTAGTTTTCAAATAATACTGTTTCTTACACTGTGGGTATCAGTCCCACAGCTTGCACCAAAAGTGCGATTTTTCGGCGTTTTTTAACGCCGTTGCAAAAATTGGACATCATACGCATTATATTAAGAAACTCGCATTTCGTCAAGGTTTTTTTTAGTGTTTTTTATTTTTTATTACAAAAAAGTTATCCCCAACTTATCCCCAAAGTTATCCCCAACTTTTTCATTCAGAAATGTTGTGGATAAAAGTTATCCCCAAATTGTGGATAACTTGTGCATAACTTTGGGGATAATACAAAAAACCATTCTCAAACCATTGATTTTACGACAAACTTTTTTTTGTGGATATTGGGGATAAGTACATGTGTTTGGTGGATAACTCTGTGGATAACTCATTCTGTTTTTATATACAAACAATCTTATCCACATTATCCACAATTTTATATGCCATACCCCCTTCTGAGTTATCCCCGCTCTATCCACAGCTTTTTTCCACTTATCCACATGTTATCCACAGCCTATCCACAATATTATCCACATTTTACCCCAATGTTGTTGATATTTTTTACAGACTGCTCTCCTCTTCTCTCTTGAAATTCTTCATTATTTTTAGTATAATATCATTATATGGGCTAATAGGCTCTTTTCTCGAAAATTACCATATACCGACGTCAGGAGTAACAAATGATTGACAGATTAAAGGAAAACTGGGATGCCATAAAAGACACCCTGAAAGAAAATTATGATATTTCAAAGGTATCTTACGATACTTGGATTGTCCCTATGGAAATCCACAATGTAGACAATGACCAGGTCTACATCTTGGCAGATACAAAAGGTATCCCCAATATACTAGACTATATCAAGAAGAAGTACAAGCAGATTCTTGAGATTGTCATTGAGGAGAAGATCGGCCTGCACTGCAATGTGATCTTTGTTACTTCGGAGGACCTTGAGAAGCGTCCAAACCTCACTGCAGAAGCTTCTAACATTGTAACCCCCGAGTTAAACTCCTATTATGCTGCTGTGATGAATGCCAACTTAAACCCACGCTATACATTTGATACATTTGTTGTTGGCTCCAATAACCGATTCGCACATGCTGCTTCGCTTGCTGTTGCAGAATCACCTGGAACCCTCTACAACCCACTATTTATATATGGCGGTGCAGGTCTTGGCAAGACTCATCTGATGCAGTCTATTGCCCACTATATTCTGCGCAATGATCCAAGTGTACGCGTTTTATATGTCACTAGTGAGACATTCACAAATGACCTGATCGACTCTCTTAAAGGCAAGAAGAATGCTGAGTTTAAAGAGAAATACCGCAGCATTGATGTCCTTATGATTGACGATATACAGTTTTTAATTGGAAAGGAAAGCACACAGGAGGAGTTTTTCCACACCTTCAACTACTTATATGAAACGGGCAAGCAGGTTATCATTACTTCTGATAAACCTCCAAAGGATTTCACAAACCTTGAGGAACGTCTTCGCTCCCGCTTTTCTGTAGGTCTTCCAGTCGATGTCTCTGCTCCTGATTATGAGACTCGTGTGGCAATCCTTCATAAAAAGGAAGAAACAGAGAACACAAAGATCTCTGACGATATTATCAACTATATTGCTGAAAATATCAATACTAATATTCGTGAGCTTGAAGGTGCGCTCAATCGAATTACCGCTTTTAAACGTCTTTCTAATAAAGAAATCACGCTTAATATGGCGGAAGATGTACTTCGCGACATCATCAACAACCACAAAGAGGTTACGATTACTGTTCCTCTGATTGTTGAGGTCATTGCATCACACTTTGGCTTTGAGGCAGATGAGCTTCTTTCACAGAAGCGTAATAAGGATATCGCCTACTCCCGCCAAATTGCGATGTATCTATGCCGTCAAATGACCGATTTGTCTCTTCAGCAGATCGGAAAGGAACTCGGAAATCGTGATCACACGACTGTCCGGCACGGAATTGAAAAGATTACTGAGGATCTCAAAAACAGCCAGTTTTTACAAGATACCATCGACGTTTTACAGAAAAAAATCAACCCGGCTCTTGGCTGAGCTTTGGGGATCGATTGGGGATATTGTGGATAACTTACCCAGTTATCCACATAGTTATCCCCAAGTTATCCCCAAAATTTTTCTTCTGTAAGCCGCATAAATCCTAGGTTTTTTAGAGTTATCCCCAATATCCCCAACCCCTACTACTACTACTATATATATTATAAATCTATCTATCAGCAAAAAGGAGAGTGCCACCATGCATATTATCTGTCCACGAGAAGAGTTACAAAAAGGTGTTTCAATTGTTTCAAAAGCCGTTTCAAATAAGACAACCATGCCGATCTTAGAGTGCATTCTGATCCAGACGAAAGAAGGACGCATTCTTATGACAGCAAATGATATGGAACTGGGGATTGAAACAGAAATTCATGGCATCATTGAGGACAATGGACGTATTGCAATTGATGCTAAGATTTTTTCTGAGATTGTTCGTCGTCTTCCAGACAATGATATCTCCATTGAAACCGATGGAACCGACTCTGTGAAAATTCAGTGTGAGAAGATTAATTTTACAATTCCTGGAAAGAATGCAGATGAGTTTACATTTCTTCCAGAGGTGGAACGCTTAAACTGTGTTACACTGTCTCAGTTTACTCTGAAGGAAATTATCCGCCAAACGATATTTTCCATTTCAGACAATGAGAATAACAAGATGATGGCAGGTGAACTGTTGGAAATTAATGGCAATAACCTGCGCATTGTATCTTTGGATGGTCATCGTATTTCAATTCGCAAGATTGTGTTAAAGGATTCGTATGATTCTATTAAAGTTGTTGTTCCAGGAAAAACACTAAACGAAGTAAGCAAGATTATTAGTGGCGGAACAGATGACGAAGTTCGCTTGTACTTTACTGAGAATCATGTTATGTTTGAGTTTGACGACACTATTGTTGTGTCACGTTTGATTGAGGGAGAATATTTCCGTATTGACCAGATGTTAAACAGTGATTATGATACTAAGCTGACAGTGAATAAAAAGGAGATGCTTTCATGTATCGACCGTACCACAATGCTGATTAAGGATAGTGACAAGAAACCGATTATTATTGGCATCACTGATCACAGCATGGAGGTAAAGTTAAACTCTGCATATGGTTCCATGAAGGAAGAACTTGCAATTGATAAGCGCGGTAAGGATATCATGATTGGATTTAATCCAAAATTTATCCTGGATGCACTGCGTGTTATTGATGATGAGGAGATTACCATGTATCTGGTGAATCCAAAGGCACCTTTTATCATCAAAAATGATGAACAGTCTTATATCTACCTTGTTTTGCCGATCAGTTTCAACATGTAATTGTTCAGAGTCAAGCATCATTTCATAAAGCTGACATAAAATGTGTTGCATTTTGTCAGTTGCTTGACTCAAAATATGCAGGAAGAATAAGGAGTAGAATGATGCAGACATTTGGATTAAAGGATGAATATATTAAACTTGGACAGCTTTTGAAAGCAACCGGTCTCGTAGGATCCGGCGTGGATGCCAAGATTGTTGTTCAGGAAGGACTTGTGAAAGTCAACGGTAAAGTTTGTTATATGCGCGGCAAAAAAATCGTGTCGGGTGATATTGTTGAATTTGAAAATGAAAAGATAGAAGTTGTATAGAGTATGTATGTAGAATCGCTGGCATTGGAGAATTACAGAAATTATGCACATCTTTCAGTAAATCTAAGTCCGGGCATTAATATCTTTTTCGGAGATAATGCTCAGGGAAAGACGAATGTGCTGGAAGCACTTTATATGTGTGCAACAACAAAGTCCCACAGGGGCAGCCGGGATCGTGAAATTATTCGGTTTGGTGAAGAAGAAGCTCATATTCGGATGCTGCTTTCCAAGGAGCATGTACGGCATAAGATCGACATGCACCTGAAGAAGAATAAATCAAAAGGGATTGCCATTGATGGCATTCCTATCAGAAAATCCGGGGAATTGTTTGGTCTTGTGCATATGATCTGTTTTTCACCGGAAGATCTGGCCATGATTAAAAATGGCCCGGGGGAGAGACGACGCTTTCTCGATCTCGAATTATGTCAGCTGGATAAAGTTTATCTACATAATATTTCCAATTACAACAAAATTGTGAACCAGAGAAATAATCTTCTCAAGCAGATAGGTTTTGATTCTGCATTAAAGGATACACTTGATATATGGGATATGCAGATGGTGAATTATGGCAGAAAAGTCATTGAGACAAGAAAACTGTTTATTGCGCAGTTGAATGAATGGCTGGAGCAGATTCACGGAAAGCTCACCGGCAACAGAGAAAAGCTTCAGCTTGTTTATCAGCCGAGTACAGAGCCGGAGGATTTCGAGCGTGTACTGTTATCAAAAAGAGATCAGGATATCCGGATGAAAATGTCAGGAACAGGACCGCACAGAGATGATTTTCTGTTTATGGTCGGAAATGTGGATATTCGCAAATTTGGTTCACAGGGGCAGCAGAGGACAGCAGCATTGTCCCTGAAACTGGCTGAGATTGAACTTGTGCGTCAGAGTATCGAGGATGAGCCGGTATTATTGCTGGATGATGTTTTGTCGGAACTTGATAGTTCCAGACAGAATTATCTTCTGGACTGCATTAAAGATATTCAGACCGTGATCACATGTACGGGTTTGGACGAATTTGTCAATCACAGATTTAACATAGACCGCATTTTTAAAGTGACGGATGGAACAGTTGATTTTGTCAATGAGGTAGTAGGATAAAGCAGGAGGTTTGAGATATGAGTGAAGGATACGGCGCAAGTCAGATTCAGATATTGGAAGGGCTTGAAGCAGTTAGAAAGAGACCGGGTATGTATATTGGCAGTACCTCAGCGAAGGGACTTCATCATCTGGTATATGAGATTGTTGACAATTCCGTCGATGAGGCCCTTGCCGGTTACTGTGATCATATTGAGGTGACCATTAATAAAGACAATTCCATTACAGTTGTCGACAACGGACGTGGCATACCGGTCGGTATACAAGCAAAAGCCCATAAACCGGCGGTAGAAGTTGTATTTACCATTCTTCATGCCGGCGGTAAATTCGGCGGCGGCGGATATAAGGTATCCGGCGGACTTCATGGTGTCGGTGCATCGGTTGTTAATGCCCTGTCCGAATGGCTTGAAGTCAATGTTTATGTAGATGGTTATGAATATTATCAGCGTTATGAACGCGGTAAAGTCATGTGTGAACTGCAGAAGATCGGTCCGACAGAGAAGAGAGGAACAACGGTCCATTTCCTGCCGGATAAAGAAATATTTGAAGAAACAGTTTTTGATTATAAAGTACTGAAACAGCGGCTGAGAGAAATTGCTTTTCTGACAAAGGGACTTCGTATCTCTCTGACAGATGTCCGTGAGGAAGAGCCAATTTTGTCCTCTTTCCACTATGAAGGCGGTATCCGCGAGTACGTGGCTTATCTGAATAAGGCCAATACACCGCTGTATGATGAGATTATTTACTGTGAAGGTGAAAAAGACGGCGTACTTGTGGAAGTTGCACTTCAGCATAATGACGGCTACAATGAAAATGTTTACAGTTTCGTCAATAATATTACGACGCCTGAAGGCGGTACCCATCTGGTGGGTATGCGAAGTGCACTGACCAAGACATTTAATGATTATGCCAGAAAGAATAAGCTTCTGAAAGACAACGAACAGAGTCTGACAGGTGAAGATATCCGTGAAGGCCTGACGGCCATTGTCAGCATCAAGATCGGGGAGCCTCAGTTTGAAGGTCAGACAAAGCAGAAACTGGGCAACTCCGAAGCAAGAGGAGCTGTTGAGAGTATTGTCAGCGACAAGCTTAGTGTATTTCTTGAGCAGAATCCGGCCATCGGCAAGCTGATTGTGGAGAAATCTGTCATGGCACAGAGAGCCAGAGATGCAGCAAGAAAAGCCAGAGATTTGACAAGAAGAAAAGGTGCCTTAGACAGTACTTATTCAAAGGGAAAACAGATTTTTAAAAATGAAGAGTTCATTGACCTTAGTATTTCTAAAACAGGGGAGCGCAGTGTTGAATTTTCTTCTGAAGTATTGGGAAGCAGAGGAAAGACATACGGGGTTTCCATAGAATTAGAGGTTAATGAAAATAAGGCACGCTTAAAAGAATACTTCTGTCCCTGTCCTGCTTTTTCTACATATGGGGGTTTTTGTAAACATCTGGTTGCTGTGGCCCTGCAGATTAATTTTGAATATGATACTATAGAAGTAGAAGAATATATAAATGATAATTCAATAGGCGCAGTAAAATCAATTAAATATGATAATATTGATGATTTTGATGATGTACAGGCTGATGATGATTTTTTAAATTTTAATAATAAAAAGAAAAGACTTGATAATTACTTAAATACAGCTTATGCGTCAGCATCAGGCAGAACATTTACAACAAATGGTTTTTCTTCAAACAGAAGCTCAAGGGAATTACTCGAAGCAATTACGAATTATTCTATTGATGAAAAGAATAAGTACAGAGACGATTTTGAGACTATGAATGTTGTTCTGGAGCCATATGTACATTTTAACAAAAACCGTATGCTTGTTGAATGGAAAGTCGGAATTGACAGAATGTATGTAGTAAAAAATATATATAGTTTTGTCAGGGCTGTAAAGAACAAAGAGTTTGTAAAATACGGAAAAAGTCTGGAGTTTGTACATGAAAGAGATGCTTTTTCAGCAGAGTCTCTTGCATACATTGATTTTTTGCTGGCACTAAGATATCCACAGGATTTTGATACTTTGTATGCTTATTCAGATAAAAGGTATATTGTAATAACAGAATCGTTGGCTGATAATTTTATTTCCATATTTAAAAACAGGGAAATGAATGTAATAGAAGATTATTCAAGCACTAAGAAAAGTATTCTGGTTAAAGAATCGGATATTAAACTGCCAGTTTCTATAACAGGAACAGATAATGGAAAGAAAACTGAAATTTCTTTTCCGAAAACAAAGATATATTATGGCAATGGAACGGTTTATATTTTGTATGAGGATATTTTATACTGTGTGTCAAATAAATATTCAGACAAAATGAAAAATATTATGCCTCTTATAGAAAATTCAAACCATACTAATTCATATGCACGGGGTTATTATTATAATTTTGAAGATACAGTGCAGCCATTTACACTGTATGAACAGGATTATATGTCATTTGCAAATACAATACTGCCAGTCATGGAAAAGTATATGAATGTCGATATACAGGGTGTTGATTTTGACATTTATGAAAAAGAAGAGGGAAAGTACGAGGTTTATTTTGATATAGACGGGAATAACATTATCTGTCATGCAAAAGCAATTTATGGCGATAAAGAGCATTATTTAAGCTCAATGGCCGATGAACATGAGACTTACAGAGATTTACAGAGTGAATACAATTTAAGAAAGATTATAAGAAAATATTTCCCTGTTAAATCGCAGAACAACAAATTTTATATTTTGGGGGATAATGATG
>ERZ857840.4439-NODE-4439-length-10764-cov-2.449062_pt1 | contig 10764 bp, 8 predicted proteins | sample MGYA00519760_ERZ857840 | MGnify/ENA primary metagenome ERZ857840 (study PRJEB31778, sample SAMEA3449371) | human gut metagenome | biome: human gut; feature: human-associated habitat; material: faeces | place: United Kingdom | collected 2010/2012 ... | reverse complement strand
GCTTCTAACGAATGCAATACGTTAGAATGCCAAGTTCTGATTAACAGGCCTAGCCTTTGAAAAAAGGATAGGCCCTGTAAAACAGAACTTGGCACCTAGCGGTGGCGCCACCTTAACCGGTGGTCTTTTTTTTGTACACAACCTAAACCTCCTAATAAATAAAAACTAAAAATCAACTAGAATTTACATCCAAGGATATATAAACTCCAAAATGCAAATTATAGTAAAAGACATAGAAAAACAAGAAATTTAAAGAAAAAGCAAGAAAAATACAATATTTACCACATAATCAAAATTGACAAAAAAACAAAAATAAAATAAACAAGGAGATTCTTTATGGGAAACACGATGCTGATTCTGATCATGGTCTTTGTGGCTGTGTACCTGGCCAAGGCGGTTTTTACCGGCAAAGGCAAGCTGCTGGAGGCGGAAAACATCAAAAAGGGTAAAGAGCAGGAGTATAAAAAGTACCTGCGGCTGCTGTATACGGGTATGTTCGTTATGACCATTCTGATCGCGCTGGTAAATGCAGCCGGTACCTATGGGTACACCGTGGAATATGAGTACACCTTTACGCAGGATTATACCGATGCCGATGGCATCGTTCATCCTGCAGGGGTGCCCCATACGCTGGAGGAGATGCAGCAGATCAACTATGTGCAGAGCGAATCCACCGGTTCTTTGTGTGCAGTCGGCAGCCAGGAGACCATTCCTTATGAAGCCAAGCAGCTGCCGCCTCAGCTGAACTGGCCCTGGATGCACTTTTTGCCTTATCAGGCGCTGGTAGTACTCAATTATGTGTGCATGGGCATTTCCGTGCTGCTGGTCATTGGGATATTTGTATTCATTAACCGGTATACCGATAAGGAAGCCAAGGCCAAGGCACAGGCGGCCGCTGCCGGGCAGAGACCTTCCATGCCCAAGGGGGCCTTTGACTTTGAAGATGCGGGAGAGACCTTCCCCGTAAACGAGAAAGACGATCCCGACGCAGGAGAAAAGAAATAAAACTGTTCAAATGCACGCATGCGCCCGGTATTTGCCGGGCGCATTTTTTGCGGAACGAAGGTATCCGGGATCCTGTCGGGTATTTGGATTCACGGAAAAAGGCTCCCATATGGGAGCCTTTTGTCTTGTGAACAGGCAGGACAGTTATACCCGGACATCGTTTGCCCAGCGGCGCAAAGCGGCTACCGTATCTTCCAGATGCATGCCTCGGGAGGCTTTGACCAGCACCGTGTCTCCTTCCCGTACCAGCTTCGGCAGGGCGCAAATCAGTGCCTCCTGGGTGTTAAAGGCGAATTTCCCCGCTTCTCTGGCGGCAGCGGCCATATCCGGACCTACCCCGGCTATGGATTCTATGCCCAGGGTCTCGGCCAGAGCTATGATCCGCCGGTGACTTTCGGCGGAAGCGTCTCCCAGTTCACGCATATCTCCCAGAATGCATACCCGTCGGCCGTCAGCCTGGGCCAGTACCTGCAAAGCCGCTGCCATGGAGACGGGGTTGGCATTGTATACGTCATTGATCAGGGTGCATTTGGGCAGCGTTTCCAGGGACCGGCGATTGCCGGCAGGCACAAAGGCAGCCAGTGCAGAGAGAATATCCTCTGGCGGCACCTGCAGTACATATCCGGCGGCGGCGGCGGCCAGGGCATTGTATACGGCGTGAATCCCGGCCATGGGGATATAAGCTTCATAGGCGTCCTTGCCTAAATGAAGGGTAAAGGCCGTGCCGAAAAGTCCCTGGGGACGGATATGGGAAGCGCGGATGGTGCAGTTTTCTCCCGTACCGAAGAAAAGGGCGCCGGAAAGAGTGCGCAGATAGTCGTCATCCCCATTGGCCAGAATCGTTCCGCCGGGGCGCATATGCCGCAGCATTTCGGTTTTTCCCCGGAAGATCCCTTCCCGGGAACCGAAAAACTCCATATGCGCTTCCCCTATGTTGGTGAACAGGCAGATGGTGGGCTGCACCATGGCGCTCAGGGCGTCGATCTCCCCGAAGTGATTGGTACCCATTTCAATAACGGCGCATTCCGTCTCCGGACGGAGCCCGAAAAGCACCTGCGGCACGCCCGTCTGATTGTTGAGATTCCCGGCTGTGGCGTGGACCCGGTATGCTTTGGCCAATACATCCCGCACCATAGCTTTGGTGGTCCGGCGCTGCCGGTGATGCCGATAACGGGAATATCAAAGCGTTCCCGGTAACGGGCAGCCAACTGCTGAAACGCTTTTACACAATTTTCCACCCGAATGGAGGGGTATGGAGTATCCGTTTCGGAGAGCGTGCATACGGCGCCCTTTTCCATGGCCTGCGGGATGAACCGGTGACCGTCGAATACTTCACCCCGCACGGGGACATACAGAGCCCCCGGAGTCAGGGTGCGCGTATCGATGGAAAGATTGTTTATAATGCTTTCCGGATCGGCATTGACCAGCCTGCCGCCGGTTATGGCTGCAGCTTCGGAAAGAGTAAACAGGCTCATTGATATTTCTCCAGCGACAGGGAAATGACCTTTTCGCAAAGGGTCAGATAGTCCATGCCTGCGGCGGCTGCCTCCTGGGGCAGCAGGGAAGTGGGGGTCATACCAGGCAGGGTGTTGGCCTCCAGGCAGTAGGGGCGGCCATCCTCTGTGAGCAGAAAATCAATGCGGCCATAAACCTGCAGCTTCAGCAGCCGAAAGACCTTCTCTGCTGCCTGCTGCACCGCCAGGGTATCTCTGGGGCTGATGGGGGCAGGGGTGATCTCTGTGGTAGCGCCGGGCTGGTATTTGTTTTTATAGTCGTAAAAGCCTTCTTTGGGAATGATCTCGATCACGGGAAGGGCTTTGCCATCCAATACCCCGCAGGAGAGCTCTCGGCCCTGAATATATTCTTCTATGAGGATGCAGTCCTCCTGGGCAAAAGCCAGGTCGATAGCCTGCTGCAGCTCCTGCCGGGTGTGGGCAATGGAGATGCCGATGGAGGAACCGCCGCTATTGGGCTTTGCTACGGCAGGCAGAGGCAGATCTTCCAGCGAGCAGCGCTCCCCCTTGCGCAGCAGCTTCCAGCCGGGGGAAAGGACGCTTGCCTCGTCAAACAGGGCTTTGGAAAGATTCTTTTCCATAGCCAGGCGGCAGCCCTCCGGGCCGCTGCCCGTATAACGGATGCCTTCCTTATCAAAAACAGCCTGAATGGAGCCGTTTTCTCCGTCGGCTCCATGAAGGGCCATGTATACGATATCCGCCTCCCGGCAGATCTCCAGCACATTCAGGCCTATGCGGTCGGTATAACCGGCCTTCCGGCTGGCTGCTATGGCGGCAAGATCCGGCTCCTTTTCCCCAATAGTGGGGGCGGGCAGCACATGCGCCCGGGTGTAAAGCTCTTCTACGGAGCCGGGGAGTTCCGGCATACCAAAGAAAAGATCCAGCAGAATGGCCTGATGCCCTGCCTGCACAAAGGTGTTGCAGGCCAGAGTGCCGCTGGAAAGGGAAACGGTCCGCTCGGGGGAAAGCCCGCCGGCCAGAACGGCAATTTTCATAGGTGCAAATTCCTTTCCCTAAATAGGCTTTGTAGTCTTTTATGGTATATCATATTTTCCGTGGCTTCACAAGAGCACTTTTTCTTCCGGGGGGATTTTCTGACGGCTTCGGGCGTATAGTTACCCATGAGAAAAAAGATCGTTTGCCGGAGCCTGTGTCTGCTGTTGTGCCTGCTGCTGTGCGCCTGCAGTGGAGCGGAAAGTGCTTCCGCTCATGGCCGTACACCATTTACGCAGATGACGCTTTCAGGCGTGGGGCAGGAAGGGATACCGCGGCAGCTGGAGGCGCTGGAAGCCTATATCTCTTCCGGCGGAGAAAAAGAACTGGCCTTTCAACGATACGAAGCCCTGCTGAAAGCATATGAGACCCTGAAGGGGGAAGAGACGCTCCTGTATATTCGCCGGTGCCGGAATATGGAGGATGCCGCGGCCGCCGTAGCCTATGGAGCCATGGCGGATGATTCCTCCCGGGCAGGCGCACTGCTTACGGAGCTGGAGCAGCAGCTTATGGAACGCTGGCCGGAGGCCTTTGACCCGGCCTATATACAAAAAGTGCAGAGCACGGATCGACTGTGGAGCCGAAAGACTCAGTTCCTTCTGGAAAAGGAGCATCGTCTCTGCGAGGCCTACGAGAAACTGCGTACAGAGCTTACCGTAGAGTATCAGGGCAGAAGTTGGAGTTACCGGCAGCTGCGGGAGGCAGAGAATATTACTTTCCGAGAGTTTTTTGCCGTTTTGGAACTGTATGAATCCGCTTTTTACAGCCGGGCAGGAGAGATATACCTGCAGCTTCTGGCTCTTCGGAAGGAACAGGCGAAACTGCTGGGGTTCCCTTCCTATGCGCATTGGGCCTATGCCCGGTATAAGCGGGAATACAGTCCGGAACAGGCGCTGGAACTGAATCAGGCCGTAAAGGAATGCTTTGGCCCCCTGTATAAGACATACCGACGGCAGCTGGATGAGGAAATGGAGCATCTGGGCAGCGGCGTTTTTGACCGGGATACAGCCTTAAAAGAGATCAGACAGGCGCTGGATAAAACCGGCGTTTCCCAGGCCGGAGAAGCCTGGGACTATATGCTGACCTATGAACTGCTGGACGATGCTCCTTCACCTCATAAGCTGCAGGGAAGCTTTACCGCCTATCTGCAGGGGTATGAGTGCCCCTATCTGTTTACCCAATGGGAAAGCAGGGCAGCTTCCATATCCACGCTGCTTCATGAATTCGGTCATTTTCTGGCCTATTATGTCAACCCACAGGCTACTTATTATGAAGGCGGAGGACTGGATCTGGCAGAATCAACGGAAAAAGGACAATATAAGTTCCGTCGTTTCTTTCAAGGAAAGAAGTATGGCTTACGGATAGTCAGAGTAATGGCAGAAGATGAGAAAGGGATGATATGGATGGGCACAAGTGAAGGTATCTGCATATTCCACCCTGACTCATTGATTGCTAATGAAGATAACTATCATTTGTTCAGCTACACCGATGGCAATTTTTGCAGCAATGAGATTCGTTGCCTGTTTCGTGATAGCAAAGGGCGCATGTGGGTAGGAACTTCGGGTGCCGGGCTGAATCTATGCGAACTGTCAGACGACTGTCAGTCTTTGAAATATACACATTATGGAATAGCGGAAGGACTGGTTAATAATATGGTGCAATCTATTTTAGAAGATCATTCGGGACAATTATGGATTGCTACGGAATATGGAATTTCAAGATTCAATCCCAACAGCCATTCTTTCGAGAATTATTTCTTCTCATCTTATACATTAGGAAATGTATATAGCGAGAACAGTGCGTGTATGGGTGCAGACGGTAAACTGATTTTTGGAACAAACTACGGATTGACGATTATTGACCCGAAGAAGATTCCAACAGAGAGATTGCTTTCTCCTATTGTTATCACAGGATTGTCCGTTAATGGAATTCAGGTGAAGCCTAATATGCCGGGTTCTCCTTTGCAAGAATCTTTAGCCTATTCGGATAAGATTACATTGAAATATTTCCAGAATTCTTTTATGCTTGATTTTTCTACTCTTGATTATTCGGATAATGGTCAAATCAAGTATATGTATTGGCTGGAAAACTATGACAAGGGATGGAATGTTCCGTCTTCTTTAAGTTTTGCCACTTATAAATATCTGGAGCCGGGCAGTTACATTTTCCATGTGAAATATTGTGATGGTGCCGGTATTTGGAATGATACCGAAACAACCTTGAAGATTGTTATTGTGCCTCCGTTTTGGAAAACAAATTGGGCTATGCTCGGATATTTCATCCTGATATTAATAGCTTTGTACTTTACATATCGTATCATTTTTAATTTCAATAGGTTGCGCAACCGCATCAATGTTGAAAAACAACTGACAGAGTATAAACTGGTATTTTTCACAAATATCTCTCATGAATTCCGTACTCCGCTTACATTGATCCAAGGAGCATTGGAGAAAATGTACCGGACGGATGATATTCCACAAGCCTTATTGCATCCGTTGAAAGTTATGGATAAAAGTACACAACGTATGTTGAGGCTGATTAATCAGTTGCTGGAGTTCAGAAAAATGCAGAACAACAAGTTGGCTCTTTCTCTGCAGGAAACTGATGTAGTTGCTTTCCTGTACGAAATATATTTAAGTTTCAGTGACGTAGCAGAACAGAAGAATATGGATTTCCGCTTTTTGCCGTCTGTACCATCCTATAAAATGTTTATTGATAAAGGAAATTTGGATAAGGTGGTGTATAACTTACTTTCAAATGCTTTTAAGTATACTCCTTCGGGTGGGACAATTCTGTTTTCTGTGAATGTGGATGAGGTGAAGAAGTGTTTATACATTCAGGTAGCGGATACCGGAGTAGGTATTCCTAAAGAAAAGCAGGGAGAATTGTTTAAACGTTTTATGCAAAGTAGTTTCTCCGGAGATAGCATTGGAGTAGGGTTGCATTTGAGCCATGAATTGGTGCAGGTGCATAAGGGAACGATTGAATATAAAGATAATGAAGGGGGAGGTTCCGTATTTACGGTATGTATTCCGACTGATAAAACTGTTTATTCGGAAAAAGACTTCCTGGTTCCCGGCAATCTCCTGCTGGAAGAAGCGAATATGCAGACTCACCATTTGCAGGAGCTTTCAGAGGAATGTCAGGAACATGAAAAGACAGTCACCACATCAAGAAAACATAAAATATTAGTCATCGAAGACGATAATGATATTCGTGGGTTCCTGCAGGAGGAACTTAGTGCTTATTTTGAAGTAGAAGTGGCTGCGGATGGAATATCCGGATTTGAAAAGGCATGCAACTATGACGCAGACTTGATTATCTGCGATGTATTGATGCCCGGGATGACCGGTTTCGAAGTGACAAAGAAACTGAAAACTGAATTTGCGACAAGTCATATTCCTATTATTCTGCTGACTGCCTTGACTTCACCGGATAAGCACCTGGAAGGACTTGAAGCGGGAGCGGATGTTTATGTTGCGAAGCCATTTAGTTTTAAGCTTTTGCTTGCGCAGGTGTTCCGACTGATAGAGCAATGCGAAAAGTTGCGGAAGAAATTTTCCAGTGAACCGGGGGTGGTACGCCCTGCTTTATGTAACACGGACCGGGATAAGGAGTTTGCGGATCAGTTGGTGGCTGTGGTGGAAAAGATTTATTCTCAATACAACATTTCTATTGATGAATTTGCGCAGATGATGGGGATGGGACGAACTGTATTTTATAAGAAATTACGGGGCGTGACCGGATACTCACCGAATGAGTATTTGCGTGTCGTACGAATGAAGAAGGCTGCCGAATTGTTTTTGACCGAAAGGGATCTGACTGTTGCGGAAGTTTCTTATAAAGTGGGTATTAATGATCCTCTTTATTTCAGTAAATGTTTTAAGGCACAGTTTGGAGTATCTCCTTCGGCTTATCAGAAAGGGGAGAGAAGTAAAACGTAGTATATACTTACCTTGAATCCGGTTTGTGAAGGATAGACCGGATTCAAGATAAGTATGTTTATCAGTTACATATTGAGGTCTAATTTGTAGATTTCACTTCCGGCAAGAAGGAAACATCCTGTTCCGAAATCCTCAAAATCAGGAACTTTGTCGTATGTGACAGGTTGACTGTCTTTCGGTTCTTTGCCGGTTCCCTGTACATAACCAAGAAAACCATTCGGGTGAACTGCATCCTTCACCATCGCATTCCATGCTTTTATGATTACAGGCAGATAGGTCTTTTTATCCAATAGACCGTTGCGTACGCCCCAAGCCATACCATATATGAAAAGAGCTGTGCCGGAAGTCTCTTTGCCTCCGAAGTTTGACGGATCGTGGAGGCTGACATTCCAAAAGCCATCTTCACGCTGGCATTGTTTCAGTGCTTTGCTCATAGCCATAAAATCATTGATGTAATCTTGGCGATGTTTTTCATCAGATGGAATTTCGTTCATTACCCGCACCAAAGCTGCGTATACCCATCCGTTACCACGGCTCCAATAACAGTTTTCGCCATTAGGCTCTTTGTATGGAGGATCGAAATTATGGTCTCTCCACCACAAACCTTCTTTGACATTGAACATTCCGTTCTCTCCGTGTTTATTACGGGTATATTCGTACATATCCCACATTTTGTCGAAGTACTTCTGTTCGCCTGTAAGTTTCCCCATTTTGGCAAATATAGGCATCCCCATCTGGATAGCATCTATCCACCACCAGTCGTTTATTTGTGGAGTATTGACCAGCATATCCATATTGGCTTTCGTTTTCCGTATTTTTTCAGGATCGGGGCAAATGTTGTATAAATCGAGATAGATTTGGCTGGCGCAGTAATTATCTGCATTACGGGTGGTTGTCCCACGGTGGAAGCCCCATTGGTGGTAATCCGCCCATTCTTTGGCATAGAGATAATATTCGTCTGCGGGATAGATGGAGTAGAGTGCCATTAAGCCTTCGTAATATACGCTTCGTGTCCAGATATTACTGGGGCGAACTACTTTTTTCACAAAGGAAGGAGTGCGATAGTCGGCATATTTCTTCATGAAATAGTCGTTCACATGAAGAGTTACTTTCAGAATTTCTTTTTTATCGGGAACTGTCTGTGCTTTTATGTTCCCGTAACTCAATATTACTCCTGCAAAAAATAGTATAAGATGCTTTTTCATTTTATAATAAATTAGATTACTATTGTTCTTAGATTTAGGCACACAAAGGTGAGCCTTTCTTACCTGTTGCAAAGAAAATGCATTGTAAGGAAAGTGATATTGAAATTTGTACGGAAAATATGTAATATTAGACTTTATTCTTTATTCATATTAGTCATGGATAAGAACCAAGTATGAATAATTAGCAAGAGCGATTTTTTTGTAAGTCATATTGTTGTATTGATATTTATTGTATATTTGTAGAAGAGTAAGGGGAGACGAATATGAAAAGTCATACAAATAAAATATTAGAGTCTATTAAGCAGGCATTGACAGAGCATTTACCAAAAGGTGGCAAGGCTTTGTTGTTTGGTTCTCAAGCTCGTGGGGATGCACGGATTGATTCTGATTGGGATATTTTGATTATCTTAGATAAAGAAAAATTGGAGCCTGAAGATTATGATAAGGTAAGCTTTCCCTTAACTATGTTGGGATGGGACTTGGGAGCGCGAATTAATCCGATTATGTATACGATGAAAGAATGGGCTGCAAGTTGTATTACACCATTTTATAAAAATGTAGAGCAGGAAGGAATTGAATTAGTATGAAATTGACAGATGAAGAACGTAATTCTTTGGTGATATTACAGTTGGAGAAAGCTAAAGTATTTTTAAAACAAGCAGATGAGATGTTTGATCTGAAGTATTGGGATATTGCTTCCAATAGATATTATTATGCCTGTTTTCATGCTGTTCAGGCTTTATTAATACAAAATGGATTATCATGTAAAACCCATGATGGGTTGATAGCTTGCTTTGGCTTGAATTTTATAAAAACAGGCAAAATTAGTGCACGTTTGGGAAGTTTTTTGGCGCGTATGGAACAATTACGGCAAAAAGGGGATTATAATTGCATTTATTCAATATCGGAGGATGAAATCAGTACGATAAAAGCTCCGGCAAGAGAACTTATTGAGACTATTGAAGTTTTACTTGCCGAATCATAATTATTCTTGTAAGGATATCATCGTTAAAAGACCATTTTTTTTATTTTTTCGGCCACATCTGTCATATATGTCGGATTAAATTCTTCTAGTTCCGTGCGTGGTCGGAATCCCCATGTCACTCCGCAAGCGGTTACACCGGCATTGGCTGCTGTTTGCATATCTACACCGGAATCACCTACATAAAGAACATCTTCTTTTCGTACATCGGCAAGTTTTAATATATCAAAAACGATTGTTGGATCAGGTTTGACATTTACTCCTTCCCGTTGGCCGAAAACGGCAGTGAAATGAATTTCCGGAAAGTAGTGGGCAACCAGTTTCTCGGTAGCGGCCTGATATTTGTTGGAGGCTACGGCAATCTGAATGCCTGCGGATTGCAGATAAGACAATAACGCTGAAATACCCGGGTAAGGACGACTATCGTCTGCATTGTGAATATCATAATAAGGAATAAACTCTTTTCTTACCCGGAGCACATTCTCTTCTGTCTTTTCTCCTTCGGGTAATGCACGTTCAAAGAGTTTGTTGATACCATTTCCTACCATGAAGTTATACTTTTCTACATCGTGTGTGGGGTATCCTAATTTATTCAAAGCATAATTAGTGCTATGGGCGAGGTCTGCGATAGTATTTAATAATGTACCGTCCAAATCGAATATTATTAGTTTTTTCATTAAGGCTTATGTTTATAGTTAATTCTATATTTAAATCTCTTATTCTGCAAAGGTATACTAAAAAAATGAGATTGGGAAGAATGAGGCAATAGTTTAGAGAATATCGAATGAACAACAAAGCCGGAAATATATTTGTTATTCTACCAGATTGGCTTAACTTTGCGAAAAACTAAAGAATAATGAATGCAGAATGGTTTGAGGCATTGCCTGAACAATGTCCCCCAACGGATGCGAAGCGGTGCGAAGGCTGTTATTATAGAATTGCAAATGGTAATCCTGTTACAACAGAAGATTTCTTTTCGCAAAGAAAAATGCAGCCGGATAAGGTCTTTAAAGGATTAGGAATAGATGAATGTGTGACAAGGGCAGTCTCTCTATTTTCAGAGAGGGAAGAAGCGGAGAAAAGATTAAAGCTTCCTAAGTTCAAGAAGGCAAATATTGCTT
>ERZ857840.4437-NODE-4437-length-10766-cov-2.463916_pt1 | contig 10766 bp, 5 predicted proteins | sample MGYA00519760_ERZ857840 | MGnify/ENA primary metagenome ERZ857840 (study PRJEB31778, sample SAMEA3449371) | human gut metagenome | biome: human gut; feature: human-associated habitat; material: faeces | place: United Kingdom | collected 2010/2012 ... | reverse complement strand
ATTTGAGACTGAAGTTCCCTAATTTCTCCAACGCTTATACCATAGACATCCTGGATTTTTTTCGCTGACATTAGAATTTTAGGTGCCGTTTCAATATATTCCAATGCTTTTTTCTTCTTGTCAAGAGCAGCAGCAAACATTCCAAGGCTTGCCATTCTCCTATCGAGGGTCGTAAGATCAATGATATCCTTTGAGGAAATCATCGTCTCGAAGAAATTCAGTGCAGTTCCATAAGAAGAACGGTACACATACGTAGAATTAAGTGTATAGTCAATTCTTCTGAAAGCGGATGCATTGATTGCATCGTGGGTTGTATATTGGCAAACCCTATTAAAAAGTTCTTCGACATCCTCAATAAACCACAAAGATTTTTCATTTAGCGCATTTCGTACCCGTTGCACATCTCGTTCGTCTATAGATGGTACATCTATAATATAATGCCCATCAACATAATAAGCACTAAGCGCACCCGAAATAGCAGGATTGCCTTGGGCGGATTCTTTTTTTACGCCAAATCGTTCTTCATAGAATCTGTAATAGTCATAATACAATACAGGAGAAATCTCCTTAAGAAGCCTAATTGCCTGAGCGGTCTCAGAAGCATCTCCAAGTACGATTATAGGGACTCTTCTACATCGAATATCTAGCTGTTTTTCGTCCAATGCATCCAGTGAAGCTTTAATGCTATAAAACAATTCGTAGCCATCGCGGATGTCTAATTCTTCCATCTCATCCTGGTAATCACGAAAAACTAATTCTGATGAAATAACTGTATTTTTATACCGGTTGAAATCTATAACTTTCCATACCAAACGCGAGTCTGCATCACAGAATCTGACTTTATTATCCTGATTAAAAACGACACCTTTTGTATTCCTTAGATGATTTCCAACTGTTCGCAGATTAATTTTTAATCGTTCCTTAGAATATCCTCGTCGTTCGATATATCTGTAATATTCTTCTACAAACTCATCAATCGAAAGTGGCTTATCAGCGTTACTAATGAGTACCCGCATTACCATTTCTGTTTTGGTTACAGATTTCTTATCGTCGCACAATTCTTTTTCACATAAAAAGTTATCAAGCTGATTCTTCCACACTCCGTTATACCCTGAAAGGGATTCACTTGTTAGAGAAATCCTTCCTCGCTGATATCGAATTGAAAGGTACTCGTATCCTTCTTCCGTAACATCTGGAAAAGCCATACAGAATTCGGACTTTGGGAAAAAAAAGTACTGATACGGTTCACTGAAATAGTCTTCAAAAAGCAATGGCAACTTTTTGACAAGCTTAACTGTAATTTGTCGTACTCGTTCACGAGTCAATCCAAATAGATCTCCAATGTCCTGGAGAGTTTCACCTTCCAACCGAAGCTGCAATATTTGTGCTGCCCTATCGTCCTGCGCATAGTTTTTCTCAAAAAAGTCTAAAAATGTATTTCGTGAAACCAAAATCACGTTACCGTAATTCATTATAATTTGGGTTTTAAAAGCCTCATCAATTAGGAGGGATTGTGGAAAAGCGAGTGCAAGCTTGTTTAATTTTATGCGCAATTCATCTTCGCAAATTATTCCATCACGGATTGTTATTTTCCAAAATGCTCTGAGTTTATCCCGCATTTTGGGAAGACAAAGCAGCTGCTTCACTGCATCATCGAGATTGGCATTTTTGATTCGTTCGATTGAACCGTCCGCAGCTAGAGCATCATATAGTTGCATCCAGTGTAAGTGCATGACAGGATTCATTGCGATTACTAATCGTTGAAGTTCTTCCTGCGTCTTTAAGTCAACTTCGTATTGAAGTAAGTCCCCACTAGATAAAATATTATTTCTAATCCAAGTTGTAACGGTTCTTTTAATCTCATCAATTGATTTTTTACCAATTCCTTTCATTTGAGAAAAATTTGAATCCGACATTTGTGCAACCTTATCAATTGTTAAGTATCCATCCCGATATAATGCATGAAATGGCCTTACAGAAAGGCCGAGTTCTTCTATCGTATGCCTAGACATCTCAAACAATTGTTCCTCTGTAAACATAGGAGCAGCGCTAACCTCGCCAGGGTCATCACTATTTATAGCGTTATCGCCTGTTTGCATTGCATGTTCAATAATATCGCTCGCATTTTCTATAACAGATTTAATTTCATCAAATGTCTTCGTGCCGATATTTTGCTGCTGAGCAATAACCTCAAGAGGGGTCTTAATTAGTTCCTCAACATAGTGAATCCCCATCCTATGCAATACATTACTTGCGCGGACAGATAGTTGCAATTGTTCTATAGGTGTAGCGTCTGCTTTACCAGAATCATCGCTATTTATAGCAGTATCATCTGCTTGTGTTGCATATTCAATAATATCGTTCGCATTTTCTATAACAGATTTAATTTCATCACGTGTCTTTGCGCCGATATTTCGCTGCTGAGCAATGACCTCAAGCGGGGTCTCAAGTAGTTCTTCAACATAGTGAATTCCCATCCTATGCAATACATTAGTCGCACGGACAGATAGTTGCAATTGTTCTATGGGTGTTCTAGTCATTTATATCTCCGTCCCTTTTAATACTCAGGGCGAAGCAGTTGATTATCATCCAGATTGTCGTTTCTACTTTCAATAAGGGCATGCTGGTCGAAAATTGCCTTATATGCATAATCAACTGTTTCATCAAGATTAACTGATGCACTACTCGAGAAACTATCATAAAGTATTTCGATACCGCCCAATACATATGCATTGAAGAGTTCAAGTGCTTCCTTCATGATAGCGACTTCTTTCTCCGAGACAGGTGGGACAGCATTCTCATCTAGTTTATCCCTATATCTGAAGCAAATGTTTGCACGTTCTTCAGACGTCCATGATTTTGTCGTATCTGCAAGCACAACTGTGCGAAACAGCTCATTGCATTTTACATGCTCAGTGTTGAATGCATCTGAATAAATTCTCGCTCTATCAGTAGAGTCGGTCTGCTCGGCTTGCCGTTCATACAAAGCTCCAAGCGCTGCACCCGCCATGTAAACATCAATATAACGTTTGAATGCTTTGGCATCATTTACAAGGTATTTAATGTAAGTAGCATGCTTGCCATAAATCGTATAATCACTTTCAAACATTTCTTCTCACCTCATTCCTCGATTTCCGTGTGCGACTCGGAGAACTTCTTGAGTTTGCAGTACTTACCAACTCTCGCAGCCATAACCGGTTCAGCATATTGCCAGTCTTTTTCCATGACAAACATAATTACCTGATTGGCCACTTCGGGTAGTACAGCGGAAATATTCTTTATGTGTGTCTCATCTGCATTTGAGAAAGGCGCATCCATAACAAGAGGGTATGCTTCGTTATCCCATGTAATAGAATCTGTAGTGCTACGGCCTAATGATGCTTTTTCTTTTGCAAGGTCTACAAGACCCGCAATAAAAGCAAAGTTTTTAACTCGCTTAAGCCCCTCAGATTCACCAGTAACGACATCTTTTCCATTGAGCTGTGCAAAAAGCGTAACATGGTACTGTTTATCAATTTGTACTTTTCTCTGACCATGATACATTTTTCCAAAAATATCATTAACACGTTCCTGAAGTCGATTTCGCATCTCTTGCTCTTTTTCAGCATAGGTCTCATCAATCCAATTGCATATTTGTTCTGCATAAGCTATATATGTAATGAGTTTCCTATTGCGTTCCGACGCAGAAATCAGACCATCGTATTCCTTTCGAGCAGACTCAATAGCACTTTCACAAGCTCCGATATCTCTATTGCATCTCGCTTTCTTTTCGGTCATACGCTTAATGCTATCTTTGAGGCGGTTCATATCAGCTTCATAACTACCCATATTTTCCTTGCCAAAGATGCTCTCGTCAATACGGCCAATCTCGTCATCCAACGATGCGATGGTATCACGATGTTTTTGAATCTCCTTGTATTTTTGCTCAATTGTCGGGTAGAAAACAGAGATGTTTCTTCTGTCAGTAGCAATGAGCTGCTTAAAGTTCTGAAGCGCAGTGCCAATATGAGCTGGAGGCAAGTACCTTAATTCTTCCAAAATGTGCATGTAAGCACTATTTCCGGATTTTCCATCTTCACTTACCTCAAGTTCAGCACCGCAAATGCATCTACCTCGTTTGATTATATCACGAATTGAAGATTCGGTCATATCCCGAATCCCACGATCATCTACATTGGCGTTCGTCATACACGCTTCCGCTTGATCCATTAGAGGAAGCATGAAATAAGTCACGGCAGAATTACTGAAATAATCCAAAAACAGCTTATTACAGGATTCCAGATCACTACGTTCGCATTCAAGTGTACTTTCCAACACTTGCTTTTTACGCTGCAATTCTGCTGTGCTCTGATTATCACGAAGCACTTCTGCAATTTTCTCCTTTTTGGCATTCAGTGCAATAATCTCTTGTTCAGCATTTTCTACTTCTTGTTCTAGTGCCTCTTTGCGCTCAGTCTCTTGCGCAATTGTTTCCTGTGCTCTTTTAGCACGCTCATCTCCAGAAGAGTCCAAGTGCTCGTTCCAGTAACCAATTGCTGTAGCTTTTTGCGTCCTAGAACCTAGATGCTTTCTAGCATTTCCAACAGCAGCAAGGCCTAGAAGTCCCCGAACAGCGTCTGATAAATCCTTTCGAGAACTGATATCTGAAACACGTTCTGTATCAAAGAAAAAGTATCCAGACAGAGATTGGGGAAGAATACTATTAATGATTCTCTGTTCTTCACCATCACGTACTTGTTTGGTAATTCCGTTCTCTTTATACGAAACGCTCAACTGAAGCTGCAATGCAGTCCAATTTCCATAGCCTCTGTCAACATACGGTTGCTTGCGAAGGATGATGTATTTCATGCCCTTGTGCTCAAGAATTAATTCGACATACACTTCACTTTTCTGTTGAACACCAGCCAGCTCGTTTGCAACTTCAAGGTTGAGTAAAAACTCCGGATTACTGTCCTTTGGAAAATCTGCAATTCCGAACAAACACCAGTTGAAAGACTGAAGGATAGTGGTTTTACCGAAAGTGTTGTCGCCGAGTAGTACAGTAACATTTTTATCAGGGTCACTGGAAAATTCCAGTTTTTGCGTTCCCTTAAATTGTCTAAAATTATGAAGTGTAATGTTCTTAATTAACATGATGACAGCACCTCCTTAGTCCGAGTTCTTTTCAATGATCTTGCGAATCGCTTTGACCATGTCTGGTGTTGTATATTCACCAGTTTTTAGATTCTGCCTCTCCGCAGAAATAACGAGTTTTTTCATCTGCGAAAGTTTCTGCTCGTTGATAGGGACTTTCTTGATTTCATCAGATAACATTACCGCTGTCCTCCTCACCTAATAGTTCTTCTTCCGAGATATTAAAACCATGCTTTAAATCATATACCAAATCGAAGGTAACTGATGGATTCTCTGCTATTTCAGCAAAATCCATCATGCGGATAAGCTCTCGTTTAATGAGTCCTTTAGTAGAATCAATAACGGCCTCATTCTGTGCTCCAATTGTATCGACGGGAAATGGAAGCGTAATGAAATCATATATTACGGCATAGTCTTTCCCTGGAAACTTTCGCAACACACGCCCCCGTCTCTGAATATACTCCTTTGGATTTGTACTGCTGGCAAGAATAAACGCAGTTTTGATGCTTGGAATATTCACACCCTCATCGAGGCACTTGATTGCAACTAACGCTTGAAGGGCGTTGCCCTCTGCAAACGCCTCACGGATTTGCGCCCGTTCTTGTGCTGACTCTTGCGAAGTAAACTGTCCTACACGCATATTTAGAGTGTTTCCGAGTAGTTCTGCTACGAGATCAATTTGTCTTTTACCAAAATCACCATCATCTTCATCCCGCACCGTAGTTGCACCACAATATACGAGAATATGCTTGTCTTCGACATAAGAAGCAATTTGATTCTGTAATTCAGGCAACTTTCCCTTTGCTCCAGCAACAATTCTTGAACGCTTAATCAAAAGTTGTTTCGCGTGTTCTGTCAAAACAATTTTCCCATTTTTCTTGCGTATCGCCTTTGCTAGTTGGCCTGTGATCGATAGATAATCTGAAAGCTCGTCCTTATCCAAATATGTGAGTACTGGATAATAATAGTATCGAGTTAGCATTTGATTATCTATTGCATCCTTCAGTGAATAAACAATGCATTTTGCGCCAAAATATTCTGATAAGGCAGCTGTTCCGGATTCATCATTATGCCGATCAATAGTTGCGGATAAACCAAGACGGTACTTTATGTTCTCTGGTAGGCACCGTCTATAATTTGAAGCGCCCATGTTGTGAGCTTCATCGACCACAAAGACTACATCCTCGGAAAGTAGAGATATCTGATTTTGAACTGTTTTTGTTACAAAGGATGCATTCGTTGTAATAAAGCAGAAAAAATCCGAAACATGGAGATTGAACGAGCGTACTGCCTGTGCTAAATGCTTTTTCCAATTTTTCTGAGATGAACTCGAATATCCAACAATCGGTTTAATACCAAAACGAACAATATCTTCAACCCATTGCTCAACTAAATGTTGATATGGGCAAACGATTATAATCCCTAATCGCTTGTGATTATCAGAAAATAACTGTTCAATGCTTGCTAATGCAGTTAAGGTCTTTCCTGTTCCCGTTGCCATATCGTAGATGCCACAATATCCATTTTCTTTCCAACTTTGAATTGCACTCTCCTGATATGATCTGATTTTGAAGTCAGACGGTAAATACATTGCATCTGCTGACAGTGTATTCTCTTCAATGATTGCAGAATTAGAATGTCCCCGCAACGAATCGTTAAAAGAATAAATCCGATTCCGCACAGCTTCTGGAAATTCAATGGTTTCCACTCCGGGTTCATAGTCATTCCAAATTGCTTGAAATGCCATTTGCTTCTGAAATACCCGTTCTTTTTCATTAGTCCATGAGCAAAAAACATCGAAAGACTCGTAATTTGAGGAAAAAGCATTTTCGCTTTCATTCATCGAACCAGAAAAAGCAATTACATTTCCATTGTCATCACCCATAATACCCATTTTCTCATGATACATTGCTATTTCATTATTTGAGGAAAGGAATGCTATTTTAATATCAAGAACACCATTTGCGATAAGAGAAGCAATGTACGACAATCTACTAGTATCTTCTACTGAGTTATGCATCGCAATTCCGCGAAGCAATGCGCGTTCTAATATCTTACGCACCTCATAACCCTTGCTAATCTCATCTATATCTTCTTGTGATAATCGTGGAGATGCAATAATTTGAATTTTACCACCATTGCCAATGAGTCCTTCAACACCCTTGGAAATTGCTATAAGGGCAGAAGAAGAGAAAAACCCCACAGCTCTCTGATATAATACGGATTCCTTTAATACAGGAACATAAAAGTCATCTACGACGTTGTCGATTAAGGAGCGATATTCGCTTTTAAGATTTAGATCAGCCAAGCCCAAGGTTATTCCTCCGCTCATACATTGTCTTCGATATAGTTGAGCGCTTTTTCAAGCTCTACAAAATCCTCAGCACAAGTAAAGTAACTCACACTAAACCTTATAGTTCCAGCTGGATATGTGCCTAACAATTTATGTGCCAAAGGAGCACACTGAAGACCCGTTCGGACAGATATTCCTAGCCGGTCAAATACACTGCCACAGCTATCGCTGCTGATACCATCAATTAACACGGAAACCACACCAACATAGTCGTTCTCCTCGTAAATTCCCACAAGATGAACAAAACTATATCTCTCTAGTAAGTCCAGAAGTGTTTTCCGATTTTTCTGCTCTCTCGCACGGATATTTTCAATCCCGGTATCTTCAATCCAACGAAGCGCAGCATTCAACCCAACAATTCCGACAGCATTTAGAGTTCCCATTTCAAATCGCTCTGGTATGGAAGATGGCATGCCCTGATTTGCTGACTCAAACCCGGTACCGCCAAATAGTATTGGGTTCAGTTGAGCGTCTGGTTTCATGACAAAGCCAGAGATACCCGTAGGGCCATAAAGAGTCTTATGGCCAGCAAACACTGCATAATCAATCGTCTCGAGTCCAATATTGCAGCTCACCAAGCCAGCTGTTTGTGCCATATCAATAATGACGGTAGCACCATACCGCTTGCCCATAATAGATAACTTCTCAACAGGAGCAATTAGTCCACAAACATTGCTAGCGTGACTAACAATCAGAATATCTGGCGGAAGTTGATTAAATTGCGCTTTGATTGATTCCATATCATAATGCAAGCGTTCTGCAATCTCAAGTTGCATAACAGTCACCATGCCACTTTGCTCAAGATGATGCAACGTTCGTGTAACCGCATTATGCTCAAGAGGCGAAATATACACTGTTTGCCGTTTGCCAGTCATTAAACCCTGTATAATGATATTCAATGCAATCGTTGCTGTGGGTGTAAAAACGACCTGTTTAGCTGGGCAGTTCAGCAGAGATTTAATTCGATTGCGAGTATCTAAAATCATTTGTCCAGCCGTGGTAGCTTTCTGATAGTTACCACGACCAGCACTCGCACCGTTTGAACGATAAAAACGATCCATCTCCGAGTAAACGACCTCAGGCTTTGGAAAAGTCGTTGCTGCATTATCGAAGTATGCCATATTACACCTCCTAACAGAGCTTCTTTAGTACATCCATAAGTATCTGGCGTTTTTCTACATCTGTAATTGCTTGCCCGAACGAGTCAATATCGGCAACAAGTTTATTGTGGAGAAGCTTGCCCCTGCTGCTTGTGCTGACTCGCTCGAATCGTCGAGTCTCAGACCTCCCATCTTCCATTGCAAAAGAAATCTGATAGAAGTCTGATTCTAATTCAGTATTTGAGGACACCAAATGATCGACCTGCGTATGAAACGCCTCTGCATTCTTCTTATATCTTTCGAGACTGGTCAAACACTTTTCGAGTGTCTGATCGTTCCAATCTTCAAGACGCAAATCAGTTGTTGCTTTGGCAAGCCGTGATATAAAAGTGTCCTCATCATTAGATACCATTCTGAGCAGTGCCAGGCACCTATCCGTGCCGTCTGTAAACAGTTGCTCAAAGACCTGCGGATCAAGCACTTCGCACCAATCAGTAATGACAGAAGACAGCGACATCTGATTTACTGGCGGATGCTTTGTTGCCGGAACAAATAGTTTCTTGACTCTATAGATCAAATAACCTCGCAAGTTTCCAAGTGCGTTATCATAAAAATCCTTTGCACATCGAATATTATCTGCAACGCCTTCAACAAAATTTCCATATCCAAACGTTTGCGGAATTTGCTCAAACAAGAACTCATGACTAGAAGGATTTTGGCGGAGCAACTTAATAAAGCCCGTATAACCGCGATCTATTTCATTACCATTTGGGGATTTCTTCATCTCCTTAACGTACTTTGGAAGAGAAACATACCAACGTTTCATCGCAGAAATCACATAATCATATGGATTATTGTTTTGCTCACTGTGGAGCACATAATCGGCAAAAATATGTTCAAGTCTCAGAAGATAATCCGCCTTTTCTTGTGTCCAGTCCAAATATTCTAAGCTATAGTTTTCTGGATGCGCATTAATCTGCAACAATGCATCAGCATTAAGTGTAAGCTGACCAAAACGATCTTGAATGACTACCTGTTGCTTATATTCGTGGAGTACCAACGCAAGGTAAAGTGGAACTAGTTCTCTTCGCAGTGCGATACCATTTTGAGGTGCGCACAAGCGTTCATAAAGAATGCTGAACGATTGTCTACCACTAGTTCGGGCTTCTACTATATAGTTTTCTATCTCACTAAGCATAGCAGCCATACAAGGATTGTTTTTGGGGTGCAGGTTCACGGAAACATTGTCGCTTATATTATCAAGAACTCCAGTACGAAGGAGTGTGCTGCGCATAATGGATACTTCTTGTCCAGTTCCTGTAAGTCCCAGATTGGGTTCAAGCTCGCCTCTTAAAAGCGCGGCAACAATTTTGTTTCGGCTAGTTCTAGCCATCGAAGTTGCTTCATTTCTATTCAGTGCTTCGTTATTGATTACCGGCGTTTTGGAATAGCATGAATCGCAAATACTGGAAAGCAATTCGGAAAAAGCGGCTTTCCTGTTAATTGAATGTTCAATGCCAGCTGCAATGTAATACGCTTGATACTGCTCAGGGCGTGTAAAAGAGGAAATAAAGGACATCATGAGGTCCTTCAGGTCTTCGTATACGACCTCATATTCATCAAACAGAATCCTATCACCGGCAGCTTGCTCTCTTAACTGAATGACTGCTTTAAAATCTCTGACAGCAACCTCGATATCAAGGTAGGATTTCGGCACCACAAATACCGCACGATTAAACTCTGTAGACATAGACAATACTTCGCGGCGAAGTTCTTTAATACTGTCAGCAGAGCTTGGCAAAACACCGAAAATCACACCATCAGCATTAATTCCTTCCATTAGTGTGCGAAGGTTTTCACGATTATGTGCAACTGCTTCCTCTATAAATACGAAGTCGAAGTATCTAATCATCTCGTGAGCATCATTGTATCTGGAAGGGTACAAGTAGCGCTCCATATTGACTTCATTTAATGCATCGGCGATCGAAGCAGTCCGACGCTGCATTTCGACTACATCCGATATCTTCTGCTGAATATCAACGCCAGAAGACTGCTTGAGTTGCAAGTAACCGTTACTTCTTTTCAGGTAAACAACATACTCGTCTTTAATGAGAGAATCGATCGCGGACTCAATAGCCTCGTGGGCATAGGAGAGTGAGAATACACCATACAATTCTTCC
>ERZ857840.4436-NODE-4436-length-10773-cov-6.641911_pt1 | contig 10773 bp, 9 predicted proteins | sample MGYA00519760_ERZ857840 | MGnify/ENA primary metagenome ERZ857840 (study PRJEB31778, sample SAMEA3449371) | human gut metagenome | biome: human gut; feature: human-associated habitat; material: faeces | place: United Kingdom | collected 2010/2012 ... | reverse complement strand
CTTATTTTCCAAGCACAACGGACAGCTTGATTTCCTTTTCCGTCTCGCTCAGGTCGAAATCGCCGCCGTCGGCGACGGTCACGCGCAGCTCATAGAGCACGCCGTCCGTCAGCTCCGTCGCAGCCGCGCCGGTCTCGTCGGTGATCGACCACAGCTCGGGGGCAACCTTTACCAGCTTGCCGTCTGCACCATAGGCGTAGAGCGTCAAATCGGAGGCGCTGCCGGACAGGTTGTTCATGCGGAAGGCCACCGTGGTGTTGGGATGCACATTGCGGATGGTTGCGGTATTGCGCCAGCTTGCAACCGTACCTTCGCCGCCGTCCTGTGCAAACTGATCCTGCGCAAGCACATTTCTTGCCGCCTGATCGAGATCGACCTCGCGGTACGGAAGCTCGGGCAGGTAGACAAAGCGGTCCTGCAGGCGGAGCAGCTCCAGATAGCCGGTGGGGCAGTAGAGTGCATTTCCGCTGTTGCCGGTGTACATGCCAATGGCCATATTATTGTAGCCGTACTTGTTGGATACATCCATCGTAAAGACGGTCTCGCCGGTTGCAAAGTCGAGAATGATGTACTGCCACATACCCGTGGTCAGATCCTGCACATAGCCGTAAATATAGCCCGTTGCGGTGGAGAGCTTCATGATCGCGGTGTCGCTCAGATCGTTTCGGATCCAGATGCTCTTCATCTCGTAGCCGCTGTCGGTTTTCACGGTGTCCACGCGCTCGACGCCGGGGGCGATCATGGCATTGCCCTTCATCAGCCAGTTCTGGTCATAAATGTTGGCGTAGCTCTGGATCGAAGAATCGTTGTTGGGGTCGGCAAGGCCTGCGTTGCCCGCGCCGAACCAGTTGCAGACAATCGTGCTGACCGTGCCCGCGCCGTCATCGTAGACGATTGCAGAGTTCTCGATTGCCACCTGATAGCCATCGGGCAGATCATCAAGCACCGGCGTTTTTGCCACGACCTCACCGGTTTTCATGTCGAGCGCAAGAAGATTCACGGGGTCTGCATTGTCGGTGAACATCACAAGGTTCGGCGTCAGCGTCGGCGAGCAGCCGCCGCCCCACGCAAGACCGCCGCCGGTGGTCTTGTCGCCTTCACCGCTGACCTTCGCGCCGACGCTCTCATACGGCGTACACCAGACAGCCTCGACACCGTTATTGGCGCGCAGCAGATAGCAATTCTTATTGGTCAGAATGACCGCGCCGTCCTTGGAGGCGGCAATGCCGTTCTCCGCGCCCTCGCCGGGCGTCAGCTCGTAGACGAAAACTGCCTTTGACAGGTCGGTCTGCTCACCGTTGAGGATCGCTTCGATTGCCGAGTGGGCGATATAGCCGAGAACGCCCTGCTGCTGGCGCTCGGGATAGATGCGGAAACCGCCGGTGGCGAACCAGAGGTTCCCGTCGTAGTCAAATACCACGGAAAGAAGATTCTGCGTCAGCTCCTTGCCGAGTGCGGCCTCTGCCGCCGCCTTGATGTCGATGTCAAGCACCTTTTCAAACTCGGGAAGGACATTGCCCTCCTCGTCCGTTGCGCGGAGCATCAGTACATGGTTGTTGCTGGTCGGGCAGACGATGCGGTTTTCAGCGTCCAGGAAGGTGTAGGAGCTTTGGATCAGGTAGCTGCCGCCGTCATGCTGCTTCGGGGAAAAATAACCGAGCGTCTTTGTCTCCTCCGCATTCAGATCGCGGATGGCGATGCCGCCGAGCAGCGGAACGACTGCATGGCCGTAGCTGTCAAAGTAAATGGCGGGAGACGCATTCGCGTTTGTCGTCTCATAGGAGACATGGATCTCCGGATAGATGCCGAGCGGCAGGATCTCGTCGGTTGAATCGGTGTTATAACCGTCGTGATGGATGTTCGCATCACTCTTTGCCATGTAGGGGTTTTCGTCGACCTGCTTGGGCTGCAAGGCCTTCACGGGGAGTGCGTCGGTATCCGGCGCGGAAGGGGTCGTTTCCTCGGCAGGTGCGGCTGTGGCAGCCGGTGTTGCTGTGGCGGAAGGCGTCTGCGTGACCTCCGCCGGTGCCTGTGCTCCGCTGCAGGCTGCCATCGACAGGGTCAATGCTCCTGCCAGCAGGAAACTGCCTGCAGTATAAATCGGGTTTCTCTTTTTCATCGGTGATCCTCCTTGCTGTGTTGGTTGTGATCCGCTCGGGGCGAAGCAGACGGTTGTTTTTCCTCTACCCATGCATAAAGCCCATGCCGGAATGCTTCTTCCGTTATCGGCTCCAGCAGAAAGTAGTCTACGCGCAGCCGGAACGCATGCAGGGAAAAATCCAGCTCGCTGCACCAGATGATGCGCGTTTCCGGGAAAAGCGCCCGCAGGTGCTCCACTGCATTCAGCCCATCCACGCCCGGAAGGGAAATTACAGCGTTGGTCGGCGCATTTTTGCGCGCGACCTCAAAGAATACCTCCTGCCCGCGGTAGCAGTCCACCCTGGGAAACAGACCGCGCTCTGCGCAGAACCGTGAAAGCTGTTCTCTGTAAAAGGTCTCCTGCGTTTCGCTCTTTGTCAGCACGGCAATGTGGTACATAGCGCTCCGCCCCCTTTCTGCCGTCGTTGACTGTTTCTGCTTTCAGTATACGGAACGGTGCAGGCTTTTCAAGCCTTTTGGCACGAAAGCCCCAATTCCGGCACGAAATCGGTTTTTCCGCCGTGCCGGAGTCGGACAGTTGTGGTATAATTAACATAGAATCTTTTCCGAAGGAGCCAGTCCGGCATGAGAATAGCAATTGTGGATGATCTTGAGACCGAGCGCGCGCAGCTGAAAACGCGCCTTGCGCGGCAGCTGCGCCTGTGCGGCGCCGAGGCGGAGCTATTGGAATTTGAAAGCGGCGAGAGCTTTCTCGCCGCAGAAAAAGAGCAGCGCTTTACCGCCGCGTTTCTGGATATTTACATGCACGGGATGAGCGGCATGGACGCTGCAAAGGAGCTGCGCAAAACGGACGCAGACTGCCTTTTGGTTTTTACCACGACCTCAACCGACCACGCGCTGGAGGGCTTTCAGGTCCGTGCGCTCCACTATCTCGTGAAGCCCTTTTCCGAGGAGGAGCTTTCCGCCCTGCTTGCCGAGATGCTTGCAAGACTCCCCCGCCCCGAGCCGGTCCTGACGGTGAAGGTCAGCGGCAGCGATGTCCGTCTTTGCTACCGGGATATTATCTCGGCAGAGCATTTTGCACATCTGATCAACATCCGCACGACTGCCCTGAAAACGCTGGTCACCCGCCAGAGCTTTAAGGTGTTCACCGAGCCTCTGAAAAAAGATCCCCGCTTTTTCGTCTGCGGCAGAGGCATGATCGTCAATTTAGAGCACGCCGCGGATTTTCGGGACGGTGCCTTCTGCATGACAGACGGCAGCAGCGTCTATGTCAGTCAGGAGCTTTTAAAGCCTGCCCGGCAGGCGTTTATGGAATTTCTGCTGCAAAGGGAGCGTATGAAATGAAGGATATTCTGCGTCCGATGTTGGAGCTTCTCGTCGTACTTCCCGGCCTTTTGCTTGGATATTTCCCTGTAAAAACCTATCTGAAGCAGTCGCCCGGAAGGCTGGCCGCCTGGCTTTTTCCCTTGATGGCGTGCCTGTGCATCGGCAGCGGGCTTGCCTGCTATCGGCTTCATGCTTCCACGGTCTTTGCCCTTGCGGGGGTCGCGCTGGCTGCGATCTGCCTGTATACTGGAACGCTTACCATCTCCCTCTGGAAATCCGGCACGGTTGCGCTGTCCGTCTGCGCGGTGTTCGCGTGCGTGAACAGCCTGTCCCGTGCCGTCAGCGCCGCGATCATCCGGAATCTGCAGCTGCCGCCGGACGGACCGTGGCTCTGCCTGGGCGCCTGCGTGTTCTATAACGCCGTTTGCTGGGTCATCGTGCTGGCCGCGCATTATCCTGCGACACATACGGTGCGTGCGATGGTCGAGGACGACAATTTTGCGCAGACCTGGTATGTGTTCTGGGTCCTGCCGCTGGCGTTCATCCTTTTGAACCTTTTCATGATCCCGCGCTATCAGTCAACGCTCCAGACCGGCCGCGTACTGCAGGGCTATATTGTGCTGAGCAGTGCGCTTCTGGTCTTTATGTTTTGCTTCAATGCGATTTTCCTGCTGATGGCAACCAGTCTCAACCGCAATGCGAAGCTGCAGCAGGAAAACCAGTTTCTTTCGATGCAGCAGCAGCGCTATGAAAACCTCAGGACCGCCATCGAGGAAGCGCGGCAGGCACGGCACGATATGCGCCATCAATTCAATCAAATTTCTGCGCTGGCCGAGGCAGGTGACTTGGAGAACCTGAAAAGCTACCTTGCAAAGACCGTCTCCCGCATCCCGAATCTCGATATGTGCTTCTGTGAAAACCGTGCGGCGGACAGTGTTGTCGGCTATTACTGTGCCATGGCAAAGCGCGATGAGATCCCCTTTCGCGCCAGACTCGACCTGCCGGAAACACTGCCGGTTGACGAGATCGATATGTGTCTCGTGCTTTCCAACCTGCTGGAAAATGCGCTGGAGGCAAGCCTTCGCACCGCACCGGGCAGGCGGCAGATCGAAATAACCGCTTGTGTTCACGCCGACCGGATTCTGCTGATCGAGGTTGAAAATTCGTTTGACGGCGAGGTCAACGAAAAGAACGGCGTTTTCCGCTCCTCCAAACGGGGGGAAAATGGGATCGGTATCCAGTCCGTCACCCATATTGCGGAGAAAACCGGCGGCACCAGTACCTTTACCCATCAGAACGGCACCTTCACCGCCAAAGTCATGCTCTGCGGATAAGAGAATATTCAGAGCATATCCTGACAGCGCCCGGCGCGACAAACCGCAGTGGGCCGGGCGGCTGTCCCCTGCTTTTACGAAAGGAAAGGAGCAACACAATGGAGCAGCTCTTGCGCCAACGCGCAGAATCGATTTGGGCAGCGGCCATCCGGTCCGTTTTGCCGGATGAGGCGGTGCGCCGCGCTTTGGAGCATTTTCACCCGCAGGGGCGTGTATTTCTCGTGGCGGCGGGCAAGGCCGCGTGGCAGATGGCCCACGCGGCGCTGGCCGTGCTGGGCTGTGTAGACGGCGGGATCGTCATCACAAAATACGGCCATGTCAGGGGGCCGCTGCCAGGCGTGACCTGCTGCGAGGCAGGGCATCCGGTACCGGACGACAACAGCTTTGCGGCCACCCAGCGGGCGCTGGCGCTTGTCAGCGGTCTGCGGGCGGACGACACCGTGCTGTTTCTGCTCTCCGGCGGCGGCAGCGCGCTGTTTGAAAAACCGCTGCTGCCCGCTGAGGAGCTGCAGGCCATCACACAGGCGCTTTTGGCCTGCGGTGCCGATATTGTTGAGATCAACACGATCCGCAAGCGGCTGTCTGCCGTCAAGGGCGGGCGGTTCGCGCTGGCCTGTGCGCCCGCCGCGGTGTACAGCGTGGTGCTCAGCGACATTCTCGGCGACCCGCTCGATATGATCGCCAGCGGCCCGGCCTGTCCGGACAGCTCGACTTGCGCGCAGGCTGCTGCCATTGCGGAAAAATACCGGCTGGCGCTCTCCCCTGCTGCTGCAGCCCTGCTGCGGCAGGAAACGCCCAAAACGCTGCCCAACGTGACCACAAAAATCACCGGCAGCGTGCGGGAGCTGTGCCGTGCCGCTGCGGACGCCTGCCGCGCCGAAGGGTACGAGCCGGTTTTGCTGACAGACTGCCTTTGCTGTGAGGCCCGGGAGGCCGGCAGCTTTCTGGGAAGCATTGCCCGCACCCACGCAGGGCAGGGCCGCAAGCGGGCCTTTATCGCGGGCGGCGAGACCGTTGTGCATCTGACCGGCCATGGGCTGGGCGGGCGCAATCAGGAGCTTGCCTTAGCCGCAGCCCCGGCGCTGGCCGGGCTGCGCGGATGCTGTGTTTTCTCGGTGGGCAGCGACGGCACCGACGGTCCCACCGATGCCGCGGGCGGCTACACGGACGGCGAAGCCTTAGCCGCCCTCACTGCGGCGGGCCTTGACGTGCCCCGTGCGCTGGCTGACAACGACGCCTACCACGCCTTACAGGCCGTTGGCGGTCTGATCATGACCGGCCCCACCGGCACAAACGTCAACGACGTGGCAGTTGTGCTGACAGAATGACAAAAAACAGACCGCTGTGGCGCTGGTTTTTGCCGCCCGCAGGCTGACGGCCAAGATGCAGGAGACCGCTTAAAAACGCCATCCTCTGTTTTTATAATTCTCTTTTGGACGGGAAAGCCCCGCCGCTCTCATGGCGAGGGAGCGGCGGGGCCTTTTCCGTATGTATCAGTATTCAACGCCCTCGCGCGCGGCGATGCCCCGGGTGTAGGGGTGCTTGACGGCGCGCAGCTCGGTGGAGTAGTCGGCGGCGTCCTGCATCCAGGCGGCGGGCTCACGCCCGGTCAGCACGACCTCTGCCCCCTGTTCGGCGCGGGCGGCGGCCTCCCGCAGCAGAGCTTCCTCCACAAGGTCATTTTTGCAGGCGGCACAGGCTTCGTCCAGCACCAGCAGGTCAAAGCTGCCCTGTAAAATCGTCTGTAACGTCCGGGTGTTCGTCCGGCGTGCCTCGGCGCGCTCTGCGTCGGTCATAAGCCAGGTGAATTTCGCGTTGGGGCAGGCGTAGACGGCTGCCCCGCAGCGGCGCAGCATTTCAATTTCGCCGCTGGAGCCGTCTTTTAAAAATTGCAGAATGACCACCCTGCGGCCATGGCCCAGCGCCCGCAGCGCCAGCCCCATGGCGGCGGTAGTCTTGCCCTTGCCGTCGCCCCAGTACAGATGCAGCATGGCTGTTCTCCCCTTGCAGTAAATTTCCTTCTTATTATAGCACACCCTCCGCGCCGCTTGCAAATACCGGCAGTTGACAAAGGCACGTCGGTTATGCTAAACGCTGCCGGAGCTGTGAGAGAAAAAGAAAGAAACGGGATGCCCGCAAAAGGGACATCCCGTTTCTTTCTTTTATTGCTCAGTAGGGGCCGGGCATGCCCGGCCCGGCTGTGTAAGGAATACAAGCGCCTTTCGGTAAGCTGCGGGCCGCACGTGTGCGGCCCCTACCGCTCTGCTTCCCGTTTATTCCTCGTCCTCAGTCTTGATCGTAATGTTCCGGTCCGTCTTGGCCTCGATGCTGTTGGCGCGGACAATGTCGCGCATGTCGATGCCGGTGGCCTCCTTCATGGCCTCCATCGTCTGGGCCATCAGCACCGGCACATTGCCGGAGACACCCGACACGCCGGACGCATCGCCGCCGATGATGGACACCTTGTCGATGCTGGACAGGGGCTGCGCGACACTTCTGGCAATTTCAGGCAGGACCTTGATCATCATTTCGGCCACAGCGGCGTCGTTGTACTGCTTGTAGGCTTCGGCCTTCTGCTTCATCGCCTCGGCCTCTGCCAGGCCCTTCTGGCGGATGGCCTCCGCCTCGGCCTTGCCGACCAGCGCGATGCCCTCGGCCTCCTGCTGCTTGGCAAACTTCGCGGCCTCGGCGGCACGCTCGGCCTCATACTTCTGGGCCTCGGCCTCCTTCTGGCGGCGGTACAGCTCGGCGTCGGCCTGCTTGCGGACCTCGGCATCCAGCTTGCGCTGCTGGACCTCGGCCTCCTGGGCGGCCAGGTCGACCATCTTCTTCTGGCGGGCGATCTCGGCATCGGCCTCGGACTCCTTGACCTCCTTGGCGCGCAGGTTCGTCTGGATCATACCGGCGGCGTTCGCGTCGGCGGCGGCCTTGTCAGCCTCGGCCTTCAGCTTGGACTTTGCCAGCTCCAGCTCGTTGTTGCGCTGGGCAATGGCGGTCTGGGCCTCGATCTCCTTCTCGTTCGCGGCCATGGCGGCGGCAGCCTTCGCGCAGGAGACGTCGCGCTCGGCCTCGGCCTTGGCGATGGAGGCACGCTTTTTCACAAGCTCCTCCTGCTCGACGCCGATGGCTTCAATAACGCCGTGGTTGTGGCCCATGGCGTCCACGGCGTCCTTGACATCCTGCACGTTGAAGGTCACGACCTCCAAGCCCATCTTGGCCAGGTCGGGGCGTGCGTTCTCCACGACGCTGACGGCCATCTGCTTGCGGTTTGTCAGGATCTGGTCCACGGTCATCTCGGACACGATCTCACGCAGGTTGCCCTGCAGCACATCGTTGATCTTTTCATTGATGTGCGCCTCGTCCATGCCGAGGAAGTTCGAGATCGCGGACTGCTGGCGGGAATTGATGTACGTGCGGATGTCGTCATATCCGGCGTTGCGGACCTCCTCGTCCGAGACGGTGGAGTTCTCGCTGTAGACCTGGACGGTGACGACGCTGTCGAGCCAGAGGGAGACGCCCTCCTTGGTTTTAACGCCCGTTTCCGGCGTTTTCACGTCGATTTTCAACAGGCGCATGTTCAGGCGGTCTGCGCGCTGCACAATGGGCAGCACAAAGACGCCGCGCCCGCAGACGACCTTCGGGCGGGAGAGGCCGAAGCCTGTCACGACGATGGCCTGGGTCGGCGGGGCCTTCTTGTAGCAGAGAAAGCAGAAGGCAATGACGGCCGCGGCAACAGCGGCAGCAATAATGAATCCCATACTCTTGTTCCTCCTTCAGAACACATTGGGCCGCAAAAAAAGCGGCAGCGATAAGGGTCGTCATCAGCGGGTTTTCTTGCTGATGATGCTACCATTATAGCTGCCGCCCGTGCTCCAAAACAGGACAGGTTTCGCAAAATACAGGGTGCTATTTTGCTGTTTACAGCGCGTCCTTCGCGCTTTTACACAGGCGTCGTTATCTTCGCCTCGTTGGTTTACACTTTTACATTTGCTTGGTAGGTTTTGCTTTTTCTGCCAGCAGGCACAGCACCACGGTCAGCACCATGTCGGGCAGCGTGTAGCCCACCGGCGTGTCAACGCCCATCAGCAGGCGGTAGGCAATAAAGCCCACAAGCCAGATAACAAGGTTGCGCGCGTCGGCAGCCACGGCAAAGCGGTCCCGGTGCAAAATAAAGTGGTCTGCGATCTGCACGGCGATCATCGGCGCGAACACCGAGCCGATCAGGTACAGAAAGCCCGTGATGTCGTCCATCGGGAAAAGGATGGCCGCCGCCGTGCCGATGACCGTCACGGCAATGGCGGTCTTTTTGCCGTTGAGCTTTGCGGACAGGCTCTCGGCAGAGATGCCCGCGCTCCACGCATCGAGGAAGGTCGTCGTGACCGTGGAGAAAACCAGAATGATCAGCGCGGCAATGCCGAGCCCGGCCTTGACCATGATGACGGCAATGTCATACTCGCCGGTAAAGATGGCCGCGCCCATGCCGATGACGTACATCCAGCAGGATACCGCGCCGTAGACCAGCACGCTGACCCAGGTCGCCTGGGTCGGCTTCTCGGCGTCGCGGGTGTAGTCGCTGATGAGCGGCAGCCAGGACAGCGGCATCGCCACGGCCAGCTCCACCGCCGCACCGAAGGTCAGGCTCTCGCCGTCAATGCCGACCATGGCGTTGCCGGAGAAGAAGATGACCTTGCACAACACCAACGTCAGAATAAACAAAGCAGCCATCGTAATTTTGTTGATCCAGCCCAAATCGGTCACGCCGACGGCGATCCACACGATAATCAGCGCACCGATGACAAGGCACCAGACCCAGCGGCCAATCGCAAAAATACCGCCGACGGCCAGTGCACCGTCATAGATCATGATGGCCGTCCAGCCGACGAGCTGCAAAACGTTCAGGAACGCAAACAGCAGGCCGCCCTTCTGGCCGAAGCTCATTTTTACGGTCTCCATAGCGCTGCGGCCCGTGCGCCCGCCGATGAGGCCCGCCAGCAGCATCATGGCGCAGCCGATGATATGCCCGAGCAGAATGGCCGCAAAGCCCTTTGCCATACCCAGCGGCGCAAAGGCGGTGCCGGTCAGGATCTCGGCCAGCGAGACGCCCGCGCCGAACCAGATCAGGCCGTTCTGAAAGGTAGAGGTCTTTTTCATTCGACAAAATCCCCCTTCAGTGCGAACATGTGGTTCATCGGGCCGGAGCCGTGGCCGAGGTCAAGCATAGCGGCCAGCGCGCCGGAGATGTACGCCTTTGCGCGCTCCACCGACGTGTCAAGGTCATAGCCCTTCGCGAGATTCGACGCAATGGCGCTGGACAGCGTGCAGCCGGTGCCGTGGGTGTTGGGGTTGTCGATGCGGCGTCCCTTGAACCACTTACCCGCGCCGTCGCGCCAAAGCAGGTCGTCGGCGTCGTTGATCTGGTGCCCGCCCTTGCAGAGCACCGCACAGCCGTACTTTTCGCTGATGGTCTGTGCGGCCCGCTCCATATCGGCGGCGTTTTGAATGGTCATGCCGGAGAGGATCTCCGCCTCGGGGATGTTCGGCGTCAGGACCTCGGCCAGCGGCAGGAGCCTTTCGCACAGCGCGGTCACGGCGTCGTCGCGCAACAGCTTTGCGCCGGATGTTGCGACCATGACGGGGTCCACGACGATGTGCTTTGCGCCGTATTCCTTCAATTTTGCCGCAATCGTTTCGATCAGCTCTGCCGAGGATACCATGCCGATCTTGACGGCATCGGGGAAGATGTCGGTAAACACTGCGTCGAGCTGCTCCGCCAGAAAATGCGGGGTCGAGTCAAAAATGTCGGTCACGCCGGTGGTGTTCTGGGCGGTCAGGGCCGTGACTGCGCACAGGGCAAAAACGCCGTTGGCGGTCATGGTCTTGATGTCTGCCTGGATACCGGCGCCTCCGCTGGAATCACTTCCGGCAATGGTCAATGCTGTTCTCATGGTGATAACTTCCTCGTATTATAAAGTAGTAGTTATTAGAGTCCCTCTCCAAGGACAAAATGCTA
>ERZ857840.4435-NODE-4435-length-10776-cov-5.596959_pt1 | contig 10776 bp, 9 predicted proteins | sample MGYA00519760_ERZ857840 | MGnify/ENA primary metagenome ERZ857840 (study PRJEB31778, sample SAMEA3449371) | human gut metagenome | biome: human gut; feature: human-associated habitat; material: faeces | place: United Kingdom | collected 2010/2012 ... | reverse complement strand
ATGGTGCATCTACCCGATGTACGACTACGCCCACGGCCAGAGCGACTCGATCGAGAAGGTCACCCACTCGATCTGCACGCTGGAATTCGACGTGCACCGCCCGTTGTACGACTGGTTCATTCAGGCGCTCGACATTTTCCCCTCGCACCAGTACGAGTTCGCGCGTCTGAACCTCACCTACACGATGATGTCGAAGCGCAAGTTGCTGAAACTCGTGCAGGAAGGCGCCGTGATGGGCTGGGACGATCCCCGCATGCCGACCATCTGCGCCCTGCGCCGCAAGGGCTACACCCCGGCTTCGGTGCGCAATTTCGCCGAGATGGTGGGCGTCGCCAAACGCGACAACGTGATCGACCTCGGCAAGCTGGAATACTGCGTGCGCGAGGATCTGAACAAAGTGGCCCAGCGCCGCATGGCCGTGCTGAATCCGCTGAAAGTGGTCATCACCAACTACGACGACGATAAGACCGAACTCTTCACGGCCATCAACAACCCCGAGGACGAGAGCGCCGGAACACGTCAGGTTCCGTTCTCGAAGGTGATCTACATCGAGCGCGACGATTTCATGGAGGAGCCTCCCAAGAAGTTCTACCGCCTCTCGCCGGGCGGCGAAGTGCGCCTGCGCTACTCCTATCTCATCAAGTGCGAGGAGGTCGTGAAGGACGCCGAGGGCAACGTCACGGAACTGCGCTGCACCTACGACCCGATGTCGGGCGGGGGTTCGTCGAGCGACGGCCGCCGGGTGAAGGGCGTCATCCACTGGGTGTCGGCAAAAGATGCCGTGGAGGCCGAAGTACGGCTGTTCAATCCGCTCTTCACGAAAGAGGACCCCGACGACGTGGAGGAGGGACAGACGTGGGAGGACAACCTCAACCCCGAGTCGATGGTCAAGGTCACAGGCTATCTGGAACCCTCGCTGCGCGATGTTCCCGTCGGTCAGGCCGTGCAGTTCGAACGTGTGGGCTACTTCTGCCCCGACACCGATTCGACCCCCGAAAAACTGGTGTTCAACCGCACGGTGACACTCAAGGATTCGTGGGCCAAGATCAACAAATAACGCCCCTCAGGCATACGAGAAGAGACCCGGCAAATGCCGGGTCTCTTCTTATATCTCCGCCGCACTTTTCCGGACCGCAAACCGGTCTGTCCCGGCGGCACGAAGAGCCGCCTGCGAGACGCATCGGCGGCTACGGCCGTCTTCGCCGGGGGTTGCAGACCTCTCCGTTCCGGCGCAGAGTAAGGATGCAGCCCTGCTTCTTCCACATCCCTTCGATCCAGTAGGCGTCCCAGCGCGTCACCGAACGGAAAGCCTGCACGGCCGCCTGCAAACGCGGATCGGTAGCGTCCTCGATCTTCTCTCCTCCCGGCATCAACAACCTCGCCCGGTCGATCTGCGCGACCCGCCCCGTGGAATCGGGGGCAAAAACGACAGACAACGCCAACTGATCGGGCAACGTTCCGACATACAGGCTGTCGAACGCCGCAGCGACGCGCACGACATTGTCCATCATCTCCACACCGCACTTATACAGACGGTTCCGATAGGCTTTCGTACCTCTGCCCACACGCCCCTCGAATATCTCAGCGACCCACTCCCGCTCAAGATTCCGCTTGAATCCGTCGTGTTGATAATACACCAAAGCACCCGTGCCATAGCGGATTTCGCCGCTGAACCAGTCGGCCCGGGCCCGCGATCCTTCAGCCGATTTCGGGAACAGCTCGGCACCCGTAAAAACCGGATCGCCCTTCGTGGTCTCCACCCGTTCGAGCCACAACCGCCCCTTATCCAGCCGCCAGACACCGATATAGGCACGCCAGCACGCCGTACTCCACGGCGCATCGATCTCCTTCAACCGTTTTTCGAGCCGGACGAGCACGGTGGAATCCGCCTTCATCAGCGGCAAGGCATACAGAGACATCGTATCGCACCCGACGATCAGCCGCTCGGCAGTCTGCCCGGTCGCCGATGCCCCGGCGGGCAGCAGGAACGATACGGCCGCCAGGAACAAAGCAAGCACACGTTTCATAGACGAAGTGTTTTCGGAAAGATAAGCAAAAACCGCGAATCGTGCAAGTCCCGCTGCGACAACGACATCGGCTCCGCGTCAGCGCATCATGCCGCCGAACGTGCGCCGCCCGAAAAGGTAGCGCAGAACCACCGAACCGCGGTAGATATGCCCGGCGGCGGAGCCTTTGCGGTTCCCGCGGATCGCGCACCGCTTGCGGGACAGGTCCTTGTGCCAGCGGAAAAAATCGCGGTAGGCGCGGAACACCGCCCGGAAATTGTCCCCGCGGCCCTGCGCCAGGTAGGAGAAAGCCGCCAGCAGGTCGAGCGCCGGACGTGCCACGGCCACGAAAAGCCGCTGCGCGGGAGAGGTGCATTTGTAGAGCATCGCCAGATTGTTCCGGTGATTGTAAAAGACCTTGGCCGGAGAATCGGTCTGGAGCGTGCCGCCGCCCAGGTGGTAGACCCTGCTCCGTGGCACGATCCGCACCCGGTAACCCGCCAGCTGCATCCGCCAGCAGAGGTCGATCTCCTCCATGTGGGCGAAGAAATCGGCGTCGAAGCCCCCCAGCGCCCGGAACACGTCGGCCCGGCAGCAGAAAGCCGCGCCGCTCACCCAAAAGACATCGCGGGCGTCGTCGTACTGCCCCCGGTCCTCCTCCACGCAACGCAGGATGCGGCCCCGGCAGAAAGGATAACCCAGAAAGTCGATGAATCCGCCCGAAGCCCCGGCGTACTCGAACGTCGTCCGATCGGTACAGGAGATCAGTTTCGGCGCAGCGACCGCCACGTCGGGATTCGCGTTCAGGCAGTCGAGAATCGGCCCGAGCCACCCCGCAGGAGTCTCGACATCGGAATTGAGCAGCAGGTAGTAATCGGCCTCGATCCGCTCCAGCGCCCGGTTGTAACCGCCCGCAAAGCCGTAGTTGCGGTCCATGCGCAGCACCGAGACCGTAGGGAATTCGGCGGCGAGAATCGCCACGGAATCGTCCGTGGAACCGTTGTCGGCCACCACGACCCCGACGCCTTCGGGCGCCGCGGCCACGACCGACGGCAGAAAACGGCGCAGGTGTTCGGCGCCGTTCCAATTCAGTATGACGATTTTAGCGACCGGCATTTCGTTTGTGTTTCCAGCGACGGTGCGACCACATCCAGAGTTCGGGACGCCGGCGGATCTCCGCTTCCAGCATACGAACGTAACGCTGCGTGATTTCGTATTCGGCGACCTCCTCTTTTCCGTCGTAGATCAGTTCGAAGGACATCTCGTAACGGCCCCGCCGCAAGCGCTCCATCTTCACGAAATAGACCGGAAGCTGACAGCGCAGGGCCAGTTTCTCGCCCCCGTCGAAGAAGATCGTATCCTGATTGAGGAAGCGGAACCAACGGCTGTCGGGACGCCGCGGGGGATTCTGGTCGGCGATAAGCCCCATCACGAGATTCCGCCCCCCGATGCCCCCGGCCCGGTTGCGCAGGTAGAAGCGCAGGCTCTCTTTCATCGCAACGGTCGTGGCGTAATCCCCGTTGCGGAGACGCTGGTAGAACGCCTCCACGATCCGGCTCCGCAGCGGATGGTAAACGGCGACGACGATCTGCGTCGGGTCGTACAACCCCCAGAACGAACAATACTCCCAGCAGCCGAAATGGGCCGTCATGGCGATCCAGTCGCGGCCGCCGACCCGCTCCTTCTGCTCCTCCAGCCCCTTTACGGTCAGCAGGGAACGCCCCTTTTCGGGCGTCAGTCCGGCCAGGTTGATCGTATCGACGAAAATCTCGGCCAGCGTGCGGTAGAACCGCCTCCGGATGACGGCCAGTTCGCGCTCGTCCTTCTCGGGAAACGAGTTCCGAAGATTGGTCTTCACGACCTTCATGCGGTAGCGCAGACAGTAGCGGAGCAACACGAAGATCAGGTTCTCGACCACGTAATACTTGAACCAATACGGCATTGCGGCGAATACGCGCGCCCCCAGCCAGAGAGATTCCAGCCCGATTCGCTGCATGGGGGTCAGTTCCGTCGTTTTCATGCCTGCTGTGCGGTTAGGGTTCCACGAAAAGTTTCACGTTCTCGACCTTGGTGCGGATCTTCAGCCAGCGGGAGAGCGTCTCCCGGTCGATCGGCACCGCAGGGTCCTTGGGCGTCACCACGCACACGAGCGTCGTATCGCCGGGCGTGCCCTTCACGTCGAAGGTGATGCCCTTCGTCAGCGAAATGGCCCCGATGTTCTCCATCATGGCCCCCACCTCGCGCGAAATGTCGTCCACCTCGACGTTCGTCACCCGGTAACGTTTCAGCTGCGAGGCCATCTCCCCGATGCGGCGGTTTTTCTCCTCCAACAGCTCCTTGTAGCTCTGCTGCAACGACGCCACGTCGATCTTGTCCTCGGTGTTGGCCTGCCGGACGACCAACTCGGTATTCTCCAGCCCGAAACTGCGCATCTGCGTCCGGGCGTTCTCGATCACCTCCCCGCCCAGCGGCTCGCCCACAAGCAGCAACTCGATCTGCGACGGGTTCTTGCCCTGCGCATAGTGTTTGTTGCACTCAATCACGCGCGTATGCGGGAAATTGAAGACCTGCGACACGTATTTGTCGGCCACGGCCTCGAACACCGAGACCCGGACCATGTGGAAGCCGATGACGACGCTCGGGATGAAGGTCACCAGCGTGATGACCATCATCAGCCGCTTGACCGTGCGTTCGCGGCCCTTGTCGATGAAGACTTTCTTCTCGTATTTCAGGAAGCGCACCATGGCGTAGGTCGCCAGGGCGATGAAGACCGAGTTGATGAAGAAGAGGTAGAACGCCCCGAAGAAGAACCGGAACTGCCCCGTGGCCAGTCCGAAACCCGCCGTACAGAGGGGCGGAATCAGCGCCGTGGCGATGGCCACGCCGGGAATCACCGTCGAGGTGCGGTCCTGCCGCGTCTGCGCCACGATGCCCGCCAGACCGCCGAAGAGGGCGATCAGCACGTCGTAGGTCGTGGGAACGGTGCGCGCCAGCAGCTCGCTGCTGTTCGACGAGAGGGGCGAGATGAAGAAATAGACCGTCGAGGTGATGATCGCAACAATGAACATCAGCGTCAGGTTGCGGAGCGACTTTTTCAGCAGGTCGAAATCGTTGATGCCCAGCGACAGCCCGACACCCATGATCGGTCCCATGATCGGCGAGATGAGCATCGCGCCGATGATGACGGCGGCCGAATTGACGTTCAGCCCCAGCGATGCGATCATCGTGGCGAAGATCAGCACCCAGAGATTGACGCCGCGGAACTCGACGCCCTTCGAAATGGCGGCCACGACCTCGTCGCACTGCGCCTGGTCCTCTTCGAGACTGAATCGTCCCTTCATGAATTCGCGCAGCTCCCCGATCCAGGCCGAAAACGAGCGGCGCACCTGTTGCGTATTATCCGTACGATTACTCTCCATAACCGGTTTTTCCGTTTGAATTACTCCTCCTGCGGCTCCTGCGCACGGCGTGCCTTAGGCTTTCCGGCCACGACGATCACGAACTCCCCCTTGGGCTCGGTCGTGCGGAAATGGTCCAGCACCTCGGCGACGGTGCCGCGCACGGTCTGTTCGAATTTCTTGGTCAGCTCCCGCGACACCGAAACCCGGCGTTCGGGACCGAAAACCTCGGCGAACTGCTCCAGACACTTCACCACACGGTAGGGCGACTCGTAGAAAACCATCGTCCGCTCCTCGTCGGCCAGCGTCTGCAACTGCTTGCTGCGGCCCTTCTTCTGGGGCAGGAAACCTTCGAAGCAGAAGCGGTCGCAGGGAAATCCGCTCTGCACCAGCGCCGGGATCAGCGCCGTGGCCCCGGGCAGCGTCTCGACTTCGATCCCCGCCTCGACGCACGTGCGCACGAGCAGGAATCCCGGGTCCGAAATGCCCGGCGTCCCGGCATCCGACACCAAGGCCGCATCGCGTCCGGCGGCGATCGACTCGGCGACCAGCCGCACCGTCGCGTGCTCGTTGAACTTGTGGTGCGAACGGAGTTTCTGCTCGATGCCGAGATGCTTCAGAAGGAACGACGTTGTGCGCGTATCCTCCGCCAGAATGAAATCCACGCTGCGCAGGACATTCACCGCACGCAGCGTGATGTCGTCCAGATTGCCGATCGGCGTAGGCACGATATAGAGTTTGGCCATCGCTGTCAGGCAAATTTGCGTTCGAGCAGGTCCATCAGCAGTTTCACCCCGTCGGAATTGGGGTTCCACGCATAGTTCTCGGCGATATAGATCATGCAGTCATCGAAATCGGCGCAGTCGTTGAGCACCCCGATCGCCTTCTCGTAAGCCTCGCCGTCGCCCCCGAACAGGTCGCGGATCAGCAGGAATTTATCGTTGATGCCAATGGCCCTGCGCAGATCGGTGACGGGTTCGCTGCGGCGCAGTTCCGAAGCCCGGTCGCGCGGCGCGGCAAGCGTGTCGGCCAGCGTCTGCACGTCGTGGTTGATAATGTCACCCAATACGGTTCCGGCAGGAGCGGCAGGTTCCAACGTGATCTCTTCGAAGCCGGGTTCGTCCTCCTCTTCCAGTTCGGGCACCGTTCCGAAGACGGGCTTGCGGAATTCGGGCGCCGCGGCTGAAACTTCCGGAACTGCGGCAGGCTTCCCGGCCGCGACTTCGGGTTCCGGAGCGGAAACCTCCGCGGGAACGGGAGCCGCAACTTCGGGGGCTGGAGTCTCCACGACGGGAGCGGGAGCCGGGGCTTCCGCAGGCGCCGGAGCGGGCTTCGGAGCCGGTTCCAGGCGGGCGGGCGTCTTGACAGCCGGATCGTAAAGCGACATGATGACACGCTGTTTGTTGCGGTGGCGGATGGTCTCCTCCTCCAAGCCGAACAGCGTAGGCGCCACATAATGAGATTTTTCGGATTCCTCCTCCGGTTCAGACGCCGGCTCTGCGGCTGCGACCGGCTGCGGGTCAGACTGCGGCTGCTGTTCCAATTCCGGCTCCGGGTTCGGTTCCGGTTCCGGCTCAGCGGAGAAAGGCTCCGGAACGAACTCCCCGGACGGCTCTGCGACCGGTTCCGGCTCGACAGGCGCGGGCTCAGCCTCAGCAGACGCAGGCCCGGCAACAAACTCGGGTTCAGGTTCTGCCTCGGATTCCGCAACCGACTCCACGACGGGCTCCGGCTCCATAACAGGCTCCGGCTCGGCGACGGGTTCGGGGTCCATTATGGGCCCGGATTCCGGAATCGCCTCTTCGGCAACCGGTTCCGCGGGTTCCGGTTCCGGCACCGGTTCCTCCTCCCCGGCGAAAGGATCGAGCGAAAGCACGTCGCCCAGGTCGATGACCTCCGCGACGGCCATGTCCTCCTCCCCGGAGGGAATCTCCGCAGTGGGTTCCGAAGCGCCGAAACGCACCTTATCGTAGACCGAACGCAGCTTTTCGAGCGCCAGATCGCGTTCGAGGGCCGGAACGTCGTCCGCCTGCACCCACCCTTCGACGAGTTCCGAAAGCTGCTGCAATTCGCCTTGTATCGTTTTCAAATCCATAGTTCCATCCAATTTCGACCTCCAAAGATACGAATAAGTGAGGGCAATGTCAAATTTATTTGAACATTGCCGAGCGGGAGTATCTTCGGCGAAGCCAAAGTACGGAAAGTCGAGAGCAGAAGCAAACATTCATGTCTGATTATGCAGAGATGGAGTATTTTTGGCTTCGCCTTAGATACGGATTTTCGCACGCATCCCCAACGAGTCGCGCAGACTTCCGTCCGCACCGTCCCGCCGCCCGTTCAGAGCATCTCGGCCTGCCGCAAAGCCTGCCCCACCAACGCGTCGGGACGCAGCCACTCACGGTAATAGGCCGCATTGGCCTCCTTCATGCGCTGCACGGCGTCGGGACAGCGCATCAGCAAATCGACCTGCGCCACGCACTCCTCGGCCGAAGCATAACCCAGGTAGTTCACACCCTCGCGGAAACCGCCCGGCACCTCGTAGACGAAACGTTCGTTGACGACGGCACGGGCCGCAGCCACGTATTCGCCCGTCTTCCAGCCGATCGAGTCCCACAAACCCGTAGAGCCGATGCAGATGTCGCTGCGGCGCATCAGGCGCAGGTAACGGGCGCGATCGGTGTACTTCTCCGCGACGATCAGTTCGGGACAAAGGGCACGTGCCAGGGGCGTATCCGTCACCCCGCCCGTAAAGTTCCGGGGATAACGTTCACCGAGCGCCCGCACGATAGCGATTCGCATCGCATTGATCGCCCGGTTCTGCTCGCCCTCCCACAGCCGCGTGAGAAAAAGGATCTTCAATCTCTTCGCCGCAACCCTGCGTCCCGCTCCGCATTCGAACTTTTCCACCGTAAAATACTCTCCCTCCTCCGCAGGACGCGGACGCAACAGGGCGATCAGCCGTTTCCGCAACGATTTGATTTCGACGGGAACCGGATTGATCGGATTCTCCGGACAGGTCACATGGTAGTTGAAGCCCAGCGGGCGGATCTTGGCGCGAACCTCCGCCGGAAAGACTCCGTTGCGGAACGTCGAACAGCTGCGTTTGAAATAGAGGTCTACCCCGCGGATGTAAGCCGCCGCGGCCACGACGTCGAAATTGTAGCCGTCGAGCATGTCGAACGCGATCCGACGGCCGCCGACGAACGCCTCGACCAGATGCGGATGTGGATACTCCTCCCGCCGGTGGCCGGCGTCTTCGATCGTCAGTGCGATCCGCCGCCGGCGTGCCAACATCAGAAACCCCGTCACGACCTGGCTCGTATGCGCACTGCGCGACACGAGCCGCAACCGGACATCGGGGTATCCGGCGAAGAGAGATTCAACGGAACCGGCGTCCATACCTCATCGCGGATCAAGCGGTTCTCCCCCGCCGCCGCAGACCTCGCGGCGGTCGTCCCCGATCTGGCGGAACAGCTCCTCCACCGAACCGAACCGCCGTTCCGGACGGATGAAGCGCAGCAGCTCCACCCGCAGCCGACGACCGTAGAGGTCGCCCTCGAAGCCGAAGATATTGGTCTCCAACAGACGGCGCCGGCCGTCGACGGTCGGCTTGTAGCCCAGATTCGACATGGCGTCGTACATGCGTCCGTCCACCTCCACGCGCGAGGCATAGACTCCGTCGCGCGCATCCAGCGCCGCGTCCGCCTCGATATTGGCCGTAGGGAAGCCCATGCGGCCTCCGAGACTGTTCCCGTGGACGACGATCCCTTCGATTATCATACGATTCAGATTTTCTCCGTGAGTTTCTGTACCAGCCGGAACTGCGAGAAGAACTCCTTGGCGAAGACGCGCAGCACGGTGTACGACGGGATCGCCAGCAGCATTCCCACGATTCCCGCCAATGATCCGGCGATCAGGATAACGATGAATATTTCGAGCGGATGCGCCTTCACCCGTTCCGAATAGAGCGTGGGTTGCAGCACGAAGTCGTCGAACCCCTTGATGATGAGCAGCGATCCGGCGATAACGAACATCGTGTGCCCTGTGGTCATCCCCTCGATCGGCGTCACCACGCCCATGAAGACCGACATCACGCCGCCGATGAGCGGGCCGGCGTAGGGCACGACGTTCATCACGCCCATGATGAGCCCGATGAAGAAGGCGTCCTGCGTCCGCATACCGAAGAAGATCATCGTGACCGAAATCACGATCATCAGGATGCAGCTTTCGCTCAGGATTCCCGTAAAGTAGCGCATCAGCAACTGCGAGACGGAGGACATCGCCCGCTCGATATTGCCGTGTACACGCTCAGGGAAGGGTGCTTTGAGCATCGACAGGAACAACTCGTCGTCTTTGAGGAAGAAAAAGGTGATGAACGAGACCGAAAAGAAGGCGATCACGGCCGAGAGCGTCAGACTGACGATCGACGAAAAGGCCGTATTGATCGTATCGTAATCGAAGATGCTCTTGAACCACTGGATCAGCGAATCGGTCAGCGAAAAACGTTCGTCGGGCAGGGCGAACAGATCGTGGAGATACTCCTGCATACGGGCGATCGGCTCCTCGACGGAACGGAGCACCGAACCGAAGTCGAGCGTAGCGAACTGGTAGAGTTTGTCGAAGACCAGCGGGACGAAGAGCGTACACGCCACGACGAAGAGCACCCAGATCAGGATCAGCGTCGCCAGCGCCGCCGCCCAGCGGGGAAGGTGCCAGCCCCGTATCCGCAGCCGCGCCAGACGGCCGACCAGCGGTTTGAAGATGATCGCCAGCAGCGCCGACACCAGAATATAGACGACGATCGAACGGAAATACCACATCAGGAACGCCACCGCAACGGCAATCAACAGGCCGACGGTGTAGCGTGCGAGTGTGGGAGGCGTAAGCAACATGTTCGTTCGTTAAGTTTGTCTCGTCTTGCGGAATCATCCGGCTCCGACCGTCCGGCGCTTCGAGTTCTCCGTATCCCTCCCGCGCCGTTACACGGTCGAGGGAGCGAAACAGGCCGGCGGCGACGGATGCGGCGTTCTATTTCGTCTGCGGTTTCAGCCGCGCGATCGGCGTCTGCGAGCCGACGACGGGATCGCCGATCTCGACCAACACTTCGCTGTCTTTGGGCAGCAGCACGTCGATGCGCGAACCGAACTTGATGAACCCGCACACGTCGTTCTGCTTGACCCGCTCGCCGACCTTCATGTAGGAGACGATACGCCGTGCGATGAGTCCGGCGATCTGACGGAACAGCACGTGACGGCCGTCGTCCAGGCGCACGACGGTCGTCGTCCGCTCGTTCTCGGTCGAGGACTTGGGGTGCCACGCCACCAGGAAACGCCCCGGATGGTATTTGAAATACTCCACCTCGCCGCCCACGG
>ERZ857840.4434-NODE-4434-length-10778-cov-3.351208_pt1 | contig 10778 bp, 13 predicted proteins | sample MGYA00519760_ERZ857840 | MGnify/ENA primary metagenome ERZ857840 (study PRJEB31778, sample SAMEA3449371) | human gut metagenome | biome: human gut; feature: human-associated habitat; material: faeces | place: United Kingdom | collected 2010/2012 ... | reverse complement strand
CGGCTTCTCCGGAATGCTTTTCGTCGATATATCGTTGACCTGCAATCACAGAATTAAGCCAATTCTTAGTTTGAAAGTTAGGAAGCTCACCAGAGAACAAAAAGACATTTTTCTCTTCCTCTAACGACTGAATAATGAGCTGATTGATGAACGAGCTTTTACCAGCACCGTTAATACCGGTGATGATATTCAATGTACCAAGGAAAATCTTCATCAAATACCGATCAAGCGTCTTAATTCCTGTACGGATGCCGTCAATCTGGTCAATATCAATATCCTGAATGTCAGAGAAGTCAATTACACCAGGGACAGGACTATCCTTAGCATTTAAGATTAAATCAAGCACTCGCTCTTTACCAAAATAATAAAGAGCTTCGTTCAAATCGTTTACTGGAAATTTTCGACCGTCATCGGTTTCAAAAATCTGCGGTACTTCAACAACCCGTGTTCTCCAGCTTCCAAGCCGATACACAACCTCTTTCTGCATCTTATAGCCGGCCTCGTCATTGTCGGAACAGATAATGATGTTATCAAATTGTTCCAACCAATCCCAATTTTCTTCAATCCAGTGAAAGTTTGTGCTTCCAAGCGGGACAGAAACGGCATTGCTAAACCCAGCCTCAATAGCAGACAAGCAATCAGGTTCTCCTTCGCAGATCAGCAACGGAGAATTGACATTTACACGGTTCATATTGAACAGTAGATTGCATGTATCAGCGCCTTTTTGACACCAACATTTGTTTTCGCCTTTACGCACCTTGCGAGAGGGGCGATACTTAACCATTGTCAGAACATCGTTGGTGTCGTAATAGTTCCAAACAATATTTCCTTCTTCATCCTGTCGCACATCTGCATAGTCCAATGTACTTGGGCTAATGCAGCGCTTTTTGAAATATCCGTAGATTTTCGACTTATCTCCAATCGGTACTTCTTTCGGATACTTGTACTGATGCTTGGTGTGAACCCCAAGCTCACCAAAGCTGTATCTGATGCCAGCCAGTTCAAACAGCTTTTGGCAAGCCTGAAGGTAAGTCATACCCTTGTAAATAAACACATCAAGGATATCGTAATTTCTTGCACACGCACCAAAGCAATGAAATGAGAAGGTTTTTCGGTTGTATATGAACGATGCGTGATCCTCTTGGTGAAATGGGCAGCAGCACCGTAAATTCTGCTCATCGAAATCTTGAATATCCAATTCCTGAGCGATAATTCTGGCGTTTTCATCACCAAGTTTTTCTTTCGCTTCAAGAATTACATCACGATCAATTTGCAGCGCGAATCACCCCTATCAAATCAATCCTTTATATTCGCAATGGTCACAAACATCGCATAGATAATTACACCTCCAATAATCTGGCTTTGCGCTCCACTTATCGTTGGTGGCAATGGAATCTATTGTTTTACTCGCCCAATCCTCAACCGTATAAAGCCTTTTTGACTCGAATGGTTCTTGAATCATGGCTTGAGAGCGGAAACAATTAAACTCTAATATATCTGGGTAGCGACCATATTTTCCTTTGATTGCTGCGGAATAGACATATAGCTGGCGTAGATATTCGTCTAATTCCGCATCATGCTTTGTTGGCTTTGAACGCCTTGAGCGAGGCTTCAAAGTTCTTGATTTGTGGTCTGTCACAATCAGTTTCCCATTTTCGCTAATGAGATCAACGAATCCGGTAAATTTTCTGCCAGCAAACATAAAATCAACCTTTTCTTCTACGCCAATAATACTTCTCGACGGAAATGAAAAGTCATCAAGATAATGAAAGCCTTGCTGAAAATAGTTCATATAGATCTTGGAGTTTGGGGCTTTTGAAAAAACATTCTCCTTGAAGTGGGCTACATAGTAAGTAGACAAGCGCTCTTTTTCCAGTAGCCCACTCAAGTACATCTGCAAAATCTTGTGCATGTAGCTTCCGAATTCTGCAAAAAAGCCACTTTTCTTTTTCAGAGAATGTCCATTTTCATCCCGATATAAATAGGAAAGAAACCACTTATACGGGCAATCATCAAATGATGCTACTCTTGAATAACTCCAAGTCATATCTTCGATGATTAAATCGTATCGAATAGTGCATCACCGCATTCATCGAAGCGACTTAAAACGGGAGTTCTTCGTCTTCATCAGACTCTTCTTCGGTCAGAGCAGACGGCTTTGCTTTCTGCTTTTTCCCGCCCTTTGGAGTTTTCTTTTCCTTAGGAGCTTCTGCGGCATCAGCTCCGCTCCCATCAGGCATCTCGAAATCGAACAGCGTATAGTTTACAAACTCGCGGCCTGCGTCCTTATCGTAGCGATTAGAGACATCACAAGCACCAAGCTTGATTCTGCACCGACCATCTTCATCCAAAGAACGCTCAATGAGACCTAACTTTTTGTTCGCCTCGCCAATCAGACTGACGAATCCGTTAAAGTCGGTTACATATTCATCCGTCTTCTTATCTTTACGGCTTGTGGACACTCTTACCTTAGAGAAGGTATCTCCCTGATTTGTGATCTCCCAAACCGTAGCAAATGCACCTTCACGAAATCCCATTACGCATTACCTTCTTTCTTTGCTACTGACTTTTTCTTTGTTCCAACTGGAAATTGCTTCTGAAGCTCTTCAAGAAGCTCTCCTGCGACCGTGGGATCTGTGAGGTAATTCATGTAGTCGGCAGTTGGCTTATTGCCATCTTTGACATACTTTTTAACAACCTCAATAAGCGCCTTTCTCGCACCGGCTTCATTTTCATTTGCATTCAGATATGTTTTGACATGATCGTCAATCTTTGTGATGATTGGACGAACAATAGCCATTTCAGCTTCCTGTTCCGCCTCTTCCTTCTTGCTCCGCCAATTGTCCGGATCATCGTCCGGTGTTGCGATTTGGAAGAATTTCAGCATAAAATAACGATTTGCATATGTCAGGCCGCTACCAAAAGCTTGGCTTGCGTCGCCCTGCTGTCCAACCAATGCCCACGGAACAACGAGAGTATCATTTACATCATCGCAGTTTACCCAAGTAAAAGTAAGTTCTGCATGAACAAGCGTTTCGTTGATTTCCTCTTTGAGCTGATCGCCAGACTTTGTATTCTTTGTTTTTGTGTAACTGACAGGCGTTACAGAAAGTGTGCCAGGAACAATACTTGGCTGCAGCGACACACCGTATTTCTTCATGCCGGCAGCCACACGCGCCAGAATCTCATCTTCCGTAACATACTTGTAGTTAAATCCGGATTTATTCTTGCGAAGAACCTCCACCATTTCGCGGATCTTCGCAAGTTTCTGTACCAGATTCAAATTTGCTTCATCAGGCATTACGATCCTCCATAAGATAACTTGCGGTCATATCTGCAAGATGGAGTAACACCGCAAGCGGGCAAAGTTCGTAAGCTTTGCTGATACTTCCATCTCCGCCTTTGACGGCGGAATCAAATCCGCCCATATGGAAGCGAATCGCATAAATTTCATCGTCTGTGAGAGCCATATGCCGAAGCAAAATAATCACAGACTTTTCGCCATGACCAATAGGAAACTTGTCATCATGCTTATAAATTGCTTCCTTGTGCCATTGGCCCGTCTGCTCATCCTTAACATTTCTGCTCCCTACGACATATAAGTTTGCCTTGCAAATATCGTGAAATAGTGCAGAAATTGCAAGCGTCTCATCGGATACCTCAACCTCTTCGTGTTGCTTAACAAGTTCCTTTAAGGCTTTGTAAACATTCAAAGAATGCTCTAACAGACCATATTTGTAATTGCCGTGAAATCTTGTACTTGCTGGAGCATAAAAGAAATCACTTTCTTCTACCCATCCTAACAGTTCTTCGATTCCATCTCGACAAATATCTCTCTTGCAAATCAAAAGAAATTCCTCTTTCAATGATTGTCCCAACTTATCGCTAATCAAATTAAAACCTCCGTTTATGCAGCTAAATCATCCTCAATGTTCCGAATAGAATAGCACTCTTCGCAATAGCGTTTTCCATCTTGAACCACAATGTAATCGGCGGTAATAAATTCACCGCAGCAATCACAACGATGTGCTTCTACAAACGCTCCGCCGCAATGAGGACAAACTGTAAAATGCTCATATGGTGGAGTGTCGAGACCATGCGTTTCGATATAATGCTTTGGCTCTTGAAACACACAGCCGCACTCAACACATACGAAATAAGGATTACTCCTTGGGCTTAAATCCAATAGCGACACCAACGCTGTCATCTCCAGCAAAATCACGCAGCATCTTATCCAAAGAGATGGGAGCATCGGAATGCTTGACCTCACAGCTATCGGTATGCTTTTCCTTTTTCTTTTTCAGATAAGGGCGGTATGCGTTCTTGAACTGCGCCTTAAACGCATTTCGAGTACCGAAGATCTTGCGCATACAGGCCATCGCAAAGCCGAATTCCTCAGAGAACTCGTCGTTGTCGCAGCGCACGACCGTCTTAGTACCATCTCTCCAATACACAATCGTGGCAGGAGGATTAAAGATGACCTGCGCCGGCTGGTGAACCGCCGTCATAGCAGTAGGACGATTTGCGGGAACGCTCGCAGCGCTGACAGAACGCAATACATCATCCAAAATGCTACTAACAATGTTCTGACTCGGATACGGATAAGAAACCATTCGCTTTTCCATAAACTGAACTCCTTTAATAAATTATTTTGCTAATTCCTTTGAAAGAACCAAACGGATGGCTACATGCCATTCCGATATTGTTTAGCTATTTCCTCTATATAATAACACGCTTGACGCTATCTGTCAAGTGGATTTGCGGGAATAATCTGCTTTTTCAATAAGGCAGATGCCGGTATTCTGTGCTGTAATTGTCGGGCAGATCGTTCCGCCCTCTTGTACTCGACCACGCCTTGTTTTTGAGTTTGGATAGGAGAGATCGACAGCCCCCCCCACGACGCACTCAATAAAACCCTGTTTTGTGGCTTGCTTAATTCTGACTGTTTCCACTACTGCACCTCAATTTTGGGTGGATCTTTGTAGTGCGTGGCTTTAATCGTAGGCGAAAGCCCTCCGCCGCTACACGAATCCGTATCATACACTTCCTGATTTTGGTGAAGCTTCTTGCTATCTGGAATTATTCTTCCAATCACTTTAACGAAGCATTGACACTGTACCATCCGGTCTTTGCTCCGCCCCCCCCCGCCTCGGCTTTCAAGGCACGGGCAATGGCAGCGCCATCATATACACGATTTGCGTCTCCATTATAATCGTTGATATATCCAATCTGTGTAAGTTCGGCGGAAGAACCATTCTGAGTATTCTCGCTCAGCCTTGTATCAAGCCGCGATAGAGCTTTTTCAAAAGCGCCAATACCGCTGAAGAACGATCCAACAGACATATCGTCAAACAGATATGGCATAGCGTCATATAGATTCTCCATAATATGCTGAAGGACATCTACGACAATACTATTACCGGCCTGCTTATAGAGCTGCGAACTGGAACGGTCGTTACCATTATAAATATTCTCGTTCATAGCATCGCGTGCTTTTTCAAAATCCTCATCGTCAAAACCCATCAAACGCCAACACTCTTTCGGCGTGAGTTTTCTTACCCGAAAACCTGGGCGCATTGCAATAGGCGTTTGCCCACCACCCATACCGGCAGCGCTATTTACGCATGGGCAGATACCATCGTCTCTCGGAGTCTGGTGCTTTTGCAAGCCGCCAAGCATTGTGATTTTATCCTCTGGTGTAGGACTTACTTCAATCAGCTTAGTTCCATTGCCAGGAGCGTCATTTTTGAAATTTGGCATAACTGTTCCTATACAAGTCTGATCCGACTTGATCCTCCTATTGTAGTCATCATAGATAATTGTCTGGTGTAAGGGCGTAGGTGATTTAATGCGGATTTTTACGCCCTCTCCTTTATTCGTCGTTAATGTCGGAGAAACGCCATCTGCGTCGTAGACCGTACCGTTCATTCCATGCCCAGACGGATTTACATTTCCAACATTGACTGGCATATTGTTTTCTTTCACATCTTCACTCCGTTCAGTGGAGAAACGGATATCAATGCAGCATTCCACTATAATATTGTCCTTCTGTACAGAGGTAAGCGTATTCGTGCATTTATCTGGCCTAAGCTCTAATCGCTGCACAATACTACCATTGTCAGAATAACGACCGCGAATTGCTGCGGGAATTAAAACGCTACTCTTCATCAGCACTACTTTCTAACTCAACATGTTCATTACGGACGATTATAAACGGCTGAAGATTACCCCCCCATACAGGTGAGGGATGGTGCAATTCCTGACGGATCGTATACTCGACCTCTTTGCGGATTCTCGCGTTTTGCACCTTGCGTCCAGTTCCCAACTTGAATAATTTTATCAGTCAATTTCCATTACTCCTGTCATTTGCTGATTGCCAAAACCCTTATAGTCTCTCGCAAGAAGAGTTAGAGCAATATCACTATATCCATCAAACTTGTTGCCTTTGTTACTCAATCGGACTCCATGTGTTTTCTGCAACCAAGTCCCATTGATGTTGTCTGTCGGCTGAATTTCTTCCTCCAACTCGGATTGTTTTACTGATTCGCTGCGGGGTGGGGTAATCATTGCAGCTACTTTCTCGTCACTGAGATAGTATTTTTCATCGACATCGGTTTCTAACATATCGGCAAGCGTATGTTTAAGCGGAATAGGCTCTGGGAATTTGAACTTTCCGTTATCCAAATCTTTACGAATGATAACACAATAGACACGCTCTCGATTCTGAGGAATACCATAATTTTTCGCATTTAATACTTGCCAGTGAACATTGTAACCGTAGTCCTCAAGCTCTTTAACAAACAGATCGAATGTCGGTCTAAAACGAGCGCCTACAATGTTCTTGACATTTTCATAGATAGCAAAACGAGGCTTTTTCTCCCGAAGGAAGCGCAGCCATTCAACCAAAAGAGACGAGCGTGTTTTCTCAATCTTAGTCGAACCGCAATTCGGGCATTTATCTCGCTCTGTGTAATGGGCTTCAAGGGGGTTATATGTATGACCGCAGTTTTTACATGTCCATGCAGCCCCCCCCTGTTTCCCTGCGATAGAGAAGTCCTGACACGGAGATCCGCCAAACATGGTGTTGAAATCAGGTACAGACTTCTCATCTGCCTTTGTAATATCACCAATATTTAGCTCCGGAGCTGTGTCATGAACCGCACAATAGCTTTCTGCTGCGTACTTATCGAACTCGCAGAAAAGGGAAGTAGTATATCTCATTGAAAACTCCTATTATTTGTCGATTTCTTCAAATACAATGGTTCTTGGAAGCATTTTGCTACAAATATAGACGCTACTAAACGGAGGATTAAGCGACGGTTTTTGCTCTGCATAGTCCTTAAAGTATGAAACGCGCTTATTCAAATACATAATTTCAAATTCATGTGACTTGAAAAGGTTAAACCGATGTTGGCTTTCAAACAATCCAACAACGCCAACAAGCATTGCAAACGGTTTTCCGATTTCAAACAGGCGGTCAATAACATCACCTTTAAGTGAATATGGAGGATTACTAATGATGTAGTCACAGTTTGGAGTCTCCATAGTAAAAAAGTCCTGACCATTACAAATATGTGTTGCCAAAACTGTATACCCAGCAGCTCTAAAATGCTTCACAAACAAACTGTCTTCCGTATCAAACGGACACCAAATTACGGCGGGGGGGGTGCAAGATACTTTGCAATAGGTGTAATTGCATACTCTGGCGTGTAGAATTCGTCATTCCCACTGCCAGCAACTTTGTCCATCTTCATATACTGTGTTCTCCTTTGAGTTATTTAACTAATTTCTTTTCAAAATAATTGACAGCCTTGCGCTTTGAATTCGCTGACTTTTTCGTCCCATTGAGATTTGTTCCAACCAAATTCTTTCATAAGGCATTTCTTGCACAAAAAATGATTTATATTTCTTCCAAACATTTTCATATTCATGGCAAGAGCATTTCTATCTTTGATCCGAAGAGGCTGACGGCGCTTGTTAATACATCCATTTGCGCAATAGCGATTAAAATACTTTCTTGCAATTGATATATCCAGCCCAGAATACTGAGAAAATTCAGAAATAACATCTTCTGTCGGCTCGTCACGATATACACCGCCAGTCCATGCTTTTGTCACATACTCATCGACGGTGCAATTCATAATGAGCCACTTGTTATTGTTGATAAAGTCGTTCCGTAAGATATTTCTCCACCGATTAAACAAATATGGATACCAGTATTTATCAAGAACCCATGTATACTTTGTATAATTCGGACAAGCAATACCACATCCAACGCGATCATATCCGTATCTATACTTGTCGTTGATCTCAATATCTTCCGACAAAATATAAAGCCAGACATCAAACTCAGACCATTGACGAATTGGAAGAAGAGCGATCCAGTCGCGTTCGCCCCACTTTTCGTTTTTCCATATGTCCTTATAACCAGACCGGCGAACTGATTCTTGATTCCGCATTCCAAATAAGAAAATCAGAGGCTCATCATCAGGAAAATAGCCAATTGTCGGACTTTCCTTAAAATAATTGCAGCAGAAGCGATTCAATCTACTTGGTATCATTTGGTTGCCCCCCCCCATCATAGCGTTGGATGTACTTATAAAATCCACCATACTCCGGATTGGGCAGAATGTGTTTGAATCCATTCCGTTTTGCCATACAATTACTTTCAGCAACATCCAAGGTTGTAACATTGAAATATGTTTCAAAATTTAATCCTGCTTTTTTTGCAAGATGTGTAACAACCATACTGTCTTTGCCAGTAGAATTTGTATTGACTATTTTCCGCTCTGTCCCAATTCCATACTGTCGAAGAAGAGCGATGCTATCATGCTCAATACTTTCAAGATGCGGTCTGAAACGCGCGATAGTTTCGTCCCAAGATTCAAATTGCAGACCATCAACATTTTGTTTGTGTTTTGTAAGAGCAACGGTAAGATCGTCAGAAACAACAATCTTATATAGCGAAACTAACCGCTGCCCCCCCCCTCGTGAACGCTTTTACAATGTTGTGATCCAACCAATATGTTCTTTCTTGAAACCAAGATATATCACACCCATTATCATGTAAGAAATGAGCGTATTCTTTGAAAATTGGTTGCATTACAAAAACTCACTTTCTATTCACACGGAATACCAATGTACTCTAATACTGTTCGCATACCTAAGCCATGTTCACTCCAAGGCTTCATACAATATTCCCATAGCTTAGGATGCGTTTCCTTTAATCGCTGGAAACGGTTCTGGGACTTCTCCAGATGAGCGCCAAATGCGCAAAAGACACAACCAGTTCTTCTTTCACCTGTCGTTGTCCACCCCCCCCCACAAGGTATGATCTCACCGTAAACGGAGGCGTAGGGAATATTGTAGGTGTGCAAATACTCAAGAACATCATTTTCTGTCCAGAAAGACATCGGCTGAGAACTTGGAGATTTCTTACTAAAAGCATTACAACCCTGTCTCATCCATGTAGATCGACGAGATCGGCTCTCGTCTGCCATAGTTGCAATAATGGGAACGCGACCAGTTTCTTTGAAATACTTCTTCAGCGGCTTCTTCTTCATAATATTGCAGCAACGAGAAGAAACCTTAAATGGGGCGTCCAGAAGATAGCGCCACTTTTCGCAGTTAAACTCCGACGGAGTACCATTGCTACGGATAATCTCTCCGTGAAGCTCTTTCCACCGATAAGAACCTGGCTTACTGCCATATTCTACAGTGTCGGCAACTCTTTTTGAGACAACTGGATATCCGTATGTTTCGATGACCTTTCTGAAATTCATCTCAGGTCGCAGAATCACAACATTATCATGCTGCTTAACAAACTCTCGGATTTCCGGAAATTCCAAGCCAGTGTCACAAAATACAGCCGGCACATCTGGATAAATACGGCGAACGATATCAAGCAAAACCGTACTATCTTTACCACCAGAAAAAGCAACATAAACGCTTCCGCCGAAATGCTCATACCACTCAATGATACGAGTTGTAGTCACTTGAATTTTTCGCTGCAAATCCCATGACTGCATTACATCTAAGTCTTCTTTACTGTAAATGCCAAACACCCACTTTGTATTGTTTATCAAGTTCCTTTTGCTTCGATATCATCGGCATGAAGCTTCATCACATCTGAATAAAGCTTATTGCCGACAAGCTTTTTGAACCGCTTCTGCGCTTTGCCAGAATGGGGGTCTCGTTCAAGCTCAAACGGACGCATATGCCACTGGATGATATTTGCGATATACAGCCGATTCAAACTCGGATTTGAGTAGAATAAGCTATCATAGGCGGAAACATGCTGATGTTCATAATAATGAGCAATCTCTGTTGTTTCGCCCTTGCTATTCACAAAGCTTTTTGTGAAAGGCTTTCCGATATCATGAAGAAGAGCAGCCTCCTGAAGCTCTGTGCTTCCATCAGAAACAAGCCCATATGTAGCGATACAATGATGCCCAACCGTGAAAGTATGATGTGGATTGTCCTGCTCAAAGCTATTCAGCCCTCCATCACGATTAAATAAATCACTTACACTGTACGGCTCAAAATTATCTGGATAAACAAGCTCGATTGCGTCCCACCCCTCATACCAATACGGAAGCCAGAAATTCTTATACATACGCACAAGAACCTCGTGTGGGACAACCCGCTCACGATGCTTGCTACGCTCTTCACATTCGTGAAAAGGTGTCGCCATAACGATACAGACTTTCTGACACTTCACCTTCGACAAGCGATTCAGCATATCAATACGCCGCTTGTAATTGATATTCGTCGCATCG
>ERZ857840.4418-NODE-4418-length-10807-cov-7.572452_pt1 | contig 10807 bp, 6 predicted proteins | sample MGYA00519760_ERZ857840 | MGnify/ENA primary metagenome ERZ857840 (study PRJEB31778, sample SAMEA3449371) | human gut metagenome | biome: human gut; feature: human-associated habitat; material: faeces | place: United Kingdom | collected 2010/2012 ... | reverse complement strand
CGTGGGGCAGCTCGATGGGGGCGTTGCGGCGCACGCGGGCGCGCGGGGGGATACGATCGAGCACGGTGCCCTCGGTGGCGCGGATCAGCGCGCCGGAACCGGGCGTGAAGTCGTACTGATCGAGGTCGATCATGCCGATGAGGCCGTGGCGGATCTTACCGTCGCTCTGGCCGCGCTCGATGTAAAGGAGGGAGTCCTTGAGCGTTTCGAAGATGCCTTCGCTGAGATACTTGCTCATGGAAGCGTTGATGTCGGCGATGTACTCGTCGACGTTGGGGGCCTTCAGGTTGGCTTCGGGCAGGATGAGGCGCAGGGTGGAAGGCGCGTCGCCGACGGTCTTCTCCACACGCTCCCAGTACTCGGGCTCAGAAGTGAACTGGTCGCATGCGACGACCGCCCACTTGCTCATATCGACATTCTTGGGCAGCAGAATGTCGGAAGGATAGAAGCCAAGCTTGGAAAACTTTTCGTTCATGGTGATTCCTCCAGATATTGTTTGATAAAGGGGAGAGAAACGCTCTCCGGTGCGATAGTATCAGATGAATTATACAAAGGGCATAGAAAAAAAGCAATGGAGAAAGTGAAAAAATGTCTAAAAACGCTTTATTGCAATGGCACGATGGCTGTTTTTGCATGCTTGACGAATGCCGTGCAGCGTGATATTCTGGCGAACAATGCTAAAAACAAAGAATTCAGGTGATGGTTTTGGCGCAGCGCGCAGATCTGGGACACGGAAACGTCAAAAAACTGCTCTTTTCGCTCTCCGTGCCGACGATCACCTCGCAGATCGTCAACATGCTCTACAATCTGGTCGACCGCGTGTTCATCGGCCACATGCAGCCCGCCGAGACCGTCGGAAAACTCGCGCTGACAGGCGTTGGCGTATGCCTGCCGATCATCATGGTCATTTCGGCGTTCGCGTCGCTCATGGCCATCGGCGGCGCGCCGCGCGCCTCGATCGCCGAGGGCGCAGGCGAGAGCGAAAAATCCGAGCGCATCATGGGAAACTGTCTGACGATGCTTGTGATCACGGCGCTGGTGCTGACGGTGCTGTTCGAGTCCTTTGCCGAGCCGCTTTTACTGATGTTCGGCGCGAGCGAGAACACCATCGGTTACGCGCTCGACTATATGCGAATCTACGCCCTCGGCACGATCTTTGTCCAGCTGACACTTGGCATGAACGCCTACATCACGGCACAGGGCTTCGCCACCGTGAGCATGAAGACGGTGCTCATCGGCGCGCTCTTAAATACGGCTCTCGACCCGCTGTTCATCTTCGTGCTCGGTCTCGGCGTGCGCGGCGCGGCGCTGGCGACGGTGATCTCGCAGGCAGTGTCGGCCGTGTGGGTGATGACGTTCCTCACGGGAAAGAAGACGCGCTGGTACTTAAAGCGCGAGAACCTGCACGTGGACACGAAGATCGTGTTGCCGTGTATCGCGCTGGGACTTTCCCCGTTTGTGATGCAGTCGACGGAGAGCCTCATCGCCATCTGCTTCAACTCATCTCTCCTGCGCTACGGCGGCGACATGGCCGTCGGCACGATGACAGTGCTGACGAGCATCATGCAGTTTTCGAACATGCCGCTTCAGGGCTTGACACAGGGCGCACAGCCCATCGTGAGCTACAACTTCGGCGCAAAGAACGCCCAGCGCGTGCGCGACGCCTATTTCTGCCTGCTGCGCGCGTGCTTTACTTATTCAATGGCCATCTGGCTTCTGGTCGAGCTCTTCCCGCGCGCGTTCATCCTGATTTTCAATAATGACCCCGCGCTGGTCGAATACGCGGCGTGGGCCGTGCGCATCTACATGGGGTGCAGCGGTATTTTCGGCATCCAGATCGCCTGCCAGCAGACGTTTGTGGCGCTCGGCAACGCGAAGACGTCGCTCTTCCTCGCCGTGTGGCGCAAGATCATCCTGCTCATCCCGCTCATCTATATTCTGCCGCACTTTTTCGCGGACAAGGCGTTCGCGGTGTTCCTGGCCGAGCCCGTGGCGGACTTCGGCGCGGTGGCGCTGACGAGCTTCACATTCTATCGCCAGTTCCGCCGCTCAATGCGCGAGCTGGAAGGTGCGGAAGCGACTGGGGAGCGGTAAAGAAAATTTTTAACGCAAAAATAAAAGGAGAGGGAACTCCCTCTCCTTTTATTTTTTACGCCTGGCCGCCGCTTTCCATCGGCTCTTTCTCGCGGAACAGCATCGTGATGCACCAGATGCCGGCAAGGCCGACGAGCGTGTAGATCACGCGGCTGAGCATGCCGATCTGTCCGCCGAAGAGAAAGGCGACGCAGTCAAAGCCGAAAAGGCCCACGCTGCCCCAGTTGAGCGCGCCGATGATAGCAAGTGTCAGCGCGATCTTGTCGATGACCATGAAGTTCCCTCCTTAAAAAGATGGTTTGGTCTTCGGTAGTCTTCCCGTGATGAGCGAAAATATGCGTACGGCGTTTTCTGCGTTGCCCGAAAAAGAAAACTATGATAAAATGAGGATAAAATATTGATAACTTTAAGAGAGAAAAAGGGGGAAGGACGCTTGCTGCACATACTGATGGGACGCGCGCGCACGGGCAAATCCGAGCGCGTGCTGCAAAGGATCGCCGCGCTGGGGGACTCGTCGCAGCAAATCCTGCTCGTGCCGGAGCACGCCTCGCATGTGGCGGAGATGGACCTGTGCCGTGTTTGCGGCGACACCGCGTCGCGCCATGCCGAGGCCTTGACGTTCAAGCTGCTCGCCTCGCGCGTGCTGAGCATCTGCGGCGGCAGCGCGGACGTGACGCTCGATTCGGGCGGAAAGCTCCTGACGCTCCAGCGTACGCTCACGGAGCTTGCGCCGGTGCTCAAGGTCTACAAGCGCCCGTCGCAGCGCGCGGCATTTTTGGAGAGCCTGCTCGCCGTGATGGAGGAATTGCAGGCCTACGCCGTATCGCCCGAGCAGCTATCCGAGAGCGTAGCGCAGATCGAGGGCGAGAGCGGCGACAAGCTGCGCGACCTTTCGCTCATCTACGGCATTTACCTCAGCAAGCTCCACGCACCGGGGCACGACGCGCGCGATGTGCTTGAAAAGCTGGAGGAAAACCTCGAAGCGTCGGGATATATTGACAATAAAGACATTTTCCTCGACGGTTTTTCGTATTTTACGGGGCGTGAGCTGCGCATTCTGCGTATCCTGCTGCGGCGCGCGAAGAGCGTGACCGTCACGCTCCTTGGCGACACGCAGGACCGCGAGCTCTTTTCCGAGAGCCTGCGCGTGCGCGAGCGGCTGTACGCGCTCGCGCGCGATGCCGGCGTCGCATGCGAGGAGGAAATTCTTCCGCAGGGCGAGGTGCGCGGCGCGCTCGACCATATCGAGCGCTGCTTTTTCGGCGCGGCGGACGAATTTACCCAGCCGACTGACGCCGTCGCGCTCTATGAGGCGGGCAGCGCGTACAGCGAGTGCGAGTGGGTCGCGTCGCAGGTTTTACAGCTCGTGCGCAAGCAGGGCTACCGCTACCGCGAGATCACCGTCACGGCGCGCGATCTCGACTCCTACGCGGGCGCAATCGAAAACGTGTTTGCCCGCTACGGTATTCCGCTTTATTATGCCCACCGCAGCGATATTTTGAAAAGTCCCGTGCTGACGCTGCTGCTCGGCGCGCTCGACGCCGCGAGCGGAGGCTTTGAGTATGAGGATGTGTTCCGCTGTCTCAAGACCGGCCTCGCCGGCCTCAGCATGGCGGAATGCGACATTCTGGAAAATTATGCGCTCAAGTGGGAGATCCGCGGCGCGATGTGGACGCGCGAGACGCCCTGGTCGGCGCATCCCGACGGCTACGGCGAAGAATGGACGGACGAGGCAAGGGCGCGGCTCAAGACGGTCAACGCACTGCGCGAGCGCGTGCAGGGGCCGTTTGCGCGCCTAAAAAAAGGCGTGGGCGGCAGCGGCGAGGCCGAGCAGAAGGTGCGCGCGCTGTACGGCTATTTGGAGGAGATCAAACTGCCGGAGGTCTTGCAGACGCAGACCGAGCAGCTTTTCGCCGCGGGCGAGGCCCAGCGCGCCGAGGAAACGGCGCAGCTGTGGAGCATTCTTTGCAGCGTGCTCGACCAGTTTGTGGAAATCCTGGGCGACGCGATCCTCGACGCCGAGGAGTTTGCGAGTCTGATGCGCCTTGTGCTGACGCAGTACAGCGTGGGCACGATCCCCGTGACGCTCGACGCGGTGAACCTGTGCGAAATGACGCGAAACGACCGCCACACGGTGCGCGCGCTGTTCCTGCTCGGCGCGAACGACGGCGTGCTGCCTGCGGCGGAGAACCGCGGCGGCGTGCTGCGCGACGAGGACCGCGAGGCGCTCGAGAGGCAGCAAATCTTCCTCGCGCCGCACGGGATGGAGCAGTTTCATCTGGAAATTCAGAATCTTTACGCCGCGCTGGCCCAGCCGACGGAAAAGCTGACGGTGTCCTATCCCGTTTCGGACGGAAAGGGCGCGGAGAAGCGGCCATCGTTCGTCATCGGGCGCATCGCGCGTCTGCTGCCGTCGATCAGCGTCGAAACAGAGAGCGCTGACAAGGAATATCGCCTGTCAGCAAAGTCGACGGCGCTCGAGTATGCGGGCGAGCATATCGGCGGCGCGCTGTGGCAGTATTTTGAAGGACAGGGCGACGCGGAGCGTGCGCTTGCCGCGATGAAGGACGCTTCGCGCTATACGCGCGGGCATCTGTCGCGCGACGCGGTGCACGCGCTCTACGGCGGCGCGGTGACACTGTCCGCCTCGCGCATGGACATGGCGCGCTCATGTCACTTTGCCTATTTCATGCGCTACGGCCTGAAAGCCAGGGAGCGCACGGGCGCGGGCTTTGACGCGCCGCAGATCGGCACGTTCGTGCACGATGTGATGGAGCATACGCTGCGGCAGGCGAAGGAGTGCGGCGGACTGCATACGCTATCGAAGGACAAGCTGCACGCGCTCGTGCGCGCGTCGATCGAGGAATACATCGACCGCGTGCTGCCGGACTTGAGCGAAAAAAGCGCGCGCTTCCGTTATCTGTTCAACCGCCTGTGCGCGACGGTCGAGCGCATCATGGACGAGGTGAGCGAGGAGCTGCAAAGCTCCGACTTTGAGCCGCTGGCATTTGAGCTGGAATTTGGTGCGGACGGCCAGCTGCCGGCCATCACGATCCGCGAGAAAAACGGTACGGCACGCGTTGTCGGCAAGGTCGACCGCGTGGACGGCTGGCTGCACAACGGGAAACTCTACCTTCGCGTGGTGGACTACAAGACGGGCAAGAAGAGCTTCGACCTCGCCGAACTGCGCTACGGTCTGGGGCTTCAGATGCTGCTCTACCTCTTTACGCTCAAGGAAGAGGGACGGGCACTTTTCGGCGGGCAGGAGATTGTGCCGGCGGGCGTCCTCTATACGCCCGCGCGCGAGCCGATGCTGCGCTGCGCGCGCGATACCGCGCCGGAAAAGATCGAGAAAGCGCGCAAAAAGGAGCTGCGCCGCAGCGGCATGGTGCTCGAGGATCCGGCGGTCTTGCAGGCGATGGAGCACAGCGCGCTGACCTCGCCCTGCTATCTGCCCATCGCGGTGAAAAAAGACGGTGCGGTAACGGGGAGCCTTGCTTCTGCCGAGCAGCTGGGCAAGCTCTCGAAATACGTCGATCGTCTGCTGCATGAGATCACGCAGGAGGTCTTTGCAGGCAACATTGACGCCGATCCCTACGCGCGCACGCCGCAGCAGTCGGCCTGCACATACTGCGAATTTGCGAGCGCATGCCACTTTGAAAACGGCTGCGGCAGCGACCGCATGGAGTATATCAAGGCGACAAAAAACGATGAATTCTGGCAGTACATCGACGAGGTGAACGGAAAGGAGGCGCGCAGCGATGGCTGAAAAATTGACGAACGAACAGCAGTCAGCGGTGGACAGCCGCGAGCGCAGCCTTCTTGTCTCCGCGGCGGCGGGCTCGGGCAAAACGAAGGTGCTCGTCGAGCGGCTCTTTTCCTATGTGGAGCGCGAGGGTGCGAACCTCGACGATTTTCTCATCATCACCTACACGCGCGCCGCGGCGAGCGAGTTGCGCGGTAAGATCGCCAAAGCGCTCAATGAGCGCATGGAGCGCGACCCCGGCAACTATCATCTGCGGCAGCAGATGCTGCGCGTTTACCGCGCGGACATCAAAACGGTGGACGCGTTCTGCACCTCGCTCCTGCGCGAAAACTGCCATCTGCTCGGAGAGGACGCACGCGGACACGCGCTGCGCCCGGATTTCCGCGTGTTGGATGAAAATGAGGCAGAGGTGCTGCGCGGGCGCGTGCTTGCGCGCACACTGGAGGACTTTTACGACCACTTGACGAGCGGCGGCACGCTGCTTGCCGACACGCTTGGCGCGGGGCGCGACGACAGCGCGCTGGAGCAGCTGGTGCTGGAGCTGCACGCGAAATTGCAGGCGCAGCCGTATGAGGACAAATGGCTCGACGCGCAGCGCGCCTTCTGGCGCGCGGTACCGGAAAAAATCGAAGATACGCCCTACGGTAAGATCCTTTTGAACGAAGTGGGGCGCAAGGCGCGCCACTGCAAAAGCCTTTTGCAGCGCGCAGCGCAGGAGATGTGCGCAAACGACGCGCTGAACCAGAAATACGCCCCCGCGTTCCTCGACGCTTCCTACCAATTGGAAGCGTTGGAAGGAAAGATAGCGCAGGGGTGGGACGCGGCGCGCGGCGTGACCATTGCGTTCCCGCGGCTTGCCGCGGTGAAGGACAGCGACGGCGGCGAGATGAAAGCACGCATGAAGGGACTGTGGGATAACTGCAAGGAGACCGTCAAGGGATTTGCAGAGCTTTTTGCCGCCTCTTCAGACGAGGCGGTGGAGGATCTTCGCACAATGGCGCCAGCCATGCTTGCGCTCATCGACCTGACGGCAGACTTTTCCAGACGGTACAATGAGGAAAAGCGGCGGCGCAACGCAGCTGATTTTTCCGATCAGGAGCACGAGGCCATCCGCCTGCTCGTTGGGAAAAATGGTGAGCCGACGGAGCTTGCGGCGCTTGTGAGCACGCGCTACCGCGAGATCATGGTGGACGAATATCAGGATACCAACGAGGTGCAGAACCGGATCTTTGACGCGATATCTTGTAAAGGAGAAAACCTTTTCACGGTAGGTGACATCAAACAAAGCATCTACCGCTTCCGCTTGGCCGATCCGCGCATCTTTTTGCAGCATTACAACACCTGGCCGCCGCTTGCGGCGGCGGACGAGCACGAGAGCGCAAAGCTCCTGCTCTCGCGCAACTTCCGCTCACGCAGGGAAGTGCTGGAGGCGACAAACTTTGTCTTCCGCAATGTTCTTTCCCGGGAAATGGGAGAGCTGGACTATGGGGAGGACGAGATGCTGCGCCCCGGTGCAAGCTATGCCGAATCGAGCGTGTGCGGCGCGGAATTCCATCTGCTTGATCTGCCGACGCAGACAGGCGAGCATCGCGTGCGCGCGAGCGAGGCGGAGGCGGCGTTCGTTGCGGACTATATCCGCAACATGCTGTCAAGCGAATTTCCTGTACAGGACGACAAAACGCGGGAGCTGCGGCCTGTGCGCGAGGAGGACATCGTCATACTGATGCGTTCACCGAGCACGCGCCTTCTGGACTATCGCCGCGCGTTGGAATCGCGCGGGATCCGCTGTGCTGCCGATGCGGGCGAGGACTTTTTTGCCTCGATGGAGATCGCGGTGCTGTTCTCGTTTTTGCAGGTGATCGACAATCCGCGCCAGGATGTGCCGCTGATCGCTGTGCTGCGCTCGCCGCTGTTCGGTTTTGTGCCCGATGAGCTTGCAGCGCTTCGCTCGCAGCAGCGCACGGGCGACTTCTATGACGCGCTGCTTTTGAGCGAGGACGGGCACAGCAAAGCGTTTCTTGCGGTGCTGCGATCGCTGCGCGACAGTGCCGCGCACCTGAGCGTGCGCGAGCTGCTGAGTGAAATTTACCGTAAGTGCAACGTGCTCGGCATCTTCGGCGCGATGCACCGCGGGGCAGAGCGAAAGGAAAATCTGCTCGCCTTTCTGGAACTGAGCGAGGATTTCGCGCGCGCGGGGCGGCAGGGACTTTTCGACTTTGTGCGCACGCTGCGCGAGCAGCTTGCGAGCGGGGAAGCCGCCGCCATGCAGACGACGCACGCTTCCAGCGGCGTTCGCATCATGTCTATTCACAAGTCAAAAGGATTGGAATTCCCGGTCGTGATCCTCTCCGACCTTGCGCGGCGCTTCAGCAACATGGACTTCCAAAGTTCGGTGCTGGTGCATCCGCAGCTCGGGCTGGGGCCGGTGTGCGTGGACGCGCAGCGACACATTCAGTACCCGACGATCGCGCGTCAGGCACTTGAGCGCACGCTGCGCCGTGAAGCGAAGGCCGAAGAGCTGCGCGTGCTGTATGTTGCGATGACGCGCGCAAAGGAAAAGCTCATCATGGTGCATACGCAGGCGAACGCAGGCGGGCGCGTTGCTGATCTGATGGCGCTGAGCGACTGTCCGGTGCTGCCCGAAGCGGTGGACAGCGGAAAATGCATGGGCGATTGGATCATGCTGCCGCTATTGCAGCGCAGCGAGGCGGGGGCGCTGCGCGCATTTGCAGGGCAGAACAGCGAGGGCCGCTTCTTTGCGGAGGAAACGCCGTGGACGGTGTGTGTGCACGATGGGCTGCAATTCGCTGCGCCCGCGCAGCAAAGCGACGCTGCGGAGGAGGAACGCGCGCCGCAGCGTGAAGAGCTGCCGGCAGATTTTGCCGCCCTGTCATACCGCTACCCCTATGCAGAACAGACGGCCTTTCCCGCCAAGCTGACCGCCACGCAGCTCAAGGGACGCGCGATTGATGAGGAGATCTCTGAAAATACGACGCTGCCGCCGCGGCTGCGCAATCTCTGTAAACCAAAATTCCTTGCAGGAAAGACGGCGCTCACCGGCGCCGAACGCGGCACGGCGCTGCATCTTGTGATGCAGGATCTCGACTTTTTCTGCGAGCCAAACGAGCAGAGCGTGCGTGAGCAGATAGAAAAGCTGCGCGCGCAGCGCAAGCTGACGGACGAGCAGGCGAACGCCGTCGATGTGCACGCGATCGTCCGGTTCCTGCGGAGCGACCTTGCTGCACGCATCCGGAAAAGCAAACAGGTAGAGCGCGAGTACCGCTTCTCTCTGCTCCGGCCCGTGCGGGACTTTTCCTCACTTGATGCGGACGATTCCGTTCTGTTGCAGGGCGTGGTGGACTGCTTCTTTGAAGAGGACGGCGAGCTTGTGGTCGTGGACTTCAAGACCGATCATGTTTCGTGCGCGCAGCTTGACGAGCGCGCCGAGCACTATCGCCCGCAGCTTGAGGCATACTCCATGGCGCTCACACGCGTGATGGGGAAAAAGGTCAAAGAAAAGGTGCTGTATTTCTTCTCCGCAGGAGAAGAGGTGCGGCTGTAAAGATGAAAAAAGCGTCCGCACAAACGTGCGGACGCTTTTGATGCATGTTCTCATGCGATGAAAAATTCCAGTGCGATGACCGATGCGCAGCAGATGAGCGATACGGGGAGAAGCCCCAGCCCGCACCATGCAGCGATGATGCCGATGACCATGGCGGCAGCGCCCGCGATGGGCGACTGTGTGGCGTTCATGATGGCGGGGAAGGTCATCACCGAAAGCGTGACATAGGGAACATAGAAGAGGAACGAGCGCAGAAACACGCTGCGGATGGGTTTGCGGATCAGTGTGAGCGGCAGGACGCGAATGAGATAAGTCGTAGCCGCCATGACCAGAATATAGAGATAGGTCTTCATACGCCGCGCACCTCCTCTTCTGCGGCTTCACCTTCTATGGTTTCTTCCTTCTGCGGGAAGAGCACAGCGGCTGCCGCCGAGATCACGATGGTCAAAATCAGAATGCGCGTACCCTCGGAAAGCTCGCGCAGAACGGGCAGGACGCTTGCGAGCCAGCCGAGAAGAAAGCTCACGATGATGCAGCCGAGCACAACGCGGTCGCGCTTGCCCATGGGGACGATGATGGCGATGAACATGCCGAAGAGCATGACGGAAAATCCGCTGACCGCCCATACCGGCATGAGATTCCCGAGCAGCACGCCGATGACGGTGCCGGCGCTCCAGCAGGGCATGGCCGCGCACATCGCGCCGATATAGTACCAGACGTTCAGATACCCCGGCTGCGAGATGGCGATGCCGAAGAGCTCGTCCGTCAGGTCATAGCCGATGATGAGACGGAAGATGAGCGGCGTGTCGGGAGAGAGATGCTGGCTGAGCGCACAGCTCATCAGCATGTAGCGCGCGTTGACGACGAGCATCATCGCTGCCATGATGAGAAAGCCGGAGTCGCTCGCAATGATGGTGATGCCGCCGTACTCGCCGGCGGAGGCATTGTTGAGAAAGCTGAGCAGAAAGCCCTGAAACGCGGTCAGATTTGCCGCGCGGCAGGAGATGCCGAGGCCAAAGCTCACAGCAAAATAACCGAGCCCGATGGGGAAGCCGTCGCGCAGTCCCCGCAGGAAATGTCTTTTTGGCATAATCGAATAAGTCCTTTACTTGATGGATCGTCGGTGGCGCAGCGCGCCAAGCGCCATTATATGACCGGAAGGAACAGAAGTAAAGAGAAATTGCCGGACGGATCTTGAAAAACAAGGAGGAAATTGGGGAAAAATGGTCACGAAGCATAAATGAGAAAAGATTTGAAAATTTCTCTTGCAATTTGACAGAAAGCGTGGTAACATACCAAATGGCTTTGTTGTCAAGGTACATTTGGATCGGAAAGAGGTGAACACGAGCAATGAAGGAAGGAATCCATCCCAATTATCAGCAGAC
>ERZ857840.4415-NODE-4415-length-10813-cov-4.205057_pt1 | contig 10813 bp, 10 predicted proteins | sample MGYA00519760_ERZ857840 | MGnify/ENA primary metagenome ERZ857840 (study PRJEB31778, sample SAMEA3449371) | human gut metagenome | biome: human gut; feature: human-associated habitat; material: faeces | place: United Kingdom | collected 2010/2012 ... | reverse complement strand
TACGAAGCCCCGGAATCCGTCAAGGAGGAGCTGAAGGCTGACGGTGACCCGCTGGAGCAAAAGGCTATTGGCCGGGACGCGCTGGTGTTCATCGTCAACGAGGACAACCCCGTGCAGAGCCTGACCCTGCAGCAGCTCAAGGACATCTACGCCGGAACGATCACCAACTGGAAAGATGTGGGCGGCAAGGATCAGGAGATCATTGCCTTCCAGCGGCGGGCGGACTCCGGCAGCCAGACCCTGTTCCAGAAACTGTTGATCCAGGGCGGCCCGCTGATGGAGGCCCCCACCGAGCTGGCCCCCACCGCCATGGGTGAGCTGGTGGACAGCATTGCAGAGTATAACAACTCTGCCAACGCCATCGGTTTCTCGGTCTACTACTACATCGACCAGATGTACTCCAAGCCCGGTCTGCGGCTGCTGGCCGTGGATGGCGTGACCCCTTCCAACGAGACGATCGCCGACCAGAGCTACCCGCTGTGCAACGAATTCTATGCCGCCATCCTGCAGGATTCCGCTGCCGACAGCCCGGAGCGCCGGATCTACGAATGGCTCTCCACCGATGCAGGCCGTTCCTGCATTGAGCGCTCCGGCTATGTAGCCGTCCAGTAATTCCCAGAAAATTCGGCACATTTCATTGACTTTGCTCAAATCCTTTGCTAAACTTAAGAAAAGTTTGTCAGCTTTTTTCGTTTCACGATCTTGAGCAAAGGAGATGCCGCATCATGTCCCATCCTTCCGACACCCCGCACTCCTCCCACGTTGAGAGCCGCAGCCGCAAGGCACTGCGCAGCTACATCATTCAGGCCTCCACCCTGCTGGAGATCGTGCTGTCCGGGCTGGTGCTCATCGGCCTGCTGCTCAGCTTCATCCCTCTGCTCAAGTGGATGCCGGGCCTGCTGTTTGATGGCAACGATGTAGAGATCCGCGGCTTCCTTGAGCGGGCGCTGGACATTGTCATCGGCGTGGAGTTCATCAAGATGCTGGCCAAGCACAGCCCCGGCAGCAGCCTGGAAGTGCTGCTCTACGCCATTGCCCGCCACATGGTGGTCGGCCACGAATCGGCTCTGGACAACCTCATCAGCGTGGGTGCCATTGCGTTGATCTTTGTTGTGCGCAAGTTCTTCTTTGTGCCGGCCTTTGGTGCCCACCTGCCTGACGGCAAGCCCGCTCCGGACCTGACCCCCAACCAGAGCGGCATCCCCGCCGAGGAGTTCCGCACCCGCCTGCGCCAGCGCATCCATGCAGAAGTTCTCGCCGACGAGGAGGACGACGACGAGGATGAGACCGAGGAAGTATAATCCCCCAGATACAGCAAAACGAGGACAGCCATTGGCCGTCCTCGTTTTTTTGCTTCAATCGTCGTAATGTCCCTTGCACTGGTACACTTCGATCAGATCATTTTCAATGCGATAGACCAGCCGGTTCACATCATCGATCCGGCGGCTCCAATACCCGCTGAGATTTTCTTTCAGCCCTTCCGGTTTTCCAATGCCTTCATACGGGCTGCGCGAAATATCCTTGAGCAATGCGTTGATCCGTTTCAGCGTCTTTTTATCCTGAGACTGCCAATACAGATATTCCGCAAAGGCCCGCTCCGTGAAGGTGATCTTACTCATGTTCCATAGCCTCAAGCTCTTCCAGCGTTCTCGTTACAGTCTTTCCCTGACGCATTTCCTCAATACTGTCATTCAGGGCGGCCATATTGGATGCACTATAAAAGGGATCCATCGAGACTTCAAACGGAATGCGTTTTTCACGCGTCATCTTCTTGGCCAGCATGGTGATGGCTGTTGTCATCGAAAGGCCCAGTTCATTGCAGATTTCATCAAAATCCCGCTTCAGGTTCTCATCCATCCGGACACTTACCGTCGTCATACTCTCACGCTCCTTTGTCACTTTTATTATATTCACATTGTGCAGCATTGTCAATACATCGTTGCACAGATTCGCGCAAAAGAAACACCCTGTACATTTCTGCACGGGGTGTTTCTCATTACTGCATCTTAAAATTCAGATTTATGCGTTGGTCTCGCCGCCCTCAACGACCAGTTCATCCTCATAGTCAAGGCCGTAGGTATCCACCAGCGTCTCCTCGTAATCCTTGTGGAAGAAGCTTTCCTCGCCCAGGCTCTTGATCTCGTCGTTGATCCAGTCCAGCAGGGTGGTGTTGCCCTTGCTCACAGCGGGGGCGATGGTATCCTGGCTGCCCAGAGAGGAGATGCCCACCGTGTAGCCGGAGTTCTGCTTTGCAAAAGCGATGACCTCGGTGTTGTCGTTGGCCCATGCTACGCCATTGCCGTTTTCCAGCGCGTTCTTGGCGGTTGCATAGGAATCATACTTCTGCAGGGGAATGTCGGGATATTCCTTGGTCAGATAGGTCTCGGCGGTGGTGCCGGAAATGACGATCATCTGATCGTCGGCGTTCCAGTTGTCCAGACTGGTGATGACATTGCTGTCGGGAGAGATGACACCCAGTGCAACGTTCATGTAGGGCAATGCAAAGTCCACCTCCTCGGCACGCTCGGGCGTGACGGTGAAGTTTGCCAGAATGATATCGACCTTGCCAGTCTGCAGGTACTCAATGCGGTTGGCGGCCTCCGTGGAGACGAAGTTGGCTTCCACGCCCAGATCCTCGGCCAGGCGGCGGGCAAAGTAGACATCATAACCCTGATACTCGCCGTTCTCATCCACATAGCCAAACGGGTTCTTGTCGGAGAAAACGCCGATGTTCACGGTGCCGTCTGCCTTGATCTCGTCCAGCGTGCGGAACACGTCACTGCCCGCAGCTGCGGCAGAGCCGGAAGCGGCAGAAGAGGAGGATGCGCTGCCGCCGCAGGCAGAAAGCAGGGCGGCGGTGGAAACTGCGCCCAGCCCCAGCAGGAAGGCACGGCGAGAGATCTTGTTAACTTTCATGGTAATAACTCCTTTCCTTTCTTTCCCATATAAAAATCCATCCATGATCTGTGACATCATTTCACAGCATCAGACAAAAAGATTCAAAGTGGAAATGGGCTGCTGCGCATTTCTCACTGCTTTGCAACCGCATCAAAGGTGAACGTGCGCAGGAAGCGCTGTGCACGTTCGGTCTGCGGGTGGTCGAAGAAGTCCGCCGGGTGCGCTTCCTCCACAATACGGCCATCGTCCAGAAACAGCACCCGGCTGGCAATTGCCCGGGCAAACTGCATCTCGTGGGTGACGATCACCATAGTCTTGCCCTCACGGGCCAGGTCGAGCATGACATCCAGCACCTCGCGCACCATTTCAGGGTCAAGGGCGGCGGTCACTTCGTCGAACAGCAGGATCTCGGGGTGCATACAGAGCGCGCGCACAATGGCGACACGCTGTTTCTGACCACCCGAAAGCTCCCGGGGGTAGCTGTTCTTTTTGGCCAGCAGGGCCTCGGCTTCCTGCTGCACCTCAGCCCGGGGGCGTTTCTGCACCTTGGTGGGGGCCAGCAGGATATTTTCCAGCACGGTCAGGTGCGGGAAAAGCTCATAGCTCTGGAACACCATGCCGATGCGCTGGCGCAGGGCCGCCAGATTCTTGCCGCCGTAGGCGACCGTCTCACTGCCCAGCTTCACCCGGCCCGCCTGCACCGGCTCCAGACCGTTCAGACAGCGCAGCAGGGTGCTTTTGCCGCAGCCGGAAGGGCCCACCACAACGATGACCTCACCGGGCTTGACGGCAAAGCTGACATTATCCAGAACATTGGTCTTGCCATCGTAGCTTTTTACCAGATGGTCTACAGTCAGGATCGGCTCTGCCATAACAGTCACTTCCATTTCTTTTCGAGGTAACCGGCCAGCAGGCTGATGGGCCAGCAGGCCAGAAAATACAGGATAAACACGGTGAGGTAGATGCCAAATGCCGCGTTGGGGCTGGCGGTGCGGTTGGCCTCAATGATCTGCTGGGCCACCTTGAGCACCTCCACCACACCGATCATCAACACCAGGCTGGTGGTCTTGATCATGCGGGTGATGAGGTTGATGGACAGCGGGATGAGCCGCCGCACCGTCTGGGGGATGATGATGTACCAATAGGTCTGCGCCCGGCTCATGCCCAGCGCCTCGCTGCTCTCATACTGATGCTTCGGGATGGCGATGAGGGCACCGCGGACGAGGTCGCTCATCTCGGCCGTGCCCCAGAGCACGAACACGATGACCGCCGCCATCTCGCCGGAAAGATCCCAGCCAAAGGCCCGCGTGGTGCCAAAATACACCAGAAAGAGCAGCACCATCTGGGGCATGATGCGGATGAATTCCAGATACACTCGGAGGATGGCTTTCAGGATGGGATTTTTGAAAGTCATCAGCACACCCAGCAGGATGCCCAGCAGCAGGCTGAGAAGGACAGACACAGCGCTGATCTTAAGCGCCACGCCCAGACCGCCCAGCAGGCGAACCATATTTTTGCCCTTGAGCAGGACTTCAAGACCCAAATCCGGCATAGCGCAGCCTCCTTTCCAGCCAGCTGCCCAGCAGGGACACCGGCAGCAGGATGATGAGGTAGAACACCACCAGCAGGAAAAGGTTCTCGGCCGTCTTATAGTACAGGCCGATGAGGTCTTTTGCCGTGAACATCAGATCCATCAGGCTGATGGCGCTGAACACGCTGGTCTCCTTGAGCAGGAAGATGATATTAGCCATAAAGGCCGGCATACTGATGGAGACCGCCTGCGGCAGCACCACATAGCGCATGGTCTGCAGCCGGCTCATGCCAAGGCTCAGGGCACTTTCGGTCTGGATGGGTTCGATGGCTTCCAGACCGCTGCGGAAGGCCTCGGCCATGTAGCTGCCGCCCAGAAAGGCAAGGCCTGCAATGCCGCAGAGCTCGGCGTTGGTCTTGATGCCGATCTTGGGCAGGCCGTAATACAGAAAGAACAGCTGGACCAGCAGCGGCGTGTTCCGGCTGAGCTGGATATAAGCGCCCACGATACGGCGCAGCACCGGCACTTTTTCGTACTGGAGCACGGCGCAGACAAGGCCCACAAGGATGGCCCAGAAGATACCGGCCACACCCAGACGCAGGGTGAGCCAGGCCGCTTTTTCATACTGCGGCAGATATTGCACCATCACATTCCAGTCCATGTCTGTTCCCCTCCTTTTCTCCTGATCTTGCGGATGTTTGTTTCCGTTGGCCGTATGATATACCCATTTTCCTAGAATGTCAATAGGTTTATAGGTTTTTTGTTGCACAAATTCCGGTCAAATTGATAAACAAGCTATTCATCGCTGATTTTTTGCTTCTGCTTTTCCACGCAAAAACGCCGTCTCTTGCCTTTTTGCACAAGAGACGGCGTTTGTTTTTGGTGGTTTAACTTTGGGTTGCTGTTTTCAGCAGTTCGTTTTCTTCTCCAATTTTTAGCACAGATTTCTTTGCTTCCCAGTCGCCCGGATAAATAATTGTATTCAACTTACAGTAAGAAAACGCACAGTCATCTACTCGTGTCAACGTCTCCGGCAAAGTGATTTCCTTCAGGCCGCTATGTTCAAATGCGCCTTCTTCAATCCGGATCACGCCCTCGCCAAGCCGCACACTTTGCAGGACACTACATCGAGCAAATATACGCTGGCCCGTCATTGGTGTATTTTCAATTGTTGCAGTTGTAAGCGAATGACAGTCCGCAAATACATCGTTTTTCAATTCCTTAACACTGGCTGGTATGTAAATCTGTTTTAGTCCGGATTCTTGAAATGCAGACTGCTGAATTTCAACCACATCTTCTGGAATCGTTATCCCGGTTAGTTTCCAATTTTTCATAAAGCAGTTCGCACCGATACTGTACGGCTTTCCCGTCGGAAGGAGCACATTTGCCCCATTCGTAAACTCATAGCTGACCAATACCAGCTTGCCTTGTTCTATTTTCCACTCTGCCTTACAGCCCTCCGGGATTACCATGCTATCCCACGGTTTGGGCGGTTCCGGTTCCGGAAGTGGCTCCGGTTCACTGGAAGAAGCCGATTCCGAGGGGGCGGGCACTTCCTCCGGCTGAGAGGGAGCCGATACCTCACTGGAAGCGGGCGGTTCCGCAGGCGCGGGCATCTCTCCCCCGCCGCAGGCAGAAAGCAGCACGGTACCGCACAAAAACAGTGCTGTGCACAGAACGGTCCTCCATTTCATAGCGAGCCTCCTATTCTGCCCTGCAGGGGCTATCTTCTTTTTTCAGAACACCTTGCGGCACTCCACCACAAGGCCGACCACCCGCACCTGCACCCGTTTCAGATCATAGATCTGGGGCTGGTGCACAGGGTTGAAGCTTTTGGGGGTCAGGACCACAAGGCTCCCCTCCTGACGGAAATATTTCACGGTGGCTTCATCGCCGTTGACCATCACCACGGCAAGCTGGCCGTTTTCCACCTCCGGCTGCTCCCGCACCAGGATCTCATCGTTTTCCGAAATGCCCACGGCGTTCATGCTGTCGCCCCGGACACGGAGCCAGAAGTACCGTGCCCCATCCTTCCGGGTGATGGGGATGTAGCCCTCAATGTTTTCTTCCGCATACATGGGCAGGCCTGCACGCACCGTGCCCAGCAGCGGAGCCGTGAGGGCGGGATCGAACGGGACAGCTCCTTCGGGCAGCTTCCGCTCCTCCTGCACCGTCGGGACAGCTTCGCCCAGCAGCTCCCCCACCGGCACGCCAAAATAGGCGGACACCCTGGCCAGCGTCTCGCCCGAGGGGGTCGCCCCGGTGTTTTTCCATTTGGTCACTGTGGAGTTGCTCAGGCCCATCTCCTGCGCGGCCCGGCTGCGGCTGATGCCTCTGGCCTGACACAGGGCCGTGTAGCAGTCATAAAACACAAATTTTGCACTCCTTCTTGTGCAGAACGCCGGTTTTCTAACCGAATTCAGATTTTCCCTTGACTTTCTGAATTTAATCAGATATTATAGCTTCACAAGCTGATTTTGGTTAGATTTTATCCACCAAACCATCTGCGGTCTTTTCACAATCTTACCGGAAACTCTAACCAAAGTCAAGCTTTTTGAACGCAAAAACCACGACAAAAGGAGTGAAACTGTATGATCGAACGTCAGATCCATTTATCCTCGGGCGGCGGGGCTGCTTTGCAGGGGTACGATGGCCTGCTCCGCTTCGGCTACACCAAAAACCGGGGCATCTACGCCCTGCGGGTGGAAGCCGACGGCGAGTGGCAGGGCATGACCCTGCGGGCCTTCTGGCACCTGCCGGATGGGAACGCTGCCCCCTCCACGCTGGTGGCAGACGGCCTTGTGGAGGTACCCGCCCTCATCACGGCTGTGCCCGGGGAGGGGCGCATCACCTTTGAGGGCACCGATGGCACCCGCACCCTGACCAGCGCGGACGTGTGCTACTGCGTGGCCGAAAATTCCGGCACGGAGGACAGCACCCTGCCCCAGCCCGGCACGCCCGCCTGGCAGGCCCTGCTCGACCGGCTGAAAGCAGCTGTGGAAAGCGGTGCATTCCGGGGCGAAAAGGGTGACCCCGGACCGCAGGGAGAACCCGGTGCCGCAGGACCCACCGGCCCCAAAGGAGAGCCCGGCCCGCAAGGCCCGCAGGGAAAACCCGGCCCCCAGGGCCCAAAGGGTGACCCCAGCGATCCCGGCCAGTGGGAGCTGCTGGAAAAGGTGTCCCTGAACGCCGCCGCTGCCAGCTTTGAGCGCACCTTTCCCACCGAACTGCAGGCGCTGAAGGTGCTGTTTCAGGCAGGCAGCAGCCAATCCAAGGGCACGCTGCACTGGGTTTGCAGCACCAGCGATGGTGCCCAGCTGCTCAGTGCTTCTGCCCCCTGTGCTGCCAGCAGCTCGATGTCCAGCCCGCCCACCCGCACCTTTGCCAGCTTTCAGGCACTTCCCTGCTTCGGGCAGTATCTCTGTTTTGCCGCATCCGGCACCACGGGTGCACCGCCTGCGGTCGTTCTGCCTGCCGGAAGCAGCGGCCAGAATGTGGATGCCAGCCAGAAGCTCGGCAGGCTGACCCTGACCGTGGACACCAACGTCCGGCTTGCCGCCGGTGCCACGATCGAGCTGTGGGGCGTTCCGGCCTGAGCGGGAGCACCGAAACCGTTTCCGACAGAACTTTCGGTAAAATTTCTTTCACTTTCCATGAAATTTTTGTGTTTTGTCTTGATGCATCTTCCATATTTTGTTATACTGGTTAAAAAGCGGAAAGTGGGGAGTCGGCCATGGATGTCCCTGTTCGGTTTATCGATTCGATCATCAACAATCCCCTGCTGATGCAGTTTCTTGTGCATCGGCGGTTTTTTCTGCTGGAATATGACCCCCGTCTGGATCAGCTGCGGGTCTACGATACTCGGAGCCGCACGCTGGAGACACTGGATGCCTACCTTGGCTCCGAGAAGCCGGAGCACGCCACGATCTTCGCGGAGGACCGCTGGAAGATGCGCGCCCTGCTCACCGGTGAGCTGTACGGCCCGCTGGAGATGCGTTTTGTCTCGCCGGAGGGGGTGTATTATTCCCGGGAGGTGGATGCCCGCTCGGTCGAGGACCCCGCCCGCGGCACGCTCTATGTGGGCTACGCAAAGGACATCACCGACCAGAAGAATCAGACCCAGGAGCTGCTGGAGCAGGCCCGCCACGATTCCCTGACCCAGCTGTATAACAACCGCACCGGCAAGGAGCTTATCGACCGCTATCTGCAGGCCAAAGATCCCTATGCCTCCTGCGGAATGCTGGTCATCGACCTGGATTTTTTCAAGAACGTCAACGACTGCTACGGCCATCTGTTCGGTGACAAGGTCCTGCAGGAGTTTGCCCGGCTGCTGCGCACCCTGTTCCGCTCCAGCGACATTCTGGTGCGGTTCGGCGGCGATGAGTTCGTGGTGTTTCTGAAGGATATCCCCAACACCACCCTGCTCCAGAAGACCCGCCAGCTTTCGGAATCCGTGCAGCAGGTGAAGTTTTGGGAAAACGATTACCGGATGACCTGCAGCATTGGTGCCTGCTTCCTGCCCGAAAACACAGCGGGCTATTCCTTTGATCAGCTGTTCGAAAACGCGGACTGGGCCCTGTATCAGGCCAAGCAGAACGGCCGCAACCAGTATGTGTTCTGCGATAATCTGCGGCGCTACGCCCAGGCGGTTCCTGCCGCCCCGGAAACGGCCGATATCGATGCGCGCTACCTGCACAACGACCTGATCTCCACCGCCTTTGAACTGTTTGAGAAGAACAACAGCTTTGAGACCGCCATTCCCCTCTTCCTGAAGATCGTCGGCATCCGGCTGCAGCTGGACCGCATCACCATTGTGGACACCCGCATCCGGGAACACAGCGTCTCCCGGCAGTTCCAGTGGACCTCTCCCCGCGGGGAGCCGGTGCCTCTGAACGGTGAATCCTATACCAAGGAGGACTTCCTGACCCTGTTCCACAGCTATGATGAATACGGTACCACCGTGCTGCAGGCCGACAACATGGGAATGTACTCGCCGCAGGGGCGCGCGCTGCTGATGCAGGGCGGGGCCCAGACAGTGGTCTACGCTGCCATGTACGGCGAGGGCGAGTATCAGGGTGCCATTGCCTATGTGGTGTGCGGCAGCAAGCGGTACTGGACACCCCAGAACCGCCGGGAGCTGGGCGAGATCACCAAGATCATCAACGCCTACCTGAGCAAGCATCTGGCCGTGAACGCCGTGAGCCGCGGCATGACCTCTGCCCCCGAGTTTGACCGGCTGACCGGCCTGCTGGCCTTTTCCCGTTTCAAGGAGGAGGTCTTCCACAAGATCATCGGCGGCTACGCCGAGGGCTTCCAGATCTTTTACTGTGACTTCGAGAACTTCAAATACTTCAACGAAAAATACAGCTACGCCACCGGTGATCAGCTGCTGAAGGAATTCAGCAATTTCCTCATCGAGGCGGCCCGCCACTGGGGCGAGTGCTACCTGTGCCGGGTGGTGGGCGACCAGTTCGTGCTCTACCTCTCCTGCCGCGACGAGAAAGGCCCGCTCCACTATGCAGACACGCTCTGCCGCCGGTTTGAGCAGTATCAGGCCCAGCATTACCCGGAGGTGCGCCTGCGGGTGCGGATGGGTGTGTACGCCATTGAGCCCGGCTGCCTGAGCGCATCTGCCGCCATCGACAAGGCAAACTTTGCCCGCAAGCAGGTGCACAGCAACACCCGCGTGTCTGCTGTCCAATTTGACAAAAAGCTGGAGGTCAAGCAGACCCTGACCGGTGAGCTGCTGAGCGGCCTGCCGCAGGCGCTTGAGAACGGTGAGTTCAAGCTGTACCTCCAGCCCAAGTTCTCGCCCAAGGATCTCTCTGTCATTGGAGCTGAGGCGCTGACCCGCTGGATCAAGCCGGACGGCACCGTGGTCTACCCCGACCAGTTCATTCCCATTCTGGAATCCACGGGCCGCATCGTTGAGCTGGATCTGTACATCTTCGAGCAGGTGGCCCAGTTCCTGCAGCGCAATGCACAGGCCGGGCACCGGCTGCTGCCCATTGCGGTGAATGCCTCGGCGGTGCTGGCCCGGGAGGATGCCCCCACCCAGGAGTACAGCGAAATTCTGGAAAAGCACAACATCAGCGCCCAGATGCTGGAGATCGAACTGACCGAGACGGCGGTGGTCTCGGAGTACGACCGGGTGAAGCGCCTGCTTTCCTCCTTCCAGAGCGATGGAATGCAGACCTCGCTGGACGATTTCGGCGCGGGCGGTTCCCTGCTGAACAACATGGTGGATATCCCCGTGAACACCATCAAACTGGACAAACTCTTCCTGACCCGGTGCAGTTCCAACACGCGGGGCACCGATTTTCTGCGGGAGATCGTGCATCTGGTCAAACGGCTGGGCTACAACGTCATCTGCGAGGGCATCGA
>ERZ857840.4410-NODE-4410-length-10823-cov-2.743871_pt1 | contig 10823 bp, 10 predicted proteins | sample MGYA00519760_ERZ857840 | MGnify/ENA primary metagenome ERZ857840 (study PRJEB31778, sample SAMEA3449371) | human gut metagenome | biome: human gut; feature: human-associated habitat; material: faeces | place: United Kingdom | collected 2010/2012 ... | reverse complement strand
GTGCAGAATCGGAAGAACCGCACCGTCGTTTTTTGCGCTCAAAAACTTGTTGGAATGCCAAGCGGTCGCAAGCGGTCCGGTTTCGGCCTCGCCGTCTCCGACAACACAGGCGGCAATCAGGTCAGGATTGTCAAAAACCGCGCCGAAAGCGTGTGCCAGCGAATAGCCGAGTTCTCCGCCCTCGTTGATGGAGCCCGGAGTCTCCGGTGCCACATGGCTTGAGATTCCTCCCGGGAAAGAAAATTGCTTGCAAAGTCTCTTCAGCCCTTCTTCGTCCTCCCCTACATTCGGATATACTTCGCTGTAGGTGCCTTCGAGGTAGGCGTTCGACACGAAAAAGTTTCCGCCGTGTCCCGGTCCCGATAAATAAATCATGTTGAGTCCGAACTCTTTAATCGCACGGTTCATATGCACATAGACAAAGTTTTGTCCGGGCACGGTTCCCCAGTGTCCGACAATCTTTTTCTTGATGTGTTCTTTTCGCAAAGGCTCTCTCAAAAGCGGATTGTCCAGCAGATAAAGCTGTGCCGCCGACAGGTAATTGGCAGCGCGCCAGTACGCGTCCATCTTCTGCAAATAGTCTTTTGATACTGTCATCAGTTTTCCTCCCGTTCTATGTTTTTTGTTTAATAGAATGTCGCAACCTCTTCTTCAGGCGGCGTTGTCTTTTTCACTTCGATTACATGGTATACAGGGCCTTCGCTCTGGTACATATCGTTGTACTCTCGCTCGATTTTGGCAGTCATTTCCACCCATCCGCCGTGATCCAGAGACTGCGCGTCTGCGTATTTGGCAACAAGGCCTCCAAACTGGATGTCCTCCACGCAGCAAGTCATGATATGTCTTCCGATGACGAATTCATCGTCTTTGAGACCGCCGCCCAGAAGGCTTCTGCCCTTGAATTTAACGGTTTTGCCGTAGTACTTTGCTTCTTCGTCGTTCATGTCCGCATACCACATCGCATAGTCTTTGTCGCCGATTTCGATGATGTCCGCATTGATGTCAAACGGAAGCGGATCTTCGATATTATCGATTTCGATATTGTTCGGGCCGTATTCGTAAATGATGTCGCAGCGGCGGTTGATTGCGCGCACGATTTTGTGGTACGCCATCTTGTCCATGTCTTGCGTAAAATGCTTGAAAACAATCGTCTCGGTGGATTTCAGCTTGTCCACTGTGAGATTTCTCATATTCTGGTTATAGGTCAGATAAGTTCTCGCATCCGCAAAACTCATTTCCTGATAAACCGTCCATCCGTCCGGCATGCTGCTGTACAGGCTGTCGAGTGACCACATGCCGTTGAACTCGCAGACAACCCTTTCAAATCCAATTTCATCCCGGAGCTTCTGTAAAAACTCTCCCGTAAGCTCTTCCTCTTCGTCAACCGTCACAATCTTTACATTGGAGGACGCAAACTTAATCGGTGAATACTCGATTTCGCCCTCTTCGCACACAAGAAGCAGCGTCTTCTGTCCCTCATTGAAGGCAGGGTCTTCCAGAGTTTCCTGTATAAAAGTGGTTTTCCCCGACTCCAAAAATCCGGTAAACAAATACACCGGTATTTCTCTTGGTTGTATCATTGATTTCTCCTCTATTATATTTCAAAAAGTTTTAAAATCTTATCTCTGTCGATTTCCGAACCGATGACGCAGAGTCTTCCCGTAACGCCCGACGCACCGGTTCTGACATCCGGCTCACCCGGAACATAGTCGAAGTGAATCCACTGTCCGTCTTCTGCTTCTACGATGCCCTTTGCTCTGAGGATGAATCCGTATTCGTCCTTATCTTCGAGGGCTTCCAAAGCCTTTTCAATCTTTTCTTTTGAACCTCTTCCATTCGACGATGATAATGAAGCACCGGAAATTTTCTTCTGTCCCCTTCCAAACACATGCGGATGATAAGACTTTCCTTCGCTCTCTTCCTTCTCTATCGTGTTGTCTTCCAGAAGCACCTCTAATACGGTGAAGATATCACAGGCTTTACGGAACGGAAGCGGTGTCTTGTCCTCGCCCATTCCGATTACCATCTTTCCACTTTCACGAAGTCGGCTCGCAAGCTTTGTAAAATCACTGTCACTTGATACCAGACAGAACCCCTCCAATTCACTTGTATAGAGCATGTCCATTGCATCAATGATCATGGCAGAATCTGTAGAATTCTTTCCCTGTGTATAACTGAACTGCTGAATCGGCGTAATAGAATTTTGAAGAAGTTCTTCCTTCCAACTCGCACTGTTTGACTTTGTCCAGTCTCCGTAAATTCGTTTGTAAGTCACGTTTCCATATTTAGATAATTCATCCAGGATTGGCTTAATATATTTTGCAGATACATTATCCGCATCGATTAAGAGTGCGAAACGGTCTTCCATGTCTGATACTCCTCTCCTGCAAGATTCTTCCATGTAAATACACCGTTTTCATAAATCATATAACTGTGCTCGGATCCTTCCTTCGGAATCGAGACAGAACCTGGATTTAAGTACTGATATTTTCCACCGTTCATATCAAGGATTTCCTCACATGCCGGAATATGCGTATGTCCGTTCAACAAAATATCTCCGTCTTTCAGCATCGGAAGCTTATGTGGATTATACACATGTCCGTGTGTTGCAAATATTGTAACATCACTGTTCTTTTCTTCCGGATCTCCTGACAGATTCAGATAACAATAATCTGCCAGAATTGGGAACTCCAATACCATCTGATCCACTTCTGTATCACAATTTCCTCTCACACAGAGAAGTTCTTTCTTCATTGGATTAAGCATTGCGATCACTTCCTTCGGTGCATATCCTTCCGGCAGATCATTTCTCGGTCCATGATAAAGAATATCTCCTAATAATAATAATTTGTCTGCGCCTTCTCTTTTATAAGCCTCAATCATCTGTTCGCAATAAAACGCTGAACCATGGATATCAGATGCAATCATTAATTTCATTTTTCACGTCCTCCTGTCTTTCTAAATAGTTTCTCTATAATAAATGAAAAAAGCAGTGACTCTTTTCTTGAGACACCGCCTCTTATTATTTTGTGCCTGTGGATATTATAACACAGAATGAATCACAGAGAAAAATATTTTCCTACAATTTCAAAAGGCGCCGGACCCACACTCAGCACAGCTTTATGGAATTCTTTCTGGGATTGATTTCCAGATTTTATCCATTCCTTTTTCAACTCCAGAAATTTTATATATCCGATATAATATTTCAAATAATTTCCCGGCGATCCCAGAATCAGATTATAGATTTCATCAACCGTTTCAGCATCTTTAATTCCATATCTTGCATAAAATTCTACTGTATCCATTCTGCTCCATCCTTCGTAATGGATTCCCATATCTGCCAATGCATAAAGTGCAAGAATCACTGAACTGTTCTTCTGAAGAATTGCTGCCTGAGTCTTAGATAACGGCATCAGATAATAGCTGCACATCTCCGCATAAGTTGCCCAGCCTTCTACATACCCGCCAAAATTTAAAATACTCCTGATGGGATCAGGATTCGTGCTTTCAAAAAATATTGTCTGATACAGATGTCCCGGATACCCCTCATGTGCCAACGTTGTAAACAGTGCCAAATCATCTCTCATCTGTATTTGGTTTACATAAATTACATTTTCTTCTGTATAGTCAATTGCCGGTATCATATAAAATGCGGGACTTAAATGTTCCTGCATTTCCTCCGGTACATATTTTATCCGCAGAGAAGTTTTTGGAATCTCAGGAAATGCAGTCCCTATCCCTTTTTTTAACTTTTCTAAAATTCTTTCTGCCTTCCCATCTTCCAATATTGTTGCTGCCTGCTTCGCTTCGTTGACTGCTTCTTCCATACCGGTAATATCTTCTAAAATTTGTCTGCGAGTTAGTTGCTCAAGCTCTTGAATCGTGTCTGTCACTCCTACACTCTGCTGTATATACCATTCGTAGTATTTTCTCCCTTCCGGAAAATAACACAATCCCTTTTCATTCGTTCCCTTCCCTTTCAATTCCTTAACCGCCTGTATCAAATCCTCATACGCCGGATAAACCTGCTCTTCCATCTGCCTGGCGTTCTGCTGAATATAATCACTCTTTTCTTTTTCAGACAGTTCCTGTAATTCACCAATTCTGGACACAAATGTCGAGTACAGATAATTTCCATTTCCCATTGCAAGAAATGCATTACATTGTTCTAACACCTGATCCGCCATTTCATCTGACAAAAATAATCCTTTGTCTGCCTTTTCTCTTTCAAATGCAATGATCTGTTGAAAATAATCCCTTGTCTCACTTAAAACATCCAGATACGCCTCCACATCTGTCCTGTCATAAAACTGATATTCAGATAATACAATTGGAATCTGCGTCTGTACTCCATTGACTGTATTTAACGGTTCTTCATAATACAGATAATCCGCTTCTTCTCTCAAACTTCTCAGATATTGCTTTAACAGATCGTATGTAATTTTATTCTTTACATTCAGTTTTTCATAAGAAAATGCATACAATGCCTGCTGTATATTCTCCGCTGCTGTCTTAATCTGAGTACTGTCTGTCTGTATCGTTCCATATGCTGTATCCGCTTTATCAATTCCATACGCTTCTGGCTCTTTTAATGTATAGTGCAGACTGATCTGGCTTGCAGCCACCTCTTTGCAAAACAATTTTTCTGTAAACGATGTAAATCTTTCATTCTCCACCTCTTTACTGCTCTTTTTTTCTTCTAAAAATGTTGCTTCACAACCGTTTAAAAAGAAAATAGAACTGAAAAGAATACTGATACTACATACAATACTTACACACTGCTTCTTCCGCCTTTTCCAAAATTGAATCAACATAGCAGACTCCGACAGTTATTTCTCTAATTTTATGCATTGGCTTCCTTATTTATACATCGCTGAAATTTGTTTCCAAACAGTAATGCATCCCCTCTTTATTTGTGATAAAATACAACTATATAAGATACAGGAGGCGTTGTGTATGGCCAGCTTAATATTTGAACATTTGAAAAAAGTATATCCGAACGGATTCGTATCTGTAGACGATGTCAGCCTCTCGATCGAGGACGGTGAATTTGTTGTATTCCACGGGCCAAGCGGATGCGGAAAATCTACAATTTTACGTATGATTGGCGGCCTGGAAGATATTACTTCCGGAAAGATCTATCTTGATAATACCTTTTTAAATGACATTCTTCCACGCGATCGGAAGCTTGCCATGGCATTTCAGAATTACGCTCTCTACAAGTACATGAATGTATATGATAATATGGCACTTGGACTGAAGCTTCGTGATCTTCCGCGTACAGTTATCAATACCCGCGTAAAGACTGCTGCCGCTTTTCTTGGAATTTCAGATATTCTTACGAAAAAAATTCGTTCTATTTCTGATTCTGAGCGCCAGCGTGTTGCACTCGGTCGGGCTATTGTCTGCCACCCAAAAGTTCTGCTTGTAGATGAAGATTTTGCCCATCAGAATGATGATCTTCGAAAAGATATGATCCATGATATTCTCAAGATTAACAAAGAGCTTGGAATTACGGTTCTTTATGTCACAAATAACTACGAAGAAGCCGTTTCCCTGAATTCTCGTGTCATTTTTATGAAAGACGGAAAAGTAATTGAGGACAGCATCTAAGCTGTCCTCTCCTTTTTTACCCAGGCAACTCTCAAAACATGCTTCTTATGATTTTTGTTTCTCCAGGTAATTATAAATTTCTCGCTTCTGAACGCCGCGGTCTTTCGCGACCTTTTTCATTGCTTCTTTGCGATCGAGCCCCTGAGAAATATAATGCTCCATATGATCTTCAATGCTCATATCTTCCCAGCGCGCTTTTTCTTCCTGACGGATTTCTTCCCGGCTTCTCCCTGCAATTACAATCACGCACTCTCCCTTCGGATCATTCGCCTCATAATAAGCTACTGCTCCTTCAAGTGTTGATTGAAATGCTGTCTCATGCCTTTTGGTCAGTTCTCTGCAAACCGTTACTTTTCGATCTCCCAGACGCTCTGAAAGAAGTTTCAAAGTCTTTACCAGACGATGCGGTGCTTCATACATTACGATCGTTCTTGTCTCAGCAGCCATCTCTTTTAAAACTTCTTCCCGCTCTTTCTTATCTGTCGGAAGAAATGCCTCAAATGCAAATCTTCTTGTCGGAAGTCCTGACATTGTAAGCGCTGTAACACATGCCGCCGGTCCCGGAACAGAAGTTACTCGAATCCCTGTTTCATAACACATTTTCACCAGTTCTTCTCCCGGATCAGAGATCCCAGGTGTACCTGCATCTGTAATTACCGCAATATCCAGTCCTTCTTCCAGCTTCTCCACCAGTTTACGACCTTTATCAAACTTGTTATATTCATGATAACTTGTCATTGGTGTCTGTATTTCGAAATGATTTAACAACTTAATACTGTTTCTTGTATCTTCTGCTGCGATCAGATCCACCTCTTTCAATGTTCTGATCGCACGAAATGTCATATCTTCCAGATTTCCAATCGGTGTTGCTACCAAATATAATGTTCCTGCCATCTTCATCTCCCATGACTTTGTAACTGTTCAGTTACCTTTGTTTTTCAGAATTATTTCCGTTCTTCTGCAGTAAAGTCCCATCCTTCGTATACATAATGATTGGCGGCTCTATCGTCACTCTGGGTTTTGCCCCACGCATTCCTTCCACCAGAACCATTGTCGGTTCTTTATCTATATACGGATGAATAAACTGAATCCGTTTCGGTTCAATCTTATATTCATGCATCTTCGTCAAAATCTCTGTCAGCCGGAACGGTCTGTGGATCATATAAAATCTGCCTTTATCCTGAAGAAGCCGCATACTTTCTCTTAAAATATCATCTAATGTACACAACACCTCATGCCGTGCAATTGCCTTACTGTCATCTGGATTCCGAAGTCCATGATCCGCTAACATATAAGGCGGATTCGTTGTGATCACATCAAAAAAGGCCGGCTTAAATCGTTCTGCCGCCTCTTTAATATCTCCGGTTACAATGCTAATTCTGTCTTCCAGATGGTTATGTGCAACACTGCGTCTTGCCATTTCTGCAGTCTCAGCCTGTATCTCAAGCCCTGTAAAATGCTTTCCTTTTGTCTTTCCTGCAAGTAGAACCGGGATGATTCCATTCCCGGTTCCCATATCAAGCACGTTCTCTCCCGGCTTTACTTTTGCAAAATCAGAGAGAAATACTGCATCCACTCCAAAACAGAATTTTGAAGGATTCTGGATCAATTCTAATCCTCCAAGCTGCAGATCATCCAAACGTTCGCCTGGTCTCAGATTATTTGTCATCTAACTTCGAAGCTCCCTCTTTCTTCTCCATCCGCTCAAGTGCAGCAAGTTTCTTCTGCTCTTCTTTCGATACTTTCTGTTTCTTTCTTCTCGGACGGAATTTCAGATCATCCGCTTTATACTCGCGAATCTCTTTCTCGTCATTCTCCAGATTAACAATAACTTTCACAAGTCTGCGAAGTACACTCAAAGAATGTACTGTTCCAGTCAATCCATCACTTGTTGTCACATTATCTCCAACAGAAGGTAACTGACTGTTAAGCACTTCATAAGTCTCTTCCTCATTCGTCAGGCAACACATCAATCTTCCGCAGACCCCTGAAATCTTTGTCGGATTCAGAGACAGATTCTGTTCCTTTGCCATCTTGATTGATACCGCTGCAAACTCTGTCAGATACGTGCTGCAGCATAATGGACGTCCACAGATACCAATTCCTCCGCGGATCTTCGTCTCATCTCTGACCCCAATCTGACGAAGCTCAATTCTTGTTCTGAACACAGCTGCCAGATCCTTTACAAGTTCACGAAAATCAATACGTCCGTCCGCTGTAAAATAAAACAGGACTTTATTATTATCAAAAGTATATTCTGCTTCAATCAGTTTCATATCCAGTCCATGCTTGCGGATCTTCTCCTGACAAATCTTAAAAGCCTCTTTCTCTTTCTGACGATTCTTCTCTACCGTCTTCTCGTCCTGCTCTGTTGCAATACGAATCACAGACTTCAAAGGCTGAACCACTGAATCATCGTCCACCTCTTTTGGTGCACTGACAACACGTCCGTACTCGATTCCCCGTGCTGTCTCCACGATTACGTGATCCCCCTGTTTGATTTCAAACTCTCCCGGGGAAAAGAAATAAATCTTTCCCGCTGTTCGGAATCTTACTCCTATTACTTTTGTCATGTATCTAGTTCTCCTTTATTGTAAGCAAGAGCAGTTCCATTGTCAGTTCAAAATTAACATTTGCTTTCAGTCTGGCTTTCGCCTTTTCAATTGCGTCCAAAATATTCTCAATTCCTTCATAAGAACTCTTACTTGCACGCGCCTTGATATATCTCAGCTGATCAGAAAATACTACTCTGTCTACATTCTTAGTTGCCTTATAAATTAATACATCTCTGTACCAGATTGCGATCATATCCAGATAGTCGTTAATCTCCATCTTATATGTCATACATTTTTTCACTGCATCCATCAGTTCTGAAACATTCATCTCATCAATATTTCTAAGTAAATGTACAACTTCTTCCTTAATCTCATTGAAATATTCTGATGTCGCAAGCATAATCGCTTTTCCCATATTTCCCTGGGCAAATGCTACACAGACATCTGCTTTATAATCAGGAATCTCCATCTGCTCCATCAGATATTTCTTTACGAGCTGATCTTTAATATTACGAAGTTTCATCATAACGCATCTGGAACGAATCGTTGGCAGTAAAGCCTCTGCATTCTCTGTCAGAAGCATGATCACCGCATATTCCGGTGGCTCCTCAATTGTCTTAAGCAATGCATTCTGTGCCTGGGCACTCATTAAGTCTGCCTCTGGAATAATATAAATCTTATACTTACTGCTGTACGGCTTGATCACGATATCATTATTAACCTGTGTACGAATATCATCAACACTGATCGTATTCGGTTTCTCATGTGTCACCTTAATAATATCCGGCTGATTGCCGCTCTGTACCTGTTTACAGGACTGACATTTTCCACATGCCTCTCCGTCTTCCGCACGATTCTGGCACTGCAGGCTCATAGCAAAAAGATTCGCAAGAAGCCGCTTTCCAGATCCTCTTTCGCCATTCAGAATATATGCATGCGATACTGCATCAGCCTGAACTGCGCTCGAAATATACTTGATTATGTTTTTGTGCCCTACTACATCTTTAAAACTACTCATTTCTATCACCTGCCGTGTATCTTATTTCATCTTTAGCGGATAATATTCTCACAATTATCCACCTAACAATAGTATATTCATAATTTTAACATCATTTTCTTACAAAACTATGAACTACCATTTAAGTATATCATAAATTCACGTTTATTTCTCGCAAAATTTCTTCCATACAAGTTTCCTTATCAATATTTTGAAATCTCCGCTTGATTCCCGCCCTTTCCAGATTCTCCTCCGAGAAATCTTCTGCATCTGCAAGAAATCTTCTGCACAGTTCTGCATACTGCGGTTTCGTCTGTGCCCGTTCTCTTTCTAACGCCCTCGACAGTCTTAATCCATCTTCTACTTCTATATATAATGGAACCATAACATCATCACCAAAATATTCTTTCAATGCATAATATGACTCAATTGTTCCGATCACAAGATAATCATACTGCCACAATTCAATCTGTCCATCATCTGCCGTAAAATAAGTCCAGATTCCACACTTTGTATTGTAAGAACGAAACTCGATGATTTTCTCCTCGTCCATCATCTCATCAAATCGTTCCTGATCGACAAAGAAATATTCCACTCCGTCCTTCTCACCCTCACGCATTGGACGTGTTGTATATGGAACGATTGAATGAAATTTGGGCATCTTTTCGATCAATTCTTTGTAAATCGTATCCTTCCCGGAAGCACTTTTTCCCATAATATAAAATATTTTACCCATACTTTTTCTCCTGCTCTTAAACATGCATCTGGATTCGTATTCTCAACTTCCAGCCTGTCGGTTCTTTATTCTGGATTTCCCGCAACTAATAAACAATTCTCCTGGCTTATCCCTTCAATGGAAAAACCCATCTCTTTATATTTTACCATCTTTTGCACAATAGTAGAAGTAATTCTCTCTCCAGGAACAATCATTGGGATTCCCGGTGGATAAAGATAGACATATTCCAATGAGATTCTTCCTGATGCCTCATTCCATTTCACACTCTCGCCTTCCATTCTCCCTGCTTCAAAGGAAGAATATGCTTGTTCTAATGGAATCATTTCATAAGAAATATTTTTTATAGTATGATCCTCATCATTCCCTGAAAGCTCTTCGCACAGAATATTTTTATCAATCTCCATCACTGCCTGAACCAATCTGTCCATTCCTTCTTGTGTATCTCCCGGTCCTGTCATAGCAATCACATAAGACCCGGAAGCCATCTCCATCTCCAAATGATAAGATCTCAACATTTCCTGAAATCGTTTTCCATTCAAAACTTCCCCATCTGTATTCTTAAGATTTTTTACAGATAATACTATCTTTGACCGGTCATAATGTTCTGCCTCAATTAATTTTATATTCTTTAACTGCTTCAGTCTCTCTCTTGCTTGCTGCAAACACTCAACATAAGTGTCCATGATTTCTTCTCTGCACTCATCCATTCCCCGGACACACTCATCAATGGATGCCATTAAAATATAAGAAGGACTGCTGGATTGAAGCATATGCAAATAATTTCTTATCCTTTCACGATCAGCATATCTCCCATTTATATGAAGCAATGCTGTCTGAGTTAAAGACGGAAGTGTCTTGTGAAGACTGTGGATCACCACATCTGCACCTTGTGTATTCGCATTTTGTGGAAAATATGAATGAA
>ERZ857840.4402-NODE-4402-length-10835-cov-2.870315_pt1 | contig 10835 bp, 6 predicted proteins | sample MGYA00519760_ERZ857840 | MGnify/ENA primary metagenome ERZ857840 (study PRJEB31778, sample SAMEA3449371) | human gut metagenome | biome: human gut; feature: human-associated habitat; material: faeces | place: United Kingdom | collected 2010/2012 ... | reverse complement strand
ACCGATAAGATGGAGGCCGTTATCGACGACGCTCTCATCCTCATCACCGATAAGAAGATCTCTTCGATACAGGATCTCCTTCCGCTGCTTGAGCAGGTCATGCACGCAGGCGGCAAGCTGATCATCATCGCCGAGGATGTCGAGGGCGAGGCTCTTTCGACCATCCTTGTCAACAAGCTCAGGGGCGTATTCACCTGCGTATGCGTTAAGGCTCCCGGCTTCGGCGACAGAAGAAAGGAAATGCTCCAGGATATCGCAACCCTCACCGGCGGCGAAGTTATCACGAGCGACCTCGGCCTTGAGCTTAAAGACACCCAGCTCGCACAGCTTGGTAAGGCTCGCCAGGTCAAGGTCTCCAAGGAGAATACCATCATAGTTGACGGCGCAGGCAACAAGGAAGCCATCGCTTCCAGAGTCGGCCAAATCAAGATGCAGATAGAGAACAGCACCTCTGACTTCGACAGAGAGAAGCTCCAGGAGAGGCTCGCAAAGCTCTCCGGCGGCGTTGCAGTCATCAAGGTCGGCGCTGCTACCGAGACCGAGATGAAGGAGAAGAAGCTCCGCATCGAGGACGCTCTTGCGGCCACCAAGGCGGCTGTCGAGGAAGGCAGCGTTGCAGGCGGCGGCGTCGCTCTGCTGAACGCAGTCGGCAGCGTCAAGGCTCTGCTTGAGAGCGCCGAGGACGCCGACGAAAAGACCGGCATCAAGATAGTCCTTAAAGCTCTTGAGGAGCCCGTCCGCCAGATAGCCGCCAACGCAGGCCTTGAAGGCTCCGTTATCGTCAACGCTATTCTCGAATCCGGCAAGGTCGGCTACGGCTACAACTTCGCTAAGGATGAGTATTGCGACATGGCTGCCGCAGGCATCCTTGACCCCACCAAGGTCACTCGTTCCGCTCTCCAGAACGCGGCTTCCGTCGCGGCAATGGTCCTCACCACCGAGAGCCTTGTCACCGACAAGCCCGATCCGGCTGCCGACGCTGCGAACGCAGCTGCCATGGCTGCTGCTCAGGGCGGCGGAATGTATTAATTCCTTACCGGCACAAAAAATCACAGGGGCTGCGAGCTTATCGCAGCCCCTTATTTCATGCCCGACGGCGGCTTCGGCGGCATTCATATATAAAAATTAACTAAATATTAATATTTGGAACGGTATTTCCGTTTGACTTTTTAGAGGAAATGTGTTAAAATCCGATTAGGTCACATGGGGCAGGGGCGAGCCGTTTTTGACGGGCGGCTCATTTTTGCCCGATGCGGCACCGTATTTCGTTAAGATAAACATAAAACAGGAGGACAAGAAAATGAAAAAAGCAAAAGCGGTTCTTTCCTTGCTTATGGCTCTTGTGATGGCGCTCACCGGTATCGTTACCGCCTTCGCCGCAGACCTTGAGGAGAAAGAACCCAATAATGAAATGGCGAAAGCCACCGTATTCGCTCTTGCCGACACGATCAAGGGCAGGCTCTCCGACGACGCGGATGTAGATTGGTTCTGCTTTGAAGCTAAAGAGGCAAGCCTCGTTACCGTCAAGCTTCAGCACAACATCGTCGATGCATCGGCGTCAAGCAGCTATTTTGACGTTAAGGTAAGGGATGCCAACGGAGTTGAAGAAGCCGCCTTCACCAGCGCAGGCAGCGCAGCCGAAGCAGTTTCTCCCGCTTTCAGCGTAGCGGCAGGTAAGCATTATATCGTTCTCACAGGCGGTCAGGTCACTTCCACCACCCTTGACTATAAGCTCTCGGTTTCCGTTGACTCCACCGCTCTCTCCGAGAAGGAAAGCAACAATACCATCGAGACCGCAACTCCGCTTGAGCTGTCACTCAAGGGTGCTCCCAAGAGATACATCGGCACCATCGGTCACGAGGGCGACGTTGACTACTACAAGCTCACTATCCCCGAGAACGGCTATATCTATTATTACATCTATAACAGCAACGGCACCAAGGGCGCATATGACGTTTCCCTCATCGGTTATGTCAGCGGCGCTAACGGCGTTGCCGCCGCTCAGACCTTCGGCACCGTAAGCATCGGCAAGGATGACGCTTCCGTTATCAGCCCCTGCACCGGTCTCGCCAAGGGCACATATTATCTCAAGGTCTCCGGCTCTGTCGGCGGCTATCAGATAAGAGCCCTCTTTACCCCCTTCGGCAGCGCGGAGAAGGAGTACAACAACACCTTCAAGACGGCGGATACTCTTGACATGACCAAGACCTTCTACGGCTCCAACTTCGACAAGAATGACGTTGACGTTTATAAGTTCACTGTCACTCAGGAGAAGACCAAGCTCCAGTTCGTCTTTAAGGCCGACGCAAGTGTTACTACCGACGGCAAGTGGAACATTGTTGTTTGCGCTGCGGACTCTCAGATCCTTACCGGCGGCCAGCTCACCGCAGTGAGAAATGAGAAGGCAACCTATTCTCTCTATGATCTCAAGCCCGGTACCTACTATATAATGGTCACTTCGGACTCCGCCACCCCCAACTCGGGTCTCTACACCCTGTCGTTTGAGACTATAACCGTTGATGACAGCGGCGACGGCAACAAGTCCTTTATAGAAAAGATCAAGGATATCGACTGGTCGAAGTTCATCAACAGCTTTATTGACTGGATCGGCAAGATCAAACTCATTCCCATGCTCAAGGCCATAATAGAAAGCATCAAGAAGGTCATTGGCTCGTTAAAGTAATCTTAACCTTATATTCACAGAGGCTGCGGTTAATCCCGCAGCTTCTTTTTTGTTTAATGACGGAAAGAATTGTAAAAATCAAAATTAGACTTGATTTTTGCAGCTTTATATATTAAAATGTATACATAATAGGGCGGTGTACCCGAAAATAACCTGTAAAGGGTGATCAGATGTCAGAGAAACCTATCGGAGCTCCCGAGACTACGGTCGATGACGAGGCCGTTTTACGGCAGCTTAACCAACAAAAGAAGCTCTACCTCAGCCCCAAGCATTACGCCGCATATATTCTCTCAGGCTTCGGCGATAAGAACTGGGAGACCTTCAACGGCACAAACCTTTTCTTCTTCCAAACCACGTTTCTCGGCGCCCGTGCGGATGTGCTGAGCTATTCCTCGGTCGTTTGCAGTGTTATGGATACCTTTGATAATGCCATTTCCGGCCCGCTGATCGACCGCACAAGGACGAGATGGGGCAGGGTGCGCCCGTATCTGATACTCACGCTGCCGCTTTGGTTTATCGCCGCTTTCACGCCGTGGGTCCTTCCCGGCGGCATGAGCCAGGCTGCCATCTTCGTGTGGTTCCTTGCGCTGAATTATATCGGCTCGATAGCTTCGTCCTTCTATGACCCGAGCTATCAGGCGGTACTCTTCAATATAACGCCGAATGTCGCCGAGCGAAACCGCCTCATTGCGACCGACGCATATGTTGACCTGGCGGGAGTTTGGCTCCCGTCGTTGTTCCCGTTCCTCGTGGACTATCTGCCCCGCTCGATACCGTCGCGCTACATATTTATGGGCGGTGCGTTCTTCTTTATCGCCAGTGTGCTGATATTCCGCACATACGGCTTCTTTGCGCTCAAAGAGCGAGTTCCCCTTGCCTCAAGGGAGGAGATGAAGCAGGCGAATATCATTCAGACAGTCAAGGCCGTCGGCACCTGCCGCCCGATGTGGGCGCTGCTGCTCAAGAATTTCTGGGGCGTCGGCAAGGGTATAGGCACCAAGGTCGAGAATTATTTCTGGCTCAACTGTATGGGCAAGATATCGACCGGCACCATAGCGGGTCTTTTCACCGGCCTGCCGAGCTACTTCGTGCTCCCGCTCGCACCGAAGCTCACCAAGAAGTTCGGGCTTCGCACCCTCGGCGCAGGCAGCTATATTTTCTGCGGCGTCAGCTACCTCGTCATGTGGCTGATAGGCTATAACCCGACGGGCAACAAGCTGATAGACACGGTGTGGATAATTTTCGCCCTCACCGTTTGCGGCTCGCTCAACAGCATTCAGAGATATTGCAGCACGGCGCTTAAGGGCGACGTCTATGACTATGTCGAGTGGAAGTCGGGCATCAGAAACGAGGGCACCATAACCGCGGCGATGGGCTACATAACCCTGCTCTCAAATCAGGTCGCCACAGTGCTCAGCGGCCTTGTTATCAACGCTCTGCACTACAAGCCGCTGCTCAACGCAAACGGCGTCATCATCCCTCAGACCAATTCAAAAATGCTCTCGGGCATATGGATGATATTTGCCCTTGCTCCGGCTATCGGCAGGATAATGGAGGGCGTCTCGGTGCTGCTGTTCAACGTCCACGGCAAGACCCGCGACACGATGATGTATGAGCTTGCCAAAATAAGGGCGGCAAAGGTCATAGACACACAGGCCGCACCCGAAAAGACGGATAACGAATAAAATTTTCAGACAAAATGTCGGCAATGTACCGAATTTTCAGAAAACTCTTGCTTTTTAAATGTTATTATGTTAAAATGACTCGTAATATCTGAGAGTGTATAGTTTCTCTCGTTAATTTCTCGTATATTTAAGGAGGAAAAGAATATGACTCATCTCAAGAAGTCACTTGCAGTGCTGCTTGCTTTTGTCATGATCTTCTCGACCATGTCGATAGCCGCTTCTGCATTCGACGCGACGGTTGATGGCGGCTTCGACATCGGCTTCACGGTTGTTATGTTCAGAAAAGACAGCGCAGGCAATTGGATTCAAACCACCAAGGCTAAGCCCGGTGAAGAGCTGAAAGCGGTTCTTTACATCGGCTCGGATTTCTACGGCAGCTCCGCAAACCTGCCCATCGTTTGGGACAGCGAGTATATGTCGTCGAAGTATGAGCACGGCGTAAATGTTTCCAGCAAGATCAAGTATAACGGCGATTATATTGTTGAGAACGGCAAGAACATCGCTTCGCTCTACTCCATCAATGCCAATATATATGACGAAAACCTTAAGGCTCAGCGCCTTACCTTCCTTGAGAATTACGGCGTTGTCGAAAGAGGCTACTTCAATACCCATGATTTCCTCTACACGCTTCTGATGGTGCGTGAGAAGGAGAATCTCCAGTGGGATAAGGACACATGGGCGGTTGAATTTGAATTCACCGTCAATGATAACGCCTATGTCAGGAATTCCGCCAACTACGGCGAAGTTAAGGTTCCCACCGAGCTTGCCTGCACTCCCGAGAGAGCGCAGCTCGTTGCCGGCACCCAGTATGACTTCTTCCTTGACTTCCCCAAGGGCGCACCCAACGGCACCAGAGCCGACAACACCAGCATGTATGATTATAACGCCAACCTTTCGACCACTCCCGGCGTTATAAGCGTATTCAGCGACGTTAAGCTCAACGCCAACGGCGGCAAATTTGCGGACAACAGCGTTTCCAAGAATATCAGCGGCGTTATCGGTGATACCGTCACCGGTCTGTTTGACAACGCAAATGTACCCACCAACGGCGGCAAGCAGTTCCTCGGCTGGGCAAGGACTCCCGACGCGGAGAACGCAATGACTCAGGAGCAGCTTGCAAACTTTGCATATGACTACGACGAGCAGGAGCTCTTTGCTCTTTGGAGCGACGAAGTTACCAATACCTCCTGGAAATATGAAGTATACAAGATGGTTCTTGTCGAGAACGGCGACGGCACTTACAGAGGTGAATATGTCCAGACTCCCGACTATGTCAGCCCGAGCACCGAGGTCGCTGTTAACACTCCGATAAACGCTCCCGTTGAGCCTGAGACCGGTTTCGTTCTTGATACCGAGAAGTCGGTCACCGGCGGCGTTGCACAGGCAGGCAGCGACAATGTTCTCAAGGTGTACTACAAGAGAGAGCTTCACACCGTTACCTACTATGATGAGGACGGCAGCATAGCGCAGAAGTTCACCGACGTTCCCTACGGCGCACCCGTTCCCGCTATCTCCGATAATAATGTTCCCACCAAGGAAGGTCACACCCTCACATGGGAGCCCACGATCCCCTCAAGGGTCGGCACCGAGGATCTTGCGTTCACCGCAAAGTTCACGCCCGTGACCTATACCTACACCTTTAATGCCAACGGCGGCGTATTCGCTGACGGCAACGTCGTTAAGACCATGCTGTTCAACCACGGCGACGCCACCAAGGCTCCCGATACCGCTCCCACCAAGGAAGGCTATGTCTTCACCGGTTGGAAGCAGCTTGACGGCACAGCAATGCCCGAGAAGGCTGTCGGCGATTTGACCCTCTATGCACAGTACGAACCCGCCACCTTCACCGTCAGCTTTGACAGCGACGGCGGCAGCGCTGTTCCCTCTGAGGATCACAAGGCTGACGAAGAGATAAACAGCTTCCCCACTCCCACCAAGGATAATGCAATATTCGTTGGTTGGACTTACAACGGTCAGCGTATAAGCTATCCGTTCACCATGCCCGCCTCCAATATTACTCTTAAGGCGGCTTGGGAGTATATGGGTCCGATCACCGCGACTCTTACCTATGAATTCACCGGCGACGTTCCCGCAGGCGCTGAGACGCTTCTCCCCGCAGGCGGCAGCTACGAAGCGGGTCAGAATGTCACTCTTGCCGACAAGCCCACGTTCGACGGCTATGAGTTCCACGGCTGGTTCTATAGGGGTGAGCAGGTCTCCCAGATCATGCTGCCCGCAGACGGCGCAACCGTTACCGGTTACTGGACCGAGATCCCCGCTCAGAAGGGCACTATCAACTTCTATGACGGCGACCAACTCCTTTTCACTAAGACCGGTAATGTCGGCGAGCAGGAGGCAGCTCCCGTTCCTCCCACCAAGGAAGGCTACACCTTCGTTTGCTGGACTGACGCAAACGGCGGCGAAGTAACATTCCCCGTTACCTATACCGAGGATACCATCAATGTCTACGCTAAGTGGGAAGCCTCCGAACTCACCGTTACCTATTATCTGGCTGTCGGTGCAGAGGATCCCCTTGAGGTTCAGACTTATGAGACCGGCGATGCCATCATTCCCGCCGCTCTTCCCGAGGGCTTTGAGTGCGACGGTTGGGCCGACGCAGACGGCAACCCGCTGCCCGCAGTAATGGGCACCAAGAGCCTCGTTGTTTACCCCAAGAATCTCACCACCAAGTCATATAATCTTACTTTCGATGCTAACGGCGGTCACTTCGGCGACGATGAGACCAATACTTCCATAACCTCTCAGGTTCGCTACGGTTCCGAGATCAAGAGACCCGCTTCTCCCGTAAGAGACGGCTATGTATTCGCAGGTTGGGAGCCGAATGTTGAGGCAGTAATGCCCAATCACGACCTCACCTACACCGCAAAGTGGGAGACCGCTCCTGTCGATGGCGAGACATACAGCGCAGTATTCCTTGTTGACGGCGAGCCTCATGCCCAGTACGTCCTTAAGGAAGGCGACGTTATCCCCGTTCCCGCAGATCCGCAGAAGTTCGGCTATAAGTTTAAGGGCTGGGAGCCCGAGGTTCCCTCAACCATGCCCGCTCACGATGTTGAATTCGTTGCAACCTGGGAAGTTGATAAGGAATTCGTTACCGTTATTATCGGCGGCGTCGTTATCTCCGGCGGCGTAATAGCTGCTATCGCAGGCATCAACGCCTCCATCATTGCCGGCATCGGCATCATCGGCGGCATCATAACCATAACCATTATCGCTAAGAACACCTACACCGTTAAGTACATCGTTGACGGCGAGACCTACAAGACCTACAAGGTCCTTGCGGGCACCAAGATCCCCGTCCCTGCCGACCCGACTAAGGAAGGCTATGTATTCGACGGTTGGGATCCCGAGGTTCCCGACAAGATGCCCGCAGCCGATCAGACTTTCACCGCTAAGTGGAAGGCAGCGGCAGACGATGATATCCCCGCAACCGGCTCCGCTTCGGCAGGCCTTGCAGCTTTCGGTATCATCTCGGCAGCAGCAGCGGCGGCTTATGTCATTACCAAAAAGAAGAAGGAAGACTGATCTTCCGACATTCGGATAGCTAACAAGGGTCGGCGCTAAGCGTCGACCCTTTCTGCATAATATTAATGTATAATATAAAGGAGCGATATTATGATATCACGCGATGAAGCGTATTCGCTGCTTTGCGAATACAATAAAGAGCCGTTTCACATTCATCATGCCGAGACTGTGGAGGGCGCTATGCGCTGGTTTGCAAATCAACTCGGCTACGGCGAGGATGCCGATTTCTGGGCCACCGTCGGTCTGCTGCACGACCTTGATTTCGAGATGTATCCCGAGCAGCATTGCATCAAATGCGTCGAGATAATGCGCGATAAGGGGCTTGATGAGAAGCTCATTCATGCCGTCGCAAGCCACGGCTGGGGCATATGCTCCGATGTTGAGCCGACTCATCAGATGGAGAAGGTGCTCTATGCCACCGATGAATTGACCAGCCTTATCGGCGCGGCGGCGCTGATGCGCCCGTCAAAGAGCGTGCAGGATATGGAGCCGAAATCTGTCAAGAAGAAATTCAAGGATAAAAAATTCGCAGCCGGCTGCTCAAGGGACGTTATAACCAAGGGTGCCGAGATGCTCGGCTGGGAGCTTGACGAGCTGATTGCCAAGACCCTTGAAGCCATGCAGAGCTTCTGCGACTGATTATTTTCCGCACTCAGTGCCGTTTTTACGGGGAGTGCGGATTTTTTATTCCAATTCGCTTGTACATTTTGAACAAATTATTAAGCAAGTGTTGACAAATTTGATATAAAAGTATAGAATAAAATCGTTGGATAATATCCGATAATTTTATCAAAATGAGGTACCGTTATGAAGAAATTTGCAGCCGTATTATTAGCAGCTCTTATGCTCCTCACGGCGATGCCCCTGTGCGCCTCCGCAGCGCAGAGCGGCTATGTCCATGACGAGGTGCTCGACGACGGCAACTACTATCACATGGAGTATGTCGAGCAGGAGGGATTCTTCGCAAACAGCATCAACCTCATGACCGCTCTCGGTCTCTATGACGACGCATGGTATAATTATTTCGACAAATCCGTCGATATCAACTATGCCAAGGTGATCCTTCTCTCACTTGTTGAGAAGGTCGAGGAGGAGTACGAGAATCAGGTCTATGAAGAGATCATAGGCGCTCTTGAAGGTACCTCGGATATTATGGGCGTTATTACCAAGGTCGGTGATTTTACCGAGAAATTCTCCGATGCACTTAAATTCACTCAGTCTGCAGAGTGGAGCAAGTCCATCGAGATACTTAATGCCGCCATTAAGATCGCAAATTACGGCAACGAGATCTATGAAGCATATATCAGGGGCTATGCCGCCATTCTTTCGGCTAAGGCCGCAAGCGTTTACTACGGCAACTTCCTGACCACCCTTGTTGATAACTGCGAGAACGAGGCCGTCAGAGCCGCCGCACTCGATATCAGAAACACCATTGATGCCGAGATGGCAGATGCCGTCAACGAGCTGATTAAGGAGCTTGTCGCCAACGCAGGTAAGGACGCAGCCGATCTCGCTGCAAATATCGCCATGGATTCCTACGGCGTCACCGCCGCTATCAAGTCCGGCTACAATACCGTCGCTTCCCTTTCAAATAAGATCTTCAATACCAAAGATAAATACGAATTTATGATGTCCCTTGTCGAAGTATATTACATTGAGGATTGCTTCGGCGCATGGGCAAAGGAATCCTTTGCTTCCGACGATGACGATGCCGCTGCGTTCGCTGAGAGCGTTGTTATCACCATCAGAGCTACGGGTGAGCAGCTGCTTGAGAACCTCGCAAACGCCACCACAAGCGCTCTCATAGCCCTTGTAAAGAACTACGACACCACCGAGATGCGTGTTAAGAGCGCAGTCGCTCTTGCAAAGCTCGAGGCGGCAAGAGCCATCTTTGAGGCAGGCACGGACGCAGCCTTTAAGACTGATTTCACCGCTACCGGCAGAAGCAGTGTAATAATTCAGAGAGCTGCCGACAGTGCAACCGTGCTTTCAATCTCCAACGAGGCTCTTGACCTTACCGTCAACGATGCAGGCGCATTTATAAGCGTCTACAGCAAGCCCCTTGACCAGTATATCAAGGTCGGCTATTTCTACGGCAACGGCGATTATGATTTCCGTCTGTGCGGCGCGGTCAGCGGCAACACGGCTTATATCACCGTGCCCGGTTATTATCTCACCGTCGGCGTTTGCCCCGGCAGGATCATCACGGTCGAGAATGTCTGCTCCGCGACAGGTGCACCTGCTTTCAATGTCATTGATAACGGCACCGCTATAGGCGAGGACGTGATGACGAAAGAATTCAGCACAAGCGTCCATCCGCTCACTACCTATAAGAATACGACCGGCGGCATCATCCTTCCCGGCAAAGATGACAACAAACCCTCCGGCAACACCATGACCCTCAAGGAACTCATCGACAAATTCTTTGCCGATCTTGTCCAGCGCTTCAAAGATCTTTTCAAAATCTTCGATAAATAATCATAACGGTTTCATACGGCGGGCGGGGAGCGATCTCCGCCCGCTTTTCGTTGATATATAAGTAATTTGTCCTGTATTATAAAGATAAAATAATGTCGAATCAAGAAGAAACACACGGCGAGGTTGAGAAGAGGGGAGAAAAAAGTTTAAAAAAGGGATTGACAAAGGGGGCGAGATTTGGTAAGATAGTCGAGCACTCAGCGAGAGCGGGTGCAGCACCTTGAAAATTAAACAACGATCAAACAAACCCTTGAAGATTAATTTGAGAGTACTTTCAAGTACAGTAATTCTTGTGAAGAACGAGAAAAGAAGTCAGTGAAAACTGATTGAGCGATTAAGCTCTGAAAATGATTTGAACACACAAAAGTGTGTTTAGATAAAATTTTTAGAGAGTTTGATCCTGGCTCAGGATGAACGCTGGCGGCGTGCCTAACACATGCAAG
>ERZ857840.4401-NODE-4401-length-10835-cov-10.977737_pt1 | contig 10835 bp, 19 predicted proteins | sample MGYA00519760_ERZ857840 | MGnify/ENA primary metagenome ERZ857840 (study PRJEB31778, sample SAMEA3449371) | human gut metagenome | biome: human gut; feature: human-associated habitat; material: faeces | place: United Kingdom | collected 2010/2012 ... | reverse complement strand
CGAGAATGTCCTTAAGTTTCAGCATGATAAATACCTCCGTAATTGTTTCGGTGTGCTGCTCTCAACAATTATGATTTTATCGTATTTAGTAAGTTTCGTATGCTGACAAAGTGCTCGAGGATTTACTGAAATTAGTAGGCAAAACTGCCGAAAAGAAAGAGACTGGCAAAGTCTCTTTACTTATGCTCACCTTTCCCGCAAGAGTCCCCAGGCTGAACGATTCCCTTGTAGCCTTTCCCGCACTCGCCATAGCAGTCGGAGAAGGTCAGATGCTCACAGTCTCCGCAGTGAACCTCAGGCTCGGTCCAGTCGATCGCCTGTCCGCATTGCCCGCAGAAGTTAGCTTGACTTTCGTCGGCGTTATGGAGCCATTCACCGCTCCCGCAGCAAGGACACTCCAAAATGCTTGTATCGCCATCATGGTAAGGGCTCTTCGGCGTGTTGAGCTCGCTGAGGTGTCTAAACTGGTGTGCACTGCCGATATTCTCATACCGTGCGAGCGCGGCCAAAGGCACACCAGGCGCACACGGCGCGGCGAGTTCCCAGCCATGCAGCGTCCTCTTTGTCAATCGAGCCATGCTCTTTCCTCCTTAATAAGTGTCGCGCTCGTCCCAGTAGGAATAGCGCTCTTGCCAGTGAAGATAATCGGGACCGAAGATGCGCTCTTGCGCCTGGTCGATCTTTACGCGCCAGTATTCAGCCTCATCGCTCTTAGAGAGAGCAAGCCGAGTCTTATCAAATAGCTCGTTGAAGGCCTCGCAGACGCGCATGAGCCGTTTCGAGCCAAGCGCGCTATGGCCCATGACTTCGGGGTCATTGAGAACAATCGCCATCGTATCGAGACAGAGCTGCGCGGTCCAGTCCGCTATGATATTCGCGCCGAGCTGTTTCTTTATCTGAAGCTCCTGGGCGTAAGAGCTTTTCGACTTCTGAGCCGGCCCGCGCTTTTTACTTTTCGCCATGTCAACCTCCTCCTACAGCGAAATAAACGAAATAAACAAAACAGCAGTTTTTCCATATAGAATATTAAAATTAAGCGTTTGAGTTATAAGTTACTTCTTAATTTCTATCTCTTATATAGGAAAACTGCTGTAACTGCTGTAAAGTCTCAAAAAGTCAGTAATAGCAAGGCTTTCGTCTTACAGCAGAGAGATAATTCTTTCTGCTGTAAGACTGCTGTTTGCTGTAAGGCGATACAGCAAAGGTCAAGCCTCAACAGCAGAAATATCGACCGTAACCGAGACCGCCGCACCCGTAGGGAAAAGACCTTGTAACCTTGCGGCGATAGTCTCGGGCGAAAAGCCGCCGCAGAAGGTCAGCGAGACTCGCGTGAGCTCGGTGTTTTTTTTGTCGGCGCAAACCGGTCCCCGGTCGGGTCGATAGGCGTCGAGGAAGCGCAAGGTCTCCTGTCGGGTCGTGCGCCCCTGAAAGGTGATACCGAGCTGCTTTTTGAGGTAGTCCCCGCAATAGGCCTCGCTGACACCGAACATACGACCGAGCGCCGCGGGCCCGACCTTAAACTTCGAGAGGATATGCTTGATATAGTCCTGCTGCAAGCTCCTCGGCAAAGCTCTGAACCTGTCCCAGGAAAGAGCCTCGTCGGGCTTGAGAGTATGTACTGGGCCGTTCATACGTTCCCATTCCTTTCGTGTTAAATTGTCGCTGGAAAGGCCGCAGCGACGACGGCGAGAGCTGCCATACTTATGCGAGCTCCGCGCGGTAATGGCCTTCTCTTTGACGTCTTGCTTGTAGATATATTCGGCGTCATCCATGAGCAGTCCCTCTACTTGGCGAGAATGTCTTCGGGCTTGCACTCAAGCGCCTTCGCCAGTTTCACGGCGGTCTTGAGCGCAATGTTCTCAGGGTTGATCTTGCCCGTCTCGATCTGGTGAATCTTCATATAGTTAACGCCGCTCAGTGCAGCCAGGCCCTTCAAGGTCAAGCCTTTCGCCTGGCGCAGTTCTCTTAATCCCATCGGAATCCTCCTTCTTACTTGTCCCCAGCCCTGACGGGCTGGGGATTCTTAGATCGCAGATTAAACACAGAAGCCGAAGGCCACGCCATTCGAGAAGCTGGCGCCGTCGTAGTTGGCGCTGCCGTTGCTGCTGACACAACAGAAGACGGTAGTGTCGTTCGCACTAGGAGAACGCTCCCACCAGTAGTACGCAGCCTCGCCCTCGTCGCCGAGAGCTTTGATACGGTTCCCGCGGCGCTTGTAGTACGCCATCTGCTCGCCGCGATCGGGGTCGTTTTCGGTCCAGCCATGCGGACCGAAGACCTCCATCTCAGAAGCGAGCCAGAGGAGATCACTCTCGCCGTCGATCACTCTCGGCTTGATCGCCGCCCGCATATCGTCGGGAAGTAAAGCCAGAATCTCGGTATTGAGGACCTTGCGGAGCTTGCTTGCCTTCCAGCCGCCCGCGTTCGTGCAGTCGTCATTCATGGGGTAGGTATCGCGCAAGCAGTCTTTGAGCATGAACATGACGTCACCGTCAAAGGGCTTGTCCTTCTCAGCAACGACCAGGGTGATCGGCTCGCCGTTCTTGAGCTCGTCGTGAATCTCGTCGCCGATCTCGAAGTGCTTAGACGCCTCGCGCAGGTCGGACCACTCCTTGATCTGCGCCCAGGTGATAAACTCCTTGACCTGCGAGACCAGACCGACCGTGCGAGGCTTGTCGGGCTCCAGGAAGGGCTTTCCGCAATGCGGGCAATACTTATACATGATTCATATCCTCCTTAATAATTTCAATATCGTTGCTCGCGAACTCGCTGAGCGGATAACACTCTTGACGGGCCTCGGGATGAGCCTCTAAGTATGCGGGATTTGAGGCGTTCACGCCGAGGTTATCGTCCCCGCAGAGCAGGACGAGCTCGGGTGCCTTGCCGCCGATGCTGATAAGCATATCAGCCTCGATCTTTTTGCCGTGCTTGTCGACGTAGTAGGTATTCGCGTTTGCGCGAGCCCGCGCAGAGTCATAGCTTGCTGCCTCGACTTTATCGCGGTAGGCCGTAGCCTCGTCTTCACGTCCAGCCATCAGCAAGGCCATGTAGACGTCTCTTTGAGCTTGAGTCATTTATCATTCCTCCTTAAACTATCCTACGGAGCTCCTGGGCGAGCCGTATCGCGTTCTACGCCCAGGGCCCTGGTGTTTATACTCCCAGATTTTGGACTCGCCTGGGTTAGTCCAGGCGGTCCATATTGACGTTGCAATGTCCGCAAATCAGGCTGAGCTCGGAAGTGGTACGAACCTCCTGACCGCAGACAGGGCAGACGTAACGGTGAGCCTTCTCGCGCTCGGCCTTGGCCTTAGCCTTCGGCATGACACGAGCGAAGCGGACGCTCAGGTCAACGCCAGCCTCGGCGAGCCTGGCCTTAAAGGCGTCGGTCGGAGAGGTATGCGCGTAACCGTTGGCGCGGTCGTACTCGACGATCAGGTCGCGGCTCTCACACTCAGCCTTGAAGGTCTTGTTGTGGTAGCGGCCATTCTGACAGGTGTCAGTGATCTCGTTTTCGGTGCAGAAGAGGTGGACCATCTCATGCAGCAGGGTCGCGCAGGTGGATTCCTTCGGGCGGTTGATGAACTCGGCGCCGAGGTTGATCTCATACATGCCCTCATTCTCGGACTTCCAGATCTTCTTGGTGGAGCAATGGCCGTACGCTTTCGGCGTGGTCTGAACGGTGATGACCGGACGGGGCAGCTTGCCCTCGAAGTAGATCGCGTTGAGCTTGTCGAAGATCGTCTCGAGAGCGGTGATCGTCTCGCTCATCTTCATCGGCTCGGGCTTGTCCTCTGTGGCAGGGGTCTCGGTCTTCGGCTCTTCGGCCTGAGGCTTGGCAGCGGTCTCGATGGTCTGCTCTTCTGCGACAGGCTCTTCGCAGAGGCGCCAGCGGCGATCATAGGAAGCGGCGGCCATGCAGGCAGGCTCAGCGGCGGGCTCGCTTGCAGGAACGGAGTAGATTTTGCGGTTCTCTTCGTCAATCTTGACGACCAGGCGGACCTCGTTGGTCTCCTTGTTGACGATCTTCTTGTTCAGCACGATGCTCATATCCTTCATTTGTATTTCCTCCTGAAAAGTTTGATTTTGTTGTGTTCCTTGGAACAATTATGATTTTATCGTGTTTAGTAAGTTTCGTATGCTGACAAAGCGCTCGGGGTTTTACTGAAATTATTAAGCGGTTTCGACAGGTATTAGCCGCAGAGCTCCTTGGCCTTGACAAATGCCTCGCGCTGCCTGGCCTTATCGAGTAGGCCGCTCGCCTGCCCGTGATAAACGGGCTGCCACTCTTCTTTGCGGCCGATGCCGGTCATGGTAGGGAGAGCAAAGTCATAAACTGCAGCGTACTCGCCCGTTTTGACGTTCCGGAAGATCGTGAATGGAGTCATAATAAATCTCGCTTTCTTGATGTAAATAACTAAAGTCACTTGCGAAAAGACTGCGTTTCTGCAAGTGAGTTAGCTTATTTGTTGACTTACTTGCAGAAACGCTTGCTTTTTGCTTAGACTACGCGGACCTCATAGATCAAGTAGTCGGTGTCGTTGCCGTCCGTGCTGCGGTACAACCAGGGCGAGACTTGCGCGGGCTTGTCCGAACGGCTCTCGATGAAGGCCTGAGCTTTTTCCAAAGAGGTATAGCCCTCTTGACTGACGCGCCCGAGACTTGCCTCAGGCATGACCTGAACAACGTAAACCTTAGTCAATAGAATCAACCTCCCCAGCGCGCATGAGCGCAGCTATCGCATTAAGTTCATTCGCGAGGAATCTGTGGCAGTTATGCAGCTCTTTATCAAGGGCGCGTTTTGTGTCCTTTCGATTAACCGCCTTTAAGTAGTCGGCCCACGGAGAAAAATCTGCGTCGAAAAGCATACAATGCGTTTCGTCATAGCAAAGATCAAAGAGCTTTTTGACTTCAAAGCATTTACTAAAATGCTCTGCCGAGCGTCGTACGGTCCAGTTGGTAGCCTTCACGGCGTCAGCGCAATGAGTAAGCGCCGAATAGCTGTAACATGCGCGTTGCCTGTCCATAAGCATTTTCCTTTCTGTCAAGAGGTTACCTTTCGCAGCGCGCTTACCGCTTGAAGCTCGTGAGCTGGGCGGCGCTGTCCGCATTCTGTTTTATCCTCTTGACATTTTTAATTTTACCGTGTTTAGTAAGTTTCGTATGCCGACGAACTGCTCGAGGTTTTACTGATTTCGCTAAGCACTTCTGACAGGTCTCGCCGATCAGGCCTTGCGGGCGTCTGCCGCATACGCAACCGCCTCTTCGTAAGTATCGAAGTAGTTGTGGTACTCGTCGCAAGTCTTATTTTCGCTCATGTGATTCTCAGGCTTGCAATCGGCCTCGATCGGCGCGAGATTGACTTTTACCTTGCCAGAGTCAAAAAACTTGGTGACAACATGCCAGAACGTCATAGGGGTGTACCTCCTTCAAAAATTAAGCATTTACAAATCAAGTGGAATGATATATAATGAAAGGCACCTTGGAGCCCAGCCGGTCTTGCGACCGGCCAGGCTCATGGGGTGATTAGCGGTTATTCATCTTCGAGAAGCTCATAAAGCTCTTCTTCGGAGACAACCTCGATCAGCCGGTCATCGACCTTGCCGAGGTAACCGTAAGGGGTGTAGCCATCAGGCATTTCACGCACCTCCCTTCTTAGAGCTTGCAGGTTGGAGCTGCAGGCTCTTTCTTTTTGTCAAGCTCCTTTCCTCTTGACATTTATAATTTTACCGTGTTTAGTAGATTTCGTATGCCGACGATCTGCTCAGCGTTTTCAGTAAAAACCTGTTAGGTTCTGCCGATTTACAACGCTTACTAAACGCGGTAAAATTGATATTGTGAGAGAAGGGGCTCTCCATTTTTATACGGTCGACATTATACGAAGAATCCGCCCATTCCTTTATACTAATAATAGTAAAAAGGAAAGGACGGTGGACGCATGGCCTACTCGGACGCTCAGCGAGAAGCGACGGAACGCTATAACCGCAAAACCTACGAGCGCATTGAGCTGAAGGTGAAGAAAGGCCAGAAGGACTATATTCAAAAAGCTGCGGCGAGCGTCGGCAAGAGCGTCAACCGGTTTATCTTGGACCTGGTAGCGAAGGAGACCGGCAACGATGAAATATGATCTTCTCGTCCGGTATATGGACGCGGGCCGAGTCTGCGAAGAGCGCTTGCACGAGGCCGCAGAACCAGCTCAGGCAGCTCGAGCCTTTGCGCTGAATAATGATCTCACCGCGTCAGACTGGATTGCTTGTGAGGCCTACACGCCTACCGGCGAGCTCGTCGAAAAGTTGGCGTATAACGGCCGCAAGATATAAAAAGAAAAAGAGCCCTCCCGCGGACGAATCCGCAGGAGGGCTTTTCAGTTAGATCGGAGGGCTGTTTTTATCCTCGTCCTCGGTGAAGTCTTTTGCTTTGGCGGCCTCGAACGTAATACCGCCGCGTTTGTGATCGGACTTGGCAAGCCCGAGATACCCATTTGCGCCCGCAATGATAACCGCCTCGCCTACGCCGGTCGCAGCGGTAAGCCAGGCGGCCGTGGCGGTGTAGCCCCCCTTGATGCAGAGGTACATAAGGAAGAGGCACTCCTGCACGATCAAGAGACCGGCGAGAATCGTCAACAGGCATACGAGCTTGCTCCATTCGATCTTGACTTTCTTCTTTGAGGGCTTTTTCTCATGGCGTCCCATCAGGCAATGCCCAGGACCTTCGCGTACCGGAAGAGTACGGTCGCGAACTGCTCACGGGTCAGGAAGTCCTGCCACATGTAGTTCGGCTCGCCGTTCGGCAGCGGGTTACCGCCAACCATGAGGCCTTTGTCGATCATAAATTGACGGCCCTCGGCGCTGTAACTACCGCAGTCGTTGTCCTGTAGCTCGGCGCGGTAAGCCGCCATTGCGACCTTGAACATATCGTTGAATTGATCTTGCGTCATTTCCTCAGTCTCCTCTCCCGCAAGGCTCCAATCAGGCCGGCCGTAGCCCGCGATCTGGTTGTAGCCGAGCGAATAACTCTTGTCACGCACCGCGCCGCCGTTCGGGACGACGCCAGGCGCGCTTGAGGTGTTGCCCTCGATCGTGTAGACCCTGCCTCCTTCGACCTTCTCCACGAGACCGGTATGGTACGAGCTTGCGCCGCCGTCGTTCGTGAAGAAAATCTGGTCGCCAGGCTGCGGGTCCTTGAAGAAGTGGCCAGCCTTCTTGTAGTAGCCCATGCTGTAAGTACACCCCGCGCCTGCACCCTTCTTCGGCTGGAAGGTCATAGCCATTCCGAGCTCAAGGCCGAAGGTGTAAATAAAGCAGTAGTCTACGAAGCAGTCGCACCATGCGTAACCATTCTTCTTGCCGTTGTAGACGACCTCGAGATCGTCCAGGAAGGCCGCGAACTTGTTCCAGTTGTTGTAACCGGCGTTCGCGGTCTTGTCCTCAAGCTGGGCGTTTGTCGCCTTCTCGAGGTACCCGTTCTCTGAACGGGCGGTAGCGAGTACACGCTGAACAGGTGTCATAGCTTTAGACCTCCTTGCCGATACCGTCAATCGCGTCCTGGGTCTTCTGGGACTGGGTGCCGAAGTAGAAGGCGATAATGACGGCATAGATCGTCATAAAATCCTGGCTGATCTTGCCGACGATCGCCATATAGGCGAACACGCCGGTCAGGACCAGGGTGACGATCGACTTGACGCTCAGCAGATTGCCGAGTCTCTTGATGATCTTTTCGTTCATTCCAAATCTCCTTTCTCAGCCTGCAGGTGGTCGGTCGGCAACGCCAGGAACTTCGCTTTCAGGTCGTCCATGACACCGTTGACGCCCAGGCTGTGATACTGCGTCCAGCAGTTGATGAAATTTTCGCGAGCATAGATCGGGGCGTACCCCCGTTCGCTCCACTTGTTATAGTCGGCGATCATCTGCGCCCTGAGGAGTGCCTGTACGCCGAGCCGAACGCCCTTGATCTGGGCAAATAACAAACGAAAAACGCCGACAAGCAGACCGCCGGCGCCGAGAAGGCTGAGGACCTGGTAAAGCGTCATTCAGCTACCTCCGTCCAGCCATAAACGCCAGGCTCCCAGACGTTGTTGTCCACGTTAGAGGTCCAGTGCTTATCAGAGTGAGAGACCTTTGCACCCTTGGCGTAGGCGTCATGCGCGCCTTGTGGCTGAGACCAAGCCGGCCACTCTTCGGCAGGGTCGGCAGTAGCTTTCCATAAGCTGGAGGCGGCATCGGGAGTCCAGTCCGCCTGCGAGGTATGATCTTGCAGGCAACGGTAAAGTTGGCCGCCGTATTTGCGGATATTGCCAGTCTTATAGGCGATCGGGTAGGCCCAGGCAGCAAACAGGTCAACATGCTCGTTGGCGGTCGTGTCATCGACCGCGCCACTTTCCGCAGCGTTTACGAAGAGAATCGACTGCACGGCCACGGCCTCGGTCGTGAGCGTGCCTGCGTCCACGAAGGCAAGCGTAACGAGCTCCAGGTCGTCCATGGCGGACTTCCCTGCAAGGCCATACACTTTACCTTCCCAGACGATACCGTGAGCCCTGGACTCGCCACAGAGCCCCCAGGAGCCATTCTCAAGCGGCTCGACAAAGTTTGGTTGCTCGGTCAGTCCCAGAGTAGTCCCATCTTTTACGATTCGGTACATTAGTTGCCCTCCATTTCGTTTTATCGTTCGGGTGGAACCCGAAAAGATGCTTGAAAAATAGATCGATACGCGCGACGGCTTTGAAGCTGTCACCCCGTCGCATGTGTCCCTTGAAGCTGTCATAGGCGGTGCGAATATCCTCGAGCGAGAACTCGCCCGCCTCGTACCACTTGCGGAACTTGAAGAGCTTTCTCTTCATCGCGCGCATGGACGCACGGCTCATTTTGCGAAGGACTCGGCCAGTCTCCGTCAAGATGAACTTCGTTTTGAGGAATACAATGCCGCGTGTGATCGGGCGGATTTTGGTCTTGCGCAGGTTGAGCGTGATACCCAACTCGGCACAGACCTCTTTGATTCTCTCGAGGCAATACTCCAAATAGTGAATATCCTCGTGAATCAAATAGCCGTCGTCCATATAGCGGCCGTAGCCCTTGATTTGAAGCTCTTCTTTGATAATGTGGTCGAGCTTGTTCGGAAGCATGAGGGCCGCATTTTGCGAGATTTGACTGCCGAGACCGTACCCGACTGGGCCGAAGTTCTCGAGGAAGTCATTCGCGAGCTTTCTGGTCTTCGGGTCGTGAACACGACGGGCGAGCTCGCTCTTGACGGTCCAGTGCTGCGCCGAGCCAAAGTAATCCTTGAAGTCGAAGACGAGAATACCGCCTTTGAGGCCATGCTTGCGGAAATGCCGCTGTAAGTGGCAGTTGAGTCGGTCCATCGCGAAGTCGATGCCTTTACCTTTGATGCTCGCGGCGTTGTCATAAATAAACGCAGGTTGAAAAACCTTTGTGATAACCTGGTCGCAGAGATTTCTCTGAACGGCGCGCTCCGTGATATGGACGCTGCGAATATGGCGCCATTTTCCGCGATCGTAAATGTCAAACTCGTAAAAGCCTCTGCTTTTATACGTTCCAGCCATCAGCTCGGCATGAGTCCTCGCGGTATTCGAGATGATGTTCATTCGGTAGCGCTGTGTCGAGCATTTCCAGTTGACATTCTTGCAGCAGGTTTGCCCTGCCTGAAATAGATTGCTAAAAGAAAAGGCCTCCTCAAAGCTGCCGCAAGCGATGCTGCGCGCGAGCCTTTTGGCCTGCCTTCTCTGACAGCGGCGTTGATACCTAAGCTCGTGCCGCTCTTCGCTTGTCATAGATTAGATTGTCTCCTTCGTACAGTGGTATTTATAGAGCGCGTGTTATAACTGCGTAGCGGCGCCGTCCATGAAACTCGGTACCCGCGCGCTTCCGAGCCATGCAAGCAGCGTCCAGACGGCCGCATCGACGGAGTGTTTTTGGCCCGACGGCCAGGGCTGCAAGTCCTCCTTCCGTATCGGTCCTGCTTTCGCTCTAAAGAGAGTTACTTGGTCTCACCAGGAAATAAACGGAATCCGAAGGCCACGCCATTCGAGTTGCTGGCGTTGTTGTTGTTGGCGTTGCCGTTGCTGTTGACATTACAGAAGTTGGTAGTGTTGTTCGCATTAGGAGAACGCTCCCACCAGTTGTTCGCAGACAGGGCAACAATGCAGGACTTGACCCAGTTATTCGGGAAGATTTTTATATCGGGCGCGATCTGAGCGCCTGATACCGGAAATGAGTTTGGCCTCCTCGATGATAAGCTCTCCCCAAACAGTGAAGGCGTTATCAAAGCCTTTGAAATTTTCGGGATTCTTCCAAAGGACGGCCGCAAGAAGTCCCAACTGCCGATCGAGCGCCTGCAATTTCGCGTTAGCCGCGATCAGGTGATCTCGTCGGAGTTGAGCCTCATGCTGATTGATCGGGAAAATGCTATTTGCCATCGTAACCTCGTCGTAGACGGCGCTCGCATGGTCCATGATCTTCTGCGTCAAATAGAAGGTGTACCTCTTCGGGACCTTGAGGCATTGCTCGAGGGTATGGACTTGCAGCTTTCTCGCGGTCTCAACGAACTGTGCAGAGCTGGCGCCGCGTTTGGATTTGTAGACTGACATAAGCATTTTCCTTTCCGCGGCCCTGACGGGCCGCAGATATTTGTAGATTACAGATTAAACACAGAAGCCGAAGGCCACGCCATTCGAGCCGCTGGCGCTGGTGGCGCCGGCGTTGCCGCTGCTGTTGACAAGACAGAAGAGGGTAGTGTCGTTCGCAAAAGGAGAACGCTCCCACCAGCCGTCCGCAGACCCGCTTACATTCTTAACCTTGCTGTTGCCGGCTTTGTAGTACGCATAT
>ERZ857840.4389-NODE-4389-length-10855-cov-2.658241_pt1 | contig 10855 bp, 7 predicted proteins | sample MGYA00519760_ERZ857840 | MGnify/ENA primary metagenome ERZ857840 (study PRJEB31778, sample SAMEA3449371) | human gut metagenome | biome: human gut; feature: human-associated habitat; material: faeces | place: United Kingdom | collected 2010/2012 ... | reverse complement strand
ATATTTAATTTATTTTAACAAAATTGCAGAAACCGGAAATATTTCACAGGCAGCAAGAAAACTGTCTCTCTCCCAGCCTGCCTTAAGCCGTATTCTCAAAAACATTGAAACTACATTGGGAACACCACTTTTTGACAGAAATGGACGGGCAATTTCATTGAATGAATATGGAAAAACATTCTATGATTACAGCAGGCAAATTGTTTCTCTGTGGGACCAGGCATGTCTTGAAATTTCACACCCTGATACTCTCAATCTTAATATTGCAGCCTTATATTCAACGAAACTGATTCCCGATATAATACGCGATTTTGTCAAAGAACACTCTAATGTAAAACTCCATATCGACCGTTTTGTAAATGAAAGTTCAATAATTTCCAATACTTGCGTTGCAATCCACTCTTCTAATCTGATTGCAGAAAAATATAATTCATATAAACTTTTTGATGAAGAATGTCTTATCGGTGTTTCTAAAAAACACCCTTTTGCACATCTTTCCCAGATTCCTCCGGAAGCTTTAAGCTATGAACAGTTCATCGTTATCAACAAAGAAAATACTCTTGCGGAATTAACTTACACTTTTTTTGATAAGCTTGGATTTACTCCAAATATTGCAATGGAATGTGATTCACAGACAAGTGTTGCCTCGTTCGTTGCATCTAACCTGGGGATTGCCATTTTCCCAACACTTACATGGGACGCATCGTCTGAAGATATTGTTTTTAAAACAGTTGCACACAATAAAATTGTGCGCTCTATTTATATTTCCATGCCTGAAAATAAGCCTTCACAGACAGCCCGTATGTTTGTTAAATATTTCCGCAATCGTATTGAACAATGCTTCAACTAAACCTGGCCAAGTTTCATTCTTTTTTCTACGTATTTAACTATCAGTGACAACGGAACACTTATAAGAAGATAAACTCCTGCAAGCAATGTATAACCTTCTATTGTATGGAAAGTCTGTGATGCAAATGTCTTCGTTATAAGAAGCATTTCAGGTAAAGCCACATATGACAGCAATGATGTATCTTTTACAATCATTACAAGATAGTTTCCAAATACAGGAAGGCTGTTTTTTAATGCCTGTGGAACTACTACTCCGAATAGTGCCTGTTTTTCGCTGAATCCGAGTGCCAGAGCGGCTTCTGTCTGCCCGATATCGATTGATTCTATTGCTGACCTTATTACTTCTGACATATAACAGCCATAATGTATTCCTAGTCCGATGACACCGGCTGTCATTGCGGTCATTTCTATCTGACTGTTTATTCCAAACCATGAAAGCACAAGCTGAATAAGAAGCGGTACAACATAGTACATATATACAAGCTGTACAAGAAGTGGTGTACCTCTTATAACTTCAATAAGTAATGTAACAAGTGCTTTTATTATTTTGTGTTTTTTGCTTATTCTTGCAAAAGCGAATAACAGTGCAAGAATAAAGCCGAGCAGATAACCCAATACCACTGCTTCTCCAACCAGCCCTAATGCTTTCATAAGAAGCGGACCAAGTTCATGAAGCGTATAACCAAAATCCAGATGATTTAATAATTCCATAATTTCGTCCTCCTCTTTGTCCTAATGCATATTTGATAAGTAACGGTTCAGGAAAGCCTTTGTTCTTTCTTCTTTCGGGTGTTCAAAAACTTCTTCCGGTGTTCCTGATTCTGCAACAACACCATCATTCATGAAAATAACTCTGTCGGATACATCCCTGGCAAACTGCATTTCATGGGTTACAATAAGCATTGTCATGCCATCTTTTTTTAACTGCTTCATTACATCTAATACTTCACCGACAAGTTCAGGGTCAAGTGCTGATGTCGGCTCATCGAAAAGCAAAAGCTTTGGGTTCATTGCCAGTGCCCTGGCAATTGCAACCCTCTGCTGCTGTCCACCGGATAAACTTGCCGGATAAACATTTGCTTTTGATTCAAGTCCTACTTTTTTCAATAATTCTATAGCTGTAGCATATGCTTCATCTTTAGCAATTTTCTTTATTTTTCTCGGTGCAAACATTATGTTCTGAATGACTGTCTTATTTGCAAAAAGATTAAAACGCTGAAATACCATTCCGACTTCCTGACGATATTTTGTATAATCTGCTTTTGGTTCGCAATAATCTTTTCCGTCATAAATAATCTGCCCTGAGGTTGGTTTTCCAAGGAAATTTACACATCTTAACAATGTACTTTTTCCTGAACCGGACGAACCGATTATACAAACAACTTCACCTTCTTCAACATCCATATTTACATCTTTTAATACTTCCAAGTCACCAAATCTTTTTGATAAATTTCTTATTGACAGCATTGTTTTCACCCCATTTTACTGTGTATTTAATCCATGTTCTGCTTCTTCCTGTGTTATACTGTGTAAATCTGTTGATAAACCGTAATCTTCAAGACATTTATTGATAAAGCCTTCTTCTCTCATATCTGCAAAAACTTTGTTAAACTCTTTCATCATTTCTTTATCTTCAAATCTGCATGCATATCCTGCACCTGCTGCACCTTCAGGTTTATAATTAGCTGCTGCCTTCAAACCTGCAACTGTACTGTCGTTCTGTGCAATCATGTACTCAATAACGAAAGCATCTGTTAAACAACCATCAATCTTATTTGTCTGAACATTAAGAAGCAATTCTGTCTGGTCTCCCATAGCTCTTGCTTCTTTAATTGTTCCATCATTCTGCCAGTCCTGTGCAGTCTGTAAAAATGTTGTTCCTGTTGTACAGCCTATTACTTCATTTCCTTTTAAATCATCTTTACTTTTAACATTTGATGATTCCGGAACAATTAAAAGTTCTGAGTTCTGATAGAGATAATCACTGAAGTAACACTGTTCAAGTCTTTCAGGTTTAATCATCATACAGTCACAAATCATATCAATTTTTCCTGAATTTAAGGCTACGATTAAATTTGAGAAATCCATAGTCTCAACTTTAACTTCTTTAATTCCAAGTCTGTTACATGCTTCTTTAATAATTTCACCATCAAAGCCAACAAATTCTCCTGTTGACTGGTCTACAAATGAGATTGGAGCATCATTTGAAGTACCTACTGTAATATAACCCTGGTCTATGTATTTCTGTAATCCGGCTTCTGCCGAACTGTCTTTGCTTCCTCCTGAAGATGAACCTGATGAACTTCCACAGCCTGCAAGCATTGCTGCACCCATAACTACACCTAAAAATAATCCTAATAATTTTCTCTTCATATAAATTCCTCCTTAAATTTGTAACAGTAACAAAAAAAGACGCCAAACAATAATTGTCTGACGCCTTTGTCCTGCTTCATTTTGTAACTCGTTATTTGTTATTTAATTTACTAACATATTATCATATTTTTGTTATAAGTCAACATTGTGAAGACATTTTCTTATTACGATCAGCGGACCTCTTATAACATTTTTGTTATGAGCTATCCTCTTAAATGCTCTGTCTGCCTTGAATCTACGATTTTGTTATATAATTCTGTTATTTCTTCCGGTTTTTCCTGAAAATCACGATTTATCCATTCTCCCAGGAAACCAAATAGTGCATATGAATAAAAGCGTGCCTCATAACACTCATATACAGTTCCTTTATATCTCGCTGTAATTATCTGATAGAAAGCTTCATAAATACATGACTGAACATCTGCATTATATATAACTTTGAGTATATCCCTTATTTCATAATTAAATGCAAAAAAATCTGATGCATTACTCAGTGAATATTTCTGTCTCTCTGTAAGATTATGTTCATTTGCATAGCGGTCCCACAACTGAACAAGCTTAAATGTCAGTGCATCTGTCTTTGATTCAAAGTTTCTAAACCAGGTTGAACGATTTACACCCGCACTTTCTGCAATTTCGTTTACTGTTATTTTAGAAAAATCTTTTTCTGACATATATTTGATAAGTGCATCTGCCATACATTCTTTCAAAAACTGTGTTGCTTTAATATTTGTTCCCATAAAATCTGTCTCCCTAAGCAACTTTTTCTCTTAAAAGTTGCAATTTACTGTTAACATGTTGCTTTTTTTATTATTGGCAATTATAATACACTAATGCAACAAAAGTTGCATACTGCATATTATGATGTGTAAAAGTATTATAGACGCAGTTTATGATTTAGTCAAGAATAATCCCGGCTTTAATTGAAAGGAAAACATAAAAATGGCAATAAAAATTATAACTGATTCAGCTTCTGATATAACATTAAAGGAAATGAGTGAGAAAAATGTTGAACTTGTACCATTAACGGTACAATGTGGAGAAGATATTTATGTTGATGACAAAACTATCCCAATGGAAATGTTCTGGAAAATGCTTCTTGATGGCATAAGCGTCAAAACATCTCTTCCCTCACCAAATGAATTTCTTAAGGTTTTTGAAGCTGCAAAACAAACCGGTGACGAAGTTATCTGCATTTTAGTCTCTTCTAAATTATCAGGTACTTATCAAAGCGCAATGCTTGCAAAAGAAATATGTGATTATGATAAAATATACATTATCGATTCAAAGACTGCCGCCGCTGCGGAAAAACTCCAGGTTTTTGAAGCCTGCTCTATGCGTGATAAAGGAACCTGCGCTAAAGAAATAGCAGCACACGCAGAACAATTTAAAGAAAGAGTCCGTCTTATCGCCTGTCTTGATACTTTGGAATATCTTACAAAAGGTGGAAGATTATCGGCCACAGCAGCGAATATAGGTACTTTTTTGAAACTCAAACCAATAATTTCCATTGAAAAATCAGGAGAAATAAAGGTTGTAAAAAAATCAAGAGGTGCTAACCGCGCCATGTGTGATATGACTGATTTAATTCTTTCTTCTGATATATCAAAAGAACAGACACCAATTCCGCTATATGCATACAATTCAGATAATTGTCAGGCATTTATTGATAAACTTAACCAGTCCAGTCTTTCATGCATGCTTGAAATGCCCGAAGGTATAGGCGCCACAATCGGAACTTATATAGGACCGGGAGCTTACGGAATTGCATATGTTGAAAAATAATTACACTATCCTGATTTTTATTTCTGATTTTTATTGAAAATTTTTATTGACAAGCCATTTTTTTCATGCTATACTCCGTCGTGAACAATTTAGTCCGTGAGGGAGTAGTGGCGCATAGCGTGACATGTCAACATACTGATTTCATTATGAAATCTGGCATGTCTTAATCAACGAGACTCATGTATAGCTTTTACTGTATTGCTGTACATGTGTTTTTTTATGTCCGATACAGCAAAAGCTGTATCGGATTTTTTGTTATAAAATAAAAAAGGAGACACACATGAAAAACGCATTTTTGAAAACTCCTGATGAGCTGTTAAAGGATTTGGGAACTGATTCGGAAAACGGACTTACTCCGGAACAGGTAACAGCATCAAGAGAAAAGTACGGAAGCAACTCTTTTACGAAGCAGGCGCATGAGTCACTGCTAAAACGTATCTGGGACGCTTCAACAGAGCCAATGCTTGTTATGCTTATTTTTGCAGCTATTATAACATTGGCAGTAAATATTACAAGATATTTTACAGGAGGAGAGTACAATTTCCTCGAATGTGCCGGAATCTTCGCGGCTATCACGCTTTCTGTAGTAATCACAATCATTACTGAGGGTAAAAGTGCAAAAGCTTTTGAAGCGCTTAATAAAATTAACGAAGATACTCAGATTAAGGTTATACGAAATGGTGAACCTCAGCTTGTGCCACAGTGCGATATTGTTGCAGGTGACATTCTTCTCGTTGAAACAGGTGATAAAATTATCGCCGACGGACACCTTTTATCAAGCAATGATTTAAGTGTTGATGAATCAGCCTTAACTGGCGAAAGTCTTCCTGTTGAAAAAGATGCCTCATTTATCTGCACTAAAGACACTCCTGTTGCCGACAGAAAAAACATGCTTTATTCCGGCTGTTTTGTTTCAGGCGGTAATGGAAAACTACTCGTTACAGGTGTTGGTAACGATACTGAATTTGGACAGATTGCCCAGGAATTATCATCAATTGAAAAAACCACAACACCGCTTCAGGAAAAACTTGACAGACTTGGAAAAACAATCACTATAATGGGTACTTCTGCTGCCGCATTTGTTTTCATTGTAGAAGTTATCCAGTTTATTATGAGAAACCAGGTAAGCCTTAATACTATATCTGATGCATTTATAACAAGTATCGTGCTTATCGTTGCCGCAGTTCCGGAAGGACTTCCTACTATTGTTGCGGTTTCACTTGCACTTAATATTATAAAAATGTCCCGCGAAAATGCACTTGTCAAAAAAATGATTGCCTGTGAAACAATCGGCTGTATTAATATAATCTGTTCCGATAAAACAGGTACTCTTACTGAAAACAAGATGACCGTGCAGAAAATTTATACTAATGGAAATTTAATTGAACCTGGGGATTTAAATAACCCGGTTCTTTTAAACAATTATTGTATAAACAGTAATGCAAACATTACTATGGAAGACTGTAACTGGTCTTTCATCGGCAATCCAACTGAATGTTCATTGCTTGTTGCCGCCCATACATGCGGCACTGATTATCAGAAGCTTCGTGCATCGGCAGATATTGTACGAATTTTCCCATTCTCTTCACAGAACAAAGACATGAGCACAATTGTTAATGAGAATGGAAAACTTATGTTATACACAAAGGGTAATCCTGAAAAAATTCTTTCTCTTTGTAATAATGTTTCAGCAGAAGAGACAAAAAAAATTACTAAGCTTATGGAAGATTTCCAGAACAATGCCGGACGTCTTCTTGCATTTGCACATAAAGAACTTTCTTCTTACAATGATGAAGAACAGTCTGTTGTCGAGCAGGACCTTTTATTTGACGGTTTTGTAGTTATTTCTGACCCGTTAAGTCCTGATGTTTACTCTGCAATTAAAGATTGTCTTCGTGCAGGAATCGAAGTTAAAATGCTTACAGGGGATAATATCCGTACAGCACGCGCTATTGCAAATGAGCTTCACATGTTAGACGAAAACCATATTGCAGTTGAAGCCAGTGATATTGAGAAAATGAGTGATGATGAACTCAAAGCTGCACTTAAGAAAATTCAGGTTATCGCAAGAAGCACTCCTTTAATTAAGATGCGAATCGTTAAATTATTAAAACAAGAAGGAAATGTTGTCGCAGTTACAGGTGACGGTATTAACGACGCTCCTGCTATCAAAAATGCCGACGTCGGTATTGCAATGGGTATAGCAGGTACAGAAGTTACAAAAGAAGCAAGTGATATGGTTTTACTTGATGACTCATTTACTACAATCGTAAAAGCTGTTCAGTGGGGTCGTGCAATTTATGAAAACTTTAAACGATTCATTCAGTTCCAGCTTACCGTTAATGTTTCTTCCGTTATAGTTGTTATCTGTTCAATTTTTGCGGGATTTGCCGCACCATTTACAGCACTTGAACTGTTATGGATTAACATTATCATGGACGGTCCTCCGGCACTTACACTCGGTCTTGAACCAATCCGTGATGATTTGTTAAAACACCCGCCAACAAAACGAAATGAAAGCATTATATCAAAGCACATGCTTTTACGCATTTTCTTAAATGGTATTTTTATTTCCATTATATTTATGCTTCAGCATTTCACAAACTTCCTCGGTGCCGCACCAGAACAGGAAGCAACAGTATTATTTACACTTTTTGTACTTTTCCAGTTATTTAATGCATTTAACTGTCGTGAATTAGATGACACACCTATGTTTAAAAATCTTCTTCGCAACAAACTTATGCTTGGAATATTTTTACTCGTACTCGTTCTTCAATTTATAATTACACAGTTTGGTGCCGCAGTATTTGAAACAGTTCCACTTTCAGCCGCATTGTGGGGCAAGATGGTACTCACATCAATTACAGTAATAATTATAAATGAGCTTTACAAGGCAGTTAAACGAATGGTTAAGAAAAAGAACGTATAGTAACATAAAAGGCACTCCCAAAACAATTGGTGAGTGCCTTTTTTTATTTACTCGACATACCATTGTGACTGTGCCTGATACATTGTCGCATATAATCCGTTTGCTCTTAGCAACTGCTCATGTGTTCCATCTTCTTTTATCTGTCCATTGTCAAAAACAATTACTCTGTCTGCAATACGGGTTGCACCAAGCCTGTGTGATATCAATAATACTGTTTTATCTCCGGTAAGTTTTTGAAATTCGTGGTATAACTTAGATTCCGCCAATGGATCAAGTGCAGCCGTAGGTTCGTCCATAACCATCATCAATGCATCTTTCTTTATCAGATTTCTTGCCATCGCTATTTTCTGCCATTGACCTCCTGACAAGTCTATTCCACCGGGAGCAAAAACTCCCAAAACAGTTTCTAGTCCATTTGACAGTGATTTCATTTCTTCTTTTATACCCGATTTTTCCAAAGCACACTCCACATCTTCGATTGTATGACTTTTCATTGCATCTCCTATACAAATATTTTCTGCAACAGTATCCTCAAAATGTAAAAACTCCTGTGTTGTACAGGACAAACAGCTTCTAAGCAACTGCATATTAATACCAATATCTTCTCCATTTACCAGTATTCTTCCTCTTGTAGGTTCATATAAGCCCTCTAACAATGATACAAATGTACTTTTTCCTGAACCGTTTTCTCCGACTATTGCTATTTTTTCACCCTGTTTTATTGTAATATTTATGTCTTTAAGAACTTCTCTTTCAGTTCCGGGATAAGCAAAATATACATGTTCAAATTTAACTTCCAACTTATCGACTTTATCTGCATTAATCTCATTATTCAATGGCTCCTCCTCATAGGAAAGAACCGTCTCATAGTCTTCCAGATAACGACCTGAATCTGTAATCTGGTTAATACATGAAAACACACATGTAAGTGAACTCTGCATATTCTGTACAGTTGTATATACAAGTATGAATGCTCCAATTAAAGCTTCTCCGTGAAATATCTTCCATGAAATTATCCCAAGTGCAACAGCTACTGAACCATAATTTAAAATACTTGTAATACTGTCAGCCACCAAAAAAGTCCTGGCAAGTTTTAACTGCTGCTTATTCATTTTGTACACGGAATCTTCATATCGTTCTTCCATATAATCATATAGCTGATAAAATCTCATTTCTTTAATATATTTACGCTTACTTATTACTTTAGACAAATAACTCTGCATCTGTCCTTCAAATGAATTCCATTGATTAAGCTCATAATATTTATCTGATTCTATCCTTTCTAACACAACTCCCGGAAAAACACAAATTATTACTATTATAGTAATAAATCTGTCGGCACGCCAAAGAATAACAGCCGCTGTTACAAATGTAATAACATACCTCACCATAGATAAACTGCATTGTGTCACATTTGAAACTCTGTTGCCAAAATTGTGTTTACAAAATCTGATTTTTTTCTGAGCTTCACGGTCATCAAAATATTTAAGCTTTATTTTTCCAATTTTATCCATAACCTGATTTTCAATATAATATGAAAGTTTCTGTTGCATAATAACAGAAATTCTATTATTAAGCATTGAAATTATCTGAATTATGATTTCTAATAATGCCCAAATACCAAGCCATTTTATTGCCAGATTAAAAGCATCTTCTTTTCCTGCAATCATATCCGCAGCAGCATCAAAAAATCTTGCATTAATTACCGCAGTATATGATGTTACAGCACCTACACACATCCATATGGCAGTAAAAATAATACCACCGGCATTACCGGATTTTACAGTTAATTTTATTGCACGCCCAACACTTGCTAAAACCGGTGCCCGTTGTACCTTATTTTCTTTCATATTATTCACCCCCACCCTGATACCATAATGCCTGATTATTAAACATTTCCGAATACAGTCCATTCCTGTCTGTCAATTCTTTATGAGTTCCATATTCAGCAATTTTACCTTTGTTTAATACTACTATTTTATCTGCAAGTCTCGCAAAACCTATGCGGTGTGATATAAGAACTGATGTTCTCTTATCCAGTTTATTTCTAATTCTGGAAAACTGCTCCATTTCTGCAATCGGGTCTAATGCAGCCGCAGGTTCGTCCATAATTAAAATTTTCCTGTCACTGATATATGCACGCGAAACAGCAACTCTCTGCCATTCACCGCCTGACATTTCACCGCCTTCCTGTTCATACCATCGCCCTAAATAATTATCAAGTCCTTTCGGAAGTTTTTTAATTACATTGTCTGCACCACCCATAGCTGTTGCATAATGTAATGCTTCATCATCTCTTACTTTAGAAATATCTCCAAATGCAATATTTTCACGGGCAAAGGAAAATAATCTGAAATCCTGAAATACTACACCTATCTGCTTTACAAATTCATTCATATCAAGTTCCCTGTAATTTTTTCCTTTGAAATAAATCTCCCCTTCATCAGGTTCATATAATCCAAGCAAAAGCTTAACAAGTGTACTTTTTCCGGCTCCATTCTCACCTACTAACGCAATTGATTCACCCTCGTGTATAGTAAGCGAAATATCCTGCAATACCTTTGTCACTCCGTCATAGGAAAAACTTACATGCTGTAATTCGAATATTACAGGTGCATCACTATCATGATTATTTTGCGGCTGATTTAATCCATATTCCGGTAACGGACGTTTCTTTGTAAAATCCCATTCCATCATCATTTTCTTAAATTTCATGTCACACCCGATTATGTACAAATCTTTCCACAAATACCCTAAATCAATACAAACATCTCCTATCTGTGACAAGACTGTTAAAAATAATGTTAAACTTCCCAGTGTTAAAAATCCTCTCTTTAACAATAATAAACCGCAAAAAAGCAGAACACATTTAAAAATGCTTTCCAACAACTGTACCAATGACCAGTTCTTTACATTTTT
>ERZ857840.4387-NODE-4387-length-10856-cov-8.606333_pt1 | contig 10856 bp, 12 predicted proteins | sample MGYA00519760_ERZ857840 | MGnify/ENA primary metagenome ERZ857840 (study PRJEB31778, sample SAMEA3449371) | human gut metagenome | biome: human gut; feature: human-associated habitat; material: faeces | place: United Kingdom | collected 2010/2012 ... | reverse complement strand
CGTAATGACCTTGTCAGCTTTTATTTTGTGAAATCCATCTTTGCCACAAGCTCGTCCGCCTCGGCTGCGCCGCCGACTCCGCCGTTCTTTGAGGTCACGGTTATCATCAGCGCCCTGCCGTTCACACGGGCAAAGTAGCAATAGACATCGAGCGCCTCTCCGCTGTCGTCCGCAGTCTTAAGCCCCATGCGCTGCATCGGCAGCCCCGCAACGGTCACATCCTCAAGCTCGCCCGCTTCGCTGCTTATCGAGGCCATATAAGCGGCTGTCTTGACTATGTATTCGTCAAAATCGCCCGCCGTGTCGGTCTTGTCCATTATATTTATCTGCACAGTGCCTTTTTTATTCTCAAGCAGCGGGTCTGCATTGCTCGCCTTGATATCAAAATCCTCGGGCACCTCCAGCTCATAGGCGGGGGCCATTATCTTGTCGTCGCTGACTATCAGGTATTTTTCGCTGAGCGGCTCGGTGCGCTCCTCGTCCCCCTCCCTGATGACGGCGATCGGTTTGCCGCTGCTGTCATAGAGCGCGTTGCCGTCCTTATCCGTCGCCAGCTCAAAGGTTTTGCCCGAGCTTATCACCGCAGGCGGCTGCGGCTTGCATGAGGCGAAAACCAAAACCATCGACAATGTCAGCGCTAATACGGCGATAAACTTCATTTTGCTCATCCTTTCGACTATGTGTTTCTTAGAATTACCTTTAGGGTGCTTCTGACTATACAGTCTAAAATGGCACAAAAAAATAACACCGCGAAATCAACAAAATTTCGCAGTGTTATTTGTGCAAATGCTATAAGAAAAACGATAATCGGTCGAATTTGACCTGAAATTTACGTTTTTAAAAACAAAAAAGGCCGCAGCCGAAAAGCCGCAGCCTTTTGAATGTGAAATTACTCAGCGAAGCCGGACTCAACGAGCTTTACAAGCTCATCGACAGCCTGCTCCTCATCGGGGCCGCCCGCAATGATGCGGATAGTGGTGCCGCCCATGATGCCGAGCGAAAGTACACCGAGAAGACTCTTAGCGCTGACTCTGCGCTCCTCCTTCTCGACCCAAATGGATGATTTGAATTCATTTGCCTTCTGGATAAAGAAGGTGGCTGGGCGGGCGTGAAGGCCTACCTGATTCTGCACGGTTACATCTTTAACATACATAGTTATATATCTCCCACACTGTTTACTTAGATAACACATTACATATTATATCATAAAACTTTGCTTCGTCAACAATTTTGAACATAGTTTTTAGGCATACGGGTATAATTCGGATGTTAGCCCAAATGCGTATCTTTTAAAAAATTATGTTTTGTTTAATTTGACGATAGACAAATTTTATTTTTTGTAACACAGCGGATCAGCCGCCGAGATAAGCTCGCCTTATCTCATCGCTGCGGATAAGCTCCTCGCCCGTGCCGCTGAGAGTTATCTTGCCCGTCTCGAGGACATAGGCTCTGTCGGCAACGGAGAGCGCCATCTGTGCATTCTGCTCAACGAGCAAAATGGTGGTTCCTTCCTTGTGCAGGAGTTTGATTATATCGAATATCTGCTCCACGAGTATGGGCGCAAGACCCATTGAGGGCTCATCGAGCATGAGCAGCTTCGGGCGGCTCATCAGGGCTCTGCCCATCGCAAGCATCTGCTGCTCGCCGCCGGAGAGAGTGCCCGCTATCTGCTTGCGGCGCTCTTTAAGCCTCGGGAACTGCTCATAGACCCTCGCCATATCCTCGTCGACATTCTTGCCGCCCTGGGTGAATGCGCCCATGTCGAGATTCTCCTCAACGGTCATCTGGAGGAATATGCGTCTGCCCTCGGGAACATGTGCAAGACCCTCCTTGACTATCTTATGCGGTGCAACGCCCGAGATATTCTTGCCGAGGAATTCTACCGAGCCTGTTGCCGAATGCAGCAGACCGGAGACGGTTTTAAGCACGGTGCTCTTGCCGGCGCCGTTTGCGCCGATGAGGGTGACTATCTCGCCCTCGTTGACCTCAAAGGAAACTCCCTTTATGGCGTGAATACTGCCATAATACACGTTTATATCGTTGACTTTAAGCATTATTACGCCTCCTTATTTCTTGGTGCCGAGATAAGCCTCGATGACGGTGGGGTTCTGCTGTATCTCCGCAGGAGTGCCCTTTGCGATTATCTTGCCGAAGTTCAGCACGCAGATGCCCTCGCAGACGCCCATGACCAGATTCATATCGTGCTCGATGAGCATGACGGCGATCTGGAATGTGTCTCTGATCTTGCGGATATTATTCATAAGCTCCGCCGTCTCGGAGGGATTCATGCCGGCTGCCGGCTCGTCGAGCAGCAGCAGCTTCGGGTTGGTTGCAAGCGCGCGGACTATCTCAAGGCGTCTCTGAGCGCCGTAGGGCAGGGAGCCTGCCTGAGCGCCTGCAAGATCCTGCATATCGAATATCGAGAGCAGGTCGAGAGCCTTCTCGTGCGCCTGCTTCTCCTTCTTCCAATATTTCGGGAGCCTGAATACGCCGTTCCAAACGCCGTATCTCATCTGATTGTGCAGACCGATCTTGACGTTATCCTCAACGGTCAGGTCGCCGAAAAGGCGGATATTCTGGAAAGTTCTTGCGATACCGGCTTTATTGATGCTGACGGTATTCATGTTGTGGGTATCCTTGCCGTCAAGCAACACGGTGCCCGAGGTCGGCTGATAGACCTTGGTAAGGAGGTTAAAAACGGTGGTCTTGCCTGCGCCGTTCGGGCCGATGAGACCGGCGATCTCCGTGCGGCCGATGGTGAGATTGAAGTCGTCCACGGCGCGAAGTCCGCCGAAATCGATGCCGAGATGGCGGCATTCGAGCACGGGTGTTTTGTCCAGATCGCGTTCGGGGATGATGGCTGTGCTCGGGAATTCGACCATTTTCCCCTTTTCAAACTTTTTAGACATCTTCCCTCTCCTCCTTCCGTCCGGGGATCACGCGGCGCAGCAGCGCCTTGAAATCGTCGTTGTTCGTCGCGAGCATCACGAGGATGAGCACGATGGCGTAGATCAGCATGCGGTAATCGGCAAAGCTGCGCAGCGCCTCGGGCAGCGCCGTGAGCAGCGCCGCGGCGATGACCGAGCCGAGCATATTGCCCAGCCCGCCGAACACAACGAACACAAGAATGAGGATCGACGCATTGAAATCGAACTTGTTTGCGGCGATCGTGGAGTAGTTCAGCGCGAAGAGCGCGCCCGCCGCGCCCGCCATGGAAGCGGAGATGACAAAGGCGGTCATTTTGTAGCGCGTCACGGGGATGCCGACGCTCTCGGCGGCGATGCGGTTATCGCGGATGGCAAGAATGGCGCGCCCCGTGCGGCTGTTCACAAGATGGAAGATCACAATGAGGCAGAGCATCACGAGGATAAAGCCGCCGGTGAACGTGGCGATCTTCTGCACGCCGCCGATACCCATCGGTCCGCCGAGAATAAGCTTTCCGCCCTCCTCCAGATTTTCGGGCGCCTGCAGGAAGCGGATGTGGTAGCCGCGGCTGTCCAGGCCGATATAAAGGTTCGTGAAAATGCTCTTGATGATCTCGCCGAAGGCAAGCGTCACGATGGCGAGATAGTCGCCGCGGAGACGCAGCACCGGAATGCCGATGAGAAAGCCGATGATGGCAGCGAAGATCGCGCCGATGACCATTGCGATGGCGAGACGCAGCGGAGCGCTCGCAATAACGCCCTGCAGCGACACCGCCGCCGTCGTTCCCATGAAGGCGCCGACGCTCATAAAGCCCGCGTGGCCGAGCGACAGCTCGCCCATCACGCCGACAGTGAGGTTGAGTGAGACAGCCATGACAACGTAAGCGCAGATCGGCACGAGCATGCCGCGCGCCGTGGAGGACAGCACCTTCTGTCCGGAGAGGATCTGGAGAACGATATACGCAGCGATCACAAAGGCATACGTGATGCACTGCCGCCGGTTGATTTTCATTCGGGCTAAAACTTTTTTCATCGTACCCACCTCACACTTTCTCGCGGACCTGCTTGCCCAGCAGACCGGACGGCTTGACGAGCAGCACGATGATCAGCACCGCGAACACCACGGCGTCCGACATCTGCGTGGAGATGTACGCCTTGGCCATGATCTCGATAACGCCGAGCAGCAGTCCGCCGAGCAGAGCGCCGGGGATCGAGCCGATACCGCCGAACACGGCGGCGGTAAACGCCTTGATGCCGGGCATGGAGCCGGTCGTGGGGACGAGCGTCGGATACGCCGAGCAGAGCAGCACGCCCGCGACCGCGGCAAGGCCGGAGCCGATGGCGAACGTCATGGAGATCGTCGCGTCCACGTTGATACCCATGAGCCGCGCTGCGTCCTTGTCCTCGGAGCAGGCGCGCATCGCCTTGCCCATTTTGGTCTTGCCGATGAAGAGAGAGAGCGCGACCATGATGACGACGCACACGGCGATCGTCACGAGCGCGACATACGAAACACGCAGCTCGCCGCCGAAGAGGGCAATACCCGTCTCGCCGCTCGCCGACTTGAAGAAGTTCGGGAACACGACCGGACTGGAGCCCCAGAGCAGCAGCGCCGCGTTCTGGAGGAAGTAGCTCACGCCGATGGCGGTGATGAGCACCGCGAGCGACGTTGCCGCGCGCAGCGGCTTATACGCCAGCTTTTCGATCGTCATGCCGAGAACGGTGCAGACGATCATGGCAAGGATCACGCCGACGATCGGCGGGAGATTAAACTTGGTGCAGGCAAAAAAGCAGATATACGCACCCACCATGATGACGTCGCCGTGGGCGAAGTTCAGCATTTTCGCAATGCCGTAGACCATCGTGTAGCCGAGGGCGATGATCGCGTAGATGCTGCCGAGGCTGACGCCGCTGATCAGAAAGTTCAGGAAACTCAAGGCTGACACCCCTTTCGGGTCAATTTCTTTCTCTTTTTCTCTCTAAAAACTAAAATACGGGGACAGGGGAAAATGCGCATCGGAAAAAGGCTTCGGTGCGGCCTCTTTCCGCTGCGCGCCTTCCCGCGGGGAATGGGACGGAGGGTGTCCTCCGTCCCATAGCCGTTTCGTGGGTCGGGCTTTTTCCCGATCAGTCCAGACCGACGTAAGCGCCGTTCTGGATGACCATGCCCTTCGGGCTCTTGGTGACCTGGCCCTGTTCGTTCCAGGTTATGCCGTTGCCGGTCAGACCGTCAAACGTCATGGAAGTGAACTGCTCGATCATCTTGGCGCAGAGATCCTCCGCGCTCATGTCGGGCGTCGCGCCGGCGGCTTCGAGAGCCTGCGCGTAAGCGTAAACGCAGTCATAGGCGTCCGCGGCGAACTGGTTGGGAACTTCGCCGTACATATCCTGGTACTTCTTGACGAAGGCGGCGGTGCGCTCGTCGGTGGAGTCGGCGTTGAACGGGGTCAGGAGCATGACGCCCTCGGCGAGAGCGGTGTCGAAGCCCTTCATAGTGAGGATGCCGTCCATGCCGTCCACGCCGAACCATTCGGGTTCATAACCGGCGGCTGCGGCCTGCGCGAGGATGAGGGAAGCGGGCTGGCAGTACATGGGCAGGAACACGAGCTCCGCACCTTTCGACTGCGCATCGGCGATCTGGACGGAGAAGTCGGTGTCGTTGCCATCGGCGAAGGTGGTGTCGCTCACGATCTCGATGCCGAGCGTGTCGCAGGCGGCCTTGAAGGTCTCATAAATGCCCTTGGAGTAAACGTCGTCGTTCTTCCAGATGACGGCGACCTTGGTGGCGAGGCTCTTGTCGGCGATGTACTGCGCGGAGGCGCTGCCCTGGTTGGGGTCGGTGAAGCACATCTGGAACTGGTTATCCTTGCCCTCGGTCGTGGCGACGGAGGAAGCGGACGGAGTCAGCGCGAAGATACGATCAGCAAACGTATCGCCGGAGGTAACTTCGCAGGGCTTGGAGGTGACGGAGCCGAGAGAGATCTGCATGCCCCAGTCCTTCAGCGTGTTGTAGGCGTTGACGGCCTTTTCGGGGTCGTTCTGGTCGTCTTCGTAGCGCAGCTCAAACTGGACGCCGCCCTTGGCGTTGATCTCGTCCACGGCGATCTGCGCGGCGTTCTTCACGGCGTTGCCGTAAATGGCGGCGCCGCCGGTCAGCGGAGCCGTGCCGCCGATCTTGAACGCGGCGGAGGCCGAATCTTCGGGCGTGGGGGCGGGGGTGGAGCTGCAGCCGGCGAGACATGCCATGAGCATTACGGCGGCGAGTACCATGCATACTACTTTTTTCATTGTTTCATTTCTCCTTTTCCAATGGTTTTAAACACAAAAATGAATATAAAAACGGCCCTGTCCGAAAGGACAAGGCCGGATTTATCAAACCGGATTTATCTCTTTCGGTGCTCGGAAAAATTGCGTACAAGCAGAACGAAAATAATCATAATAATGGATACAATAATGGTAATAAGCAGAATAAGCCCAAGGAGGCCAAGGAACAGTCGGAGGCTGAGAAGGGCGGAAATAAAAAGAACGGACACCGCCGCAGCGATGCCCGCAATAACCGCATAGTGAGAGGAAGTGCGCGCAGCACAAGAGCCGTCGCAATTTGCGGCGGAAGAAGCGCTGTTCATCGAAAAACCAAAACCGAAGCAGTTCATGCGGCACCTCCTTCAAAAGATGGGCATATCATAGCACGCTGCATAAGTATGCGTCAATAGAAAAATGCGAAACAATTTAAAATGCTAAAGCGAAAATTTTTGGAATTTTTCACAAACGCGCCAGTTTCTTTTCGGCAAAGGGGAGAAAAAACAGTATTTCGGCAGTAGACGCGGCGCGAAAACACTGATATAATGCCGATGTGCAAAAGAGCGTATCCATATACTTTATATAACGGAGGTAAATATCATGCCGATCGTAACCACAAAGGAAATGTTCCGCAAGGCGTATGAGGGCGGCTATGCCGTCGGCGCGTTTAACGTCAACAACATGGAGATCGTCCAGGGCATCACCGAGGCCGCGGCCGAGGTCAAGGCTCCCGTCATCCTGCAGGTCTCCCGCGGCGCGCGTGCCTACGCCAACCACACCTATCTCGTCAAGCTCGTCGAGGCCGCCGAGCAGGAGACCGGTCTTCCGATCGCCCTGCATCTGGACCACGGCGACAGCTTTGAGCTCTGCAAGAGCTGCATCGACGGCGGCTTCACCTCCGTCATGATCGACGGCAGCAGCAAGTCCTTCGAGGACAACATCGCTCTCACCCGCCAGGTCGTCGAATACGCGCACGACCACGGCGTCGTCGTTGAGGCCGAGCTCGGCACGCTCGCGGGCGTGGAGGACGACGTCCACGTCGAGGCCGAGGACAGCTCCTACACCCGTCCCGAGGATGTCGAGGAATTCGTGACCCGCACCGGCTGCGACAGTCTCGCCATCGCCATCGGCACGAGCCACGGCGCATATAAGTTCAAGCCCGGCACGAAGCCCCAACTCCGCTTCGACATTCTCGAGGAAGTCGCGCAGCGTCTGCCCGGCTTCCCCATCGTGCTGCACGGCGCTTCCTCCGTGCCGCAGGAGTTCGTCCGCATCATCAACGAGCACGGCGGCAAGATGCCCGACGCCATCGGCATCCCCGAAGAGATGCTGCGCCAGGCCGCTACCATGGCCGTCTGCAAGATCAACATCGATTCCGACCTGCGCCTTGCAATGACCGCCTCCATCCGCAAGTACTTTGACGAGCACCCCGAGGGCTTCGATCCCCGCGCCTATCTCAAGCCCGCCCGCACCGCCATTCACGACATGGTCCGCCACAAGATCGTGGACGTGCTCGGCTGCGACGGCAAGGCCTGATCGCCGCTTTTCCCAAAATCCAAGCGCCGGGGCGAACGCCCCGGCGCTTTCCATCGTGAGGTCATTTTATGCCGTTTACCGGATTTACGAGCGAGACCGGAGAATTTCTCTGGGAACTCGCGTTCCACAACGAAAAGCCGTGGTTTGAAGCGCATAAGGAGCAGTTTCTGCGCGCGGTAAAGGAGCCGTTCGACGCGCTTGCAAAGGAAACGCTCGCGCTTATGCGCCAAAAGCACCCGGACGAGCCGTACTGCCTCCACATTTCGCGCATCTACCGCGACGCACGGCGGCTCTTCGGCCGCGGGCCGTACAAGGACCACCTCTGGTTCACTCTCTGGACGGGCGAAGATCGGCACAACAGCCCCGTGTTCTGGTTTGAGCTCTCCCCCGCCTCCTTCAGCTACGGCGTCGGGTTTTACACCGCGACCGCGGAGCAGATGGCGGCGCTGCGCCGGTACATCGACGCGAATCCCGCCGAGATGGAGCGGCTTGCCAAGCGCGTGGCAAAAAGCGAATTCCATCTCGAAGGCGAGCCGTACAAGCGGCTCAAAAAGGATGTGGGCGAAGTGCTCAACCCGTGGTACAACCGCAAATGGATCAGTCTCTGCGCCGAATACGACCACGGCGGGGCGCTCTACACAGGCGAGCTGCCGCAGGTGCTTCTGGACGCCTACGAAAAGCTCATGCCGGTCTATAAACTGCTCAAACGCTTCCCGGCGGAGAGCAGCAATGCCTCCCTTGTGTAAAGGGAGGTGGATTTTGCCGCAGTCAAAAGACGGAGGGATTGTCGTTTTCCAGAAACTACAATCCCCCAGTCAGCTTCGCTGCCAGCCCCCTTTACACAAGGGGGCCCTTCATTTTACTCGGAGATTATGACCGGCTCCCCGGCGCAGCGCAGCTTCCCGCCCTGCACGGTCACGGTCTCGCCGGTGATATAGTTTACATAATTTCCATCCTTTACCGGCACCCCGACCTCGGCGCTCTTCCCCTTCAGAGAGAAGACGCCGAGCTTTTTTATTTTCCCGTCGTCGCGCAGGCAGACGGCAATGTCGTTCGCGTCATCCGCTTCCGCGGTGAACCAGTCCTCCGCGGAAAGATGCTCCCGCCGCACGGCGTTGAGCTTCTGCAAAAGCGGCGTGATATCCCTGCCGGTGCGCGGGAACACATCCTTATCAAAAAGACTCGGCACATGATCGCAGGAATATTCCTGCCCGCCGTAGAGCAGCACCGTACCCTTGAGAAAGTACAGCAGCGCCGTGAAATTCCGGCGCGCCTTCTCGTCCGGCACAAGGCCGGCGATGCGCGGCATATCGTGGTTTTCCATGTACCGCAGCTTCACATAGTTTTCCGGATAGATGGCCTCCTGGAAGCCGAGCATGTCCATCCACGCGCTGAGCGGCTGCTCCCCGGCGATGTACTTATCGAACGTCTCGCGGATGTCGTACTCATATTCCATGTCAAACGCTTCGTAAAGCTCGTTATCGGTCGCCGCGGTGATGCCGCGCAGCCGGTTGAACACAAGAAAGCTCCGGTGCACCGATTCGGCGAGCCAGATGCACCCCGGATGCACCTTTTCCACGGCCTCGCGCGCCTTTTTCCAGAACTCCACCGGCACGAGCGAGGCAACGTCGCACCGGAAGCCGTCCACGATGCCCGCCCAATAGCACAGATGCTGTATCTGCGCGTCCCAGAGCGCGGCGCAGGAATAGTCCAGATCGATAACATCCGTCCAGTCGGCGGTCTTGTTGCCGAAGCGTCCGTCCGGCTTCCGGTAATAAAACTCCGGGTGCTCGGTGACGTACACCGCGTCCGGCGACGTGTGGTTGTACACCACATCGATGATGCACTTCATGCCGCGCGCGTGGATCGCGTCCACGAGCGCCTTGAAATCGTCGAGTGTGCCGTACTCGGGATTGACCGTGCCGTAATCGCGGTTCGCGTAGGGACAACCGAGACTGCCCTTTTTGCCCTTCTCGCCGATGGGGTGGATGGGCATGAACCAGACGATATCCGTTCCCAGCGCGCGGATGCGGTCAAGATCGGGGATCACGGCGCGGAACGTCCCCTCCGGCGTATGGTTGCGCACATACACGCTGTAAATGACCTGCTCGCGCAGCGCCGTACTTGTATTCCTTGCCATAGCGATTTCTCCTTTGCAAAGCACGCCGCCCCGGAGCCGACAGGCACCGGGACGGGAATTTTTTTATTTGTTTTCCGCAGCCTTCACCGCCGCGCAGATGAGCTGCACGCACGCTTCCACGCCGAGAGAGCCGCTGTTGAGCGTAATGTCGTAGTTGTGGCAGTCGCCCCAGTGCTGGCCGGTGTAGTTCTCATAGTAGCTGCGGCGGGCGCGGTCCCTCTTCTTCATCGCGCGGACGATCTCGGCGGTGTCGGTCGTGTTCAGATAGCCGGAGATGCGCTCGGCGCGGTGCGCCTCGTCGGAATAGATGTACACATTCAGCGTCTCGATCCCGGCGTCGTGCAGCACAACGTCCGCGCAGCGCCCGAGAATGACGCACGGCCCCTGCTTGGCAAGATCCAGAATAACGCTGCGCTGGGTCTCGTAAATGTAATCCTTCTGGTCATAAGAAATGGGCGTGATGTTGCGCAGAATGCTCTCCGTGGCGGAGATCTCCTCGCCCTCGCGCTCGATCTGGCTTGCATCGATGCTGCTCGCCTTTGCGGTGGCGGCAATGATGTCGCGGTCATAGAGCGTTACGCCGAGCTCTTTCCCCACCGCGAGACCGATCTCGCGTCCTCCTGCGCCGTACTGCCGGCTGATGGTGATGATCTTCATAGAACCGCCGCCTTTCATGTTTTTTCTTTTTATACCATCAATCCGCATAAAATGCAATATGCTGTCAGAGAATCCGCCCGTCTTTCAGCGCAAAAATGGCGTACTCCACGCCGTGGATCGTCCGCTTTTCCACCATGCGCTCCGTCGGCAGTCCCCATGCCGCCATGGGGATCGCGCGGTACGGCTGGTTTTTATACACCGTGTACAAACTCCCGTCCCCGGCGTCGCGCCAGACGATATCCCCCGCGCGCTCGCGCGGCTTCGGCGCGGCGGCCTGCTTCGGTGCGGGAGGGATGGGC
>ERZ857840.4385-NODE-4385-length-10862-cov-5.308411_pt1 | contig 10862 bp, 8 predicted proteins | sample MGYA00519760_ERZ857840 | MGnify/ENA primary metagenome ERZ857840 (study PRJEB31778, sample SAMEA3449371) | human gut metagenome | biome: human gut; feature: human-associated habitat; material: faeces | place: United Kingdom | collected 2010/2012 ... | reverse complement strand
GTATCAATTTGCAAGGCACAAGGGCTATGGAACCAAGCTGCACTACGCCATGCTCGACGAGTACGGCCCCTGCCCCTGTCACCGAAGGACTTTTCTCAAAAAGTGGGAGGCGGGGAGACCATGAGCACGACCAGAGAAGCCGGCGACCGCGGCGAAGCGATGGCCGCGGAGTATCTGCGCGAGAACGGCTATGAGATCCTTGCCTCGCAGTTCCGCTGCCGCTTCGGCGAGATCGACCTCATCGCCCGGCGGGGCGATATTCTCTGCTTTGTAGAGGTCAAGCTGCGCAGCGACCGGCGCTTCGGTCTGCCGCGCGATTTTGTTACCACTGCCAAGCAGCGGCGTATCCGCACCACGGCGGCCTTTTACATGACGCGGCACGATCCCGACCTCTGCGCCCGCTTTGACGTGGCGGAGGTCTACGACGATGAAACGCCGCCGCGCATCGAGTACATTGAGAACGCATTTGAGTGATCGGCAGGAAAGGGGGCGGCTATGGCGCTCTACACGATCGGCGATCTGCACCTCTCGCTCGGCGGGAGCAAGCCGATGGATATTTTCGGCGATAAGTGGGCGAACCACGTTGAGCGCCTGCGTGAGTCCTTTTCGCACCTGACGGCGGACGACGTGACGGTGCTTGCGGGCGACCTCTCTTGGGGCATTTCGCTCGAGGAGTCGCTGCCGGACTTTCAGTTCATCGACGCGCTGCCCGGGCGCAAGATCATTCTGAAGGGAAACCATGACTACTGGTGGGGCACCGCCACGAAAATGAAGAAATTTTTCGAGGCGCACGGCATCGAAAGCATTGACATTTTGTTCAACAACTGCTTCTTCTACGGGGACTATGCCCTCTGCGGCACGCGCGGCTGGTTTTATGAGGAGGACGCCGCCGGCACGCACACGGGCAAGATGCTTGCGCGCGAGGCGCTGCGGCTGGAGGCCTCGTTCAAGGCGGCGGGGGAGCGGCCCATCCTCTGCTTCCTGCACTATCCGCCGCTCTACCAGGGCTACCGGTGTCCGGAGCTGCTCGAGCTCATCGACCGCTACCGCGCCGAGCGCTGCTATTACGGACATCTGCACGGCCCCACGCACCGCCGCGCCTTTGAGGGACGGCGCGGAGAGACCGACTATGCCCTCGTTTCCGCGGATTATCTGGGCTTCGTCCCAAAAAAAATCTGCGATTAAAGGAAAAATGATAAAAAAAGGGTAGATATTTTCCAAAACCTATGGTAAAATACCGCTTTGCAATGAGCATCATTTGCTTAATACGGAGGAAAAAGAAACATGAATGTCAAGTCTGTTGAAAAGCTCGAAAAGAGCCAGGTCGCCGTCACCGTCGAAGTGACTGCCGAGGAGTTTGAAGCCGCCGTTCAGAAGGCGTATCTCAAGATGCGCAATAAGATCAGCGTGCCCGGCTTCCGTCCCGGCAAGGCGCCCCGCAAAATGATTGAAAAGCTCTACGGCGAGGGCGTGTTCTACAGCGACGCTGTGGACGCTGCGCTTCCCGATGCATATACGCAGGCCATCGGCTCCAGCGGCCTCGATGTGGTCGGCTATCCCGAGATCGAGATCGTTGACGATCAGATCGGCAAGGACGGCTTCACCTTCAAGGCGACCGTCGCGGTCTATCCCGAGGTCGAGCTGGGCCAGTACAAGGGCGTGAGCGCTGTGAAGGAAGAGGTCAAGGTCACGGCGGACGACGTCAAGGAGCGCCTGAACCAGATGGCCGAGCGTGAGGCCCGCCTCGTTTCCGTCGACCGCAAGGTCAAGAAGGGCGATACCGCCGTCATCGACTTCGAGGGCTTTGACAACGGCGTTGCCTTCGAGGGCGGCAAGGGCGAGAACCACGAGCTGGAGATCGGCTCGGGCAGCTTCGTTCCCGGCTTTGAGGATCAGATCATCGGCATGAAGGCCGGTGAGGAGAAGGACATCGACATCACCTTCCCCGAGAACTACACCAAGGATCTCGCCGGCAAGCAGGTCGTGTTCCACGTCAAGGTCAACGAGGTCAAGGAAAAGCAGACCCCGGCGCTCGACGATGAGTTCGCCAAGGACGTTTCCGAGTTTGAGACGCTCAAGGAGCTCAAGGACGACACCAAGGCCAAGATCACGGCCGAGCGTGAGCAGTCCGCCAAGATCGCCTTTGAGAACGCTCTGCTCGAGAAGGTCGCCGGCGACATCAAGGCCGATATCCCCGAGGTCATGATCGAAGAGCAGTGCCGCCGCTTCCTCGACGAGTTCAAGCAGCGTCTGCAGGCGCAGGGCATCCCCTACGACCAGTACTGCAAGATGACCGGCATGGACGAGGCCAAGTTCATGGAGGACGGCCGCGAGCCCGCCGTCCGTCAGGTCAAGATGGACCTTGCCATCGCCGCCATCATCAAGGCGGAGAACCTCGACGTCACCGACGAGGAGATCGAGGAGAAGTACAAGTCCATGGCCGAGCAGTACGGCATGGAGCTTGATATGCTCAAGAAGTATCTCGACGCGCCCACCGTCCGCAATCAGCTTCTGAACGAGAAGGCCATCGCCGTGGTCGTTGACAGCGCCAAGGCGGAGAAGCCCGCCAAGGCCGAAAAGACCGAGGGCGAGGAAGAGAAGAAGCCTGCCAAGAAGACCGCGAAGAAGGCCGCCGAGGGCGAAGAGGAAAAGAAGCCCGCCGCCAAGAAGACGACCAAGAAGGCTGCCGAGGGCGAGGAAGAGAAGAAGCCCGCCAAGAAGACTGCGAAGAAGGCCGCCGAGAAGGCTGAATGAGCCGTAAACCGGTTATACTTCAGCAGAAAAAAGTAAACAGGCATAAATAGAGACAGCCAATCAACCACAAATGAGGAGCATTTGTGGTTGATTGCATACATACCGGAAATTTGAACAGGGTATGAACATTTTGAACGGACACCAAGGAGGTAACCCTATGAGCTTAGTCCCTTATGTTGTCGAGCAGACCAGCCGCGGCGAGCGGTCCTATGACATTTTCTCCCGCCTGCTCAACGACCGCATCATTTTCCTCGGCGAGGAGGTCAACGACACCACCGCGAGCCTCGTCGTCGCCCAGCTCCTCTATCTTGAGGCGCAGGACCCCGACAAGGATATCCAGCTTTATATCAACTCGCCCGGCGGCAGCGTGACCGCCGGCATGGCGATCTATGACACCATGCAGTATATCAAGTGCGACGTTTCCACCATCTGCATCGGCATGGCCGCGTCCATGGGCGCGTTCCTGCTGTCCTCCGGCACGAAGGGCAAGCGCATCGCGCTGCCGAACGCCGAGATCATGATCCACCAGCCGCTCGGCGGTACGCAGGGTCAGACGACGGACATGCAGATCCACGTCGAACGGATGCTGCGCATCAAGAAGCACCTCAACGAGATCCTTGCCGCCAACACCGGCAAGCCGCTTGAGACCATCTGCGCCGATACCGAGCGCGACAACTTCATGAGCGCGGAAGAGGCAAAGGAATACGGCCTTGTGGACAAGGTCATCTATAACCGCTGATAAACCCTACCTTGAAAGGAGGAGGCATATTGGCAAGAGACAGTGTGCGCTGTTCCTTCTGCGGAAAGCGCGCGGAGCAGGTCAGCAGGATCATTGCCGGCCCCAACGTCTATATCTGCAATGAGTGTGTCGATCTGTGTTCGAGCATTCTTGCCGACGAGATGCATCCGGGCGGAAAAACCTCGGAGCTTGAGCTGCCCGATACCCTCCCGACTCCTCAGGAGATCAAAACCTATATGGATCGCTACATCATCGGCCAGGACGAGGCAAAGGTCGCCCTGTCCGTGGCGGTCTACAACCACTATAAGCGCATTTACTTCCAGAACGACTCCGATGTGGAGCTGCAGAAGAGCAACATTCTGCTCATCGGCCCCACCGGCTCCGGCAAGACGCTGTTCGCCCAGACGCTGGCCAAGATCCTGAACGTGCCGTTCGCCATCGCGGACGCGACCACACTGACCGAGGCCGGTTATGTGGGCGAGGACGTCGAGAATATTCTGCTCCGGCTTCTGCAGGCGGCGGATTTTGACGTGGAACTGGCCGAGCGCGGCATCATCTATATTGATGAGATCGACAAGATCGCCCGCAAGTCGGAGAACACCTCCATCACCCGCGACGTATCCGGCGAGGGCGTCCAGCAGGCGCTTTTGAAGATCGTTGAGGGCACGGTCGCCAACGTTCCCCCGCAGGGCGGGCGCAAGCATCCTCAGCAGGAGTTCATCCAGGTCGATACGACCAACATCCTCTTCATCTGCGGCGGCGCGTTCGACGGACTTGACAAGATCATTGAGCAGCGCACCGATACCTCGGCCGTGGGCTTCAACTCCACGGTCAAGAGCAAGGGCGACCACAACGTCGGCAAGCTGTTCCAGCTTGTGCAGCCGCACGATCTGCTGAAGTTTGGCATCATCCCCGAACTGGTCGGCCGTCTTCCGGTCATTACGTCTTTGCAGGGGCTCAGCAAGGACGATCTGGTCCGCATTCTGACAGAGCCGAAAAATGCGCTCTGCAAGCAGTATCACAAGCTGCTGTCCTATGACCAGGTCGAACTGAGTTTTGAAAAGGGCGCGCTGGAGGCCATCGCGGAAAAGGCCATCGAGCGCCAGATCGGCGCGCGCGGTCTGCGCGCGATCATGGAGGAGATCATGACGAAGATCATGTATGAGATCCCGTCTGACCCCACCATTCAGTCTGTCTGCATCACCGAGCGCTGCGTGCGCGAAGGTGAACCGCCCCAGATCACCCGCGACGCTTCAAAACCCCGCGCTCCCATCAAGAACGCAGGCGTAACGCTGTAACACAACAACCAGGAAGGGAGCGCACGCTCCCTTCCTGCGTATTTTTATCCTCCGCGAAAGGAGACAACGATTATGAGCGACTATAAACCTCTGACCTGCCTGCCGGTCCTGCCGCTGCGCGGGATTGTGGTGTTTCCCGGCTGCGTGACGCATTTTGACGTCGGCCGGAGCCGGTCTGCCCGCGCTGTTGAGGAGGCAATGCGGGCTGATCAGATGATCTTTCTCGTCACCCAGCGCGACGTGCAGTGCGACGAGCCGAAGAAGACCGATCTGTACCCGATCGGCACTGTGGCCTATGTACGGCAGATTTTGCGTCTGCCGGGCGATAATATGCGCATTCTCGTCGAGGGCAAATATCGCGCGCAGCTGACCGATATGATCCATACCGAGCCGTATCTCTTCGCCCGCGCAATGGAACTGGACGAGCCGGACTATCATGCCGCCGTGCCGCGCACGCAGGCGCTCGTGCGGCAGGCACACCAGCTGTTTGAGCAGTTTGTCGATCTGGCCGTCAAGTCCGGACAGGAAAATCTGCTGCAAGGCTCCGCTACCGACAACGCAGGCGAACTGGCCGATTTTATCGCCCAGAACGCGACATTCGGCTATGAGGACAAGCAGCGCATTCTTGAGACGCTGCCGCCTGTCCACCGGCTGGAACTGTGCATCCGCATGATGGCAAAGGAACTTGACATTCTGCGTCTGGAGAGCGAGATCAACGATCAGGTACAGCAGAACGTCAACCAGAACCAGCGTGATTATTACCTGCGCGAACAGCTGCACGTCATCCGGGAAGAACTTGGCGAGGATGACGACAGCGACGCCGACAGTTACCGCACGAAGATCAAGGCGCTGAAGCTTCCGGAGGAAACGGAAGAAAAGCTGCTGCGCGAAGTGGCGCGCTTTGCGCGCCAGCAGCCCGGTTCCGCCGAGGCCTCTGTTCTGCGCAATTATCTCGATACCGTCCTCGAACTGCCGTGGAACAAGGAAACGAAGGAGCGGCTGGACGTGAAGGCCGCCGCGAAAATTCTTGATGAAGATCACTTTGGCCTGGAGACGGTCAAAAAGCGCATTCTCGAAACGCTGGCCGTGCGCCAGCTGGCCCCGGAACTGCCGGGGCAGATTCTATGCCTGGTCGGCCCTCCGGGCGTGGGCAAAACATCCGTTGCGATTTCCATTGCCCGGGCGCTGAACCGGAAGCTGGCCCGCCTGTCTCTCGGCGGCGTGCGTGACGAGGCCGAGATTCGCGGCCACCGCAAGACATATATCGGCGCTATGCCGGGCCGCATTATGACGGCTCTCATTCAGGCCAAGAGCAAAAACGCGCTGCTGCTGCTCGACGAAATTGACAAACTCGGCAGCGATTATAAGGGCGATCCGTCGTCGGCACTGCTGGAGGTTTTGGACTCTGCACAGAATTCCAGCTTCCGCGACCATTATATTGAGGTGCCGTTCGATCTGTCCCACTGCATGTTCATCACCACCGCCAACACGACCGACACCATCCCCCGCGCCCTGCTCGACCGGATGGAGGTCATTGAACTGGGGTCTTACACGGACGAGGAAAAATTGCAGATCGCCAAGCGGCATCTGCTGCCGAAGCAGCTGAAAAAGCACGGCATAAAGCGCACGCAGGTGCGTGTCTCCGATGACGCGATCCGCGAGATCATCGCCTGCTATACGCGCGAATCCGGCGTCCGCAGTCTCGAACGGCAAATTGCCGCGCTCTGCCGCAAGTGCGCCATGCGTTTTGTCTCCGACGAGCCGCCCAAGCGCATCTCCATCACCGGCGGCAATCTCGAGGACTTCCTCGGCGTCCGCAAATTCCTGCCGGAAGCGAACGTCACGACCGATCAGGTCGGCCTTGTCACGGGTCTTGCGTGGACGGCCGTCGGCGGCACGACGCTCGAGGTCGAGGTCAACGTGGTTGACGGCTCCGGCAAGCTGGAACTAACCGGCAATCTGGGCGATGTGATGAAGGAATCCGCCTTTGCAGCCATGAGTTTCATCCGGTCGCGCGCAAAGGCGCTGGGCCTTGCTCCTGATTTCTACAAGACAAAGGACATTCACGTCCACTTCCCCGAGGGAGCCGTTCCGAAGGACGGGCCCTCTGCCGGTATCACGATCTGCACCGCCATCGTTTCGGCACTCACGAACCGCCCTGTACGGCGCGACGTCGCCATGACAGGTGAGATTTCTATTCGGGGCCGGGTGCTCGCCATCGGCGGGCTGAAGGAAAAGACCATGGCGGCGCTGCGCCACGGGGTCAAGACTGTTATCATCCCGGCGGAAAACGAAAAGGATCTGGAGGAAATTGACCAGACCGTGCGGCAGGCGCTGCAATTCATCACAGTTTCCAGCGCCGACCGCGTTCTGGAGGCCGCACTGCTGCCCGCAGGCGATGCGACGGAGACGATTTCGGTTCCCGCTGCGCCCGCGCTGCCGATTCCGGCGCCCAAGACGCGCCGCAAGCCCGGCATCCGGCAGTAAGGAGGGCCGCATGAATCTGCACAACGCGGAATTTGTCCGCTCCGTCACCTCCGTCGCCGACTGCCCGAAGGACGGCCTGCCGCAGATCGCGTTTGCAGGCAAGTCCAACGTCGGAAAATCCTCCGTCATCAACAAGCTTCTGCTGCGCAAAAACTTCGCCCGCGTCGGCGAAGCCCCCGGCAAGACCACGCATATCAACTTTTTCCGTATTGACGAGGCCATGTACCTCGTCGATCTGCCGGGCTACGGCTATGCCAAGGTCCCGCAGAAGGAAAAAGAGCGATGGGGCAGGCTCATGGAGGCCTATTTTTCCGCGCCGGATACGCTCAATTTCGGCGTCATGCTCGTCGATGCGCGCCACGCACCGACAGCGAATGACGTGGTCATGGCAAAGTACTTCCTGCAGTCCGGCAAGCCCTTTGTGGTGGTTGCAAACAAGCTGGACAAGCTGAAAAAAAGCGAGATCGCGCCCAACATGGCCCGCATCCGCGAGGTTCTGTCCCTGCCGGACGATGTGCGCCTGATTCCCTTCTCCGCTGAAAAAGGCGATGGCCGCGATGAACTGCTGGCTGTCATTCTGCACGCTGCGGAGCAGTGAGGACTTGTTCCGTAGAGGTCGGTTCCGACGAGCCTCCGGCGGCCCTGTCTTTTCTCTCGCAGGAGAAAAGACAGGGGAGAACGGATTTTCCGAGACTCTGTAAGGGCCGCTGCCCGTCCGTTTTAGAGGCCGCAAATTTGTGAAAGACTTATAATATGTAAAAAGCCTCCCCTTGTCATGCTCTGCACGATAAGGGGAGGTGCTATTTGCAAAGCAAATGGCGAAGGGGATGTGCTGCAAGGTTCAGCATGCTCCAAAATTTACAGCAGCCAAATCCCCTCACGCGTTTTTTGCACAGCACGATCCGACAGGTTCTCCACAGTTTCCACATGGTTATCAACATCTTGTATTTCCCAACGATTTCCCGCCACAATTTATTGTGGCGGATGGGCAGGATTCGTGCGTTTTTGCGTCCGGGCTGTCCTACAATAGCTGCAAGAAGTCCTTGCAGAGGAGAGACGCTATGCCAAAGACGAGAAGTCCGTCGGTGCTGGGCTCGGGCCGGATCTTATACCTGCCGACGGCGCGGATCCGGCCCAACCCCATGCAGCCGCGCAAGCATTTTGATACCGGCGGCCTTCAGGAACTGGCCGGGAGCATCCGGCAGTACGGCGTTTTGCAGCCGCTGACCGTCCGCAAGGCGGGCGGCGCGTATGAGCTGGTGGCGGGAGAGCGCCGCCTGCGCGCGGCGCGGCTGGCCGGTCTGACGGAGGTTCCATGCCTGCTCGCGGACGTGGACGAGGAGGCGTCCGGAATGCTGGCGCTGGTGGAAAACCTGCAGCGGCGGGATCTGGATTACATCGAAGAGGCCGAGGGGCTGCAAAAGCTTATGCAGCAGTATCACTTAAGTCAGGAGCAGGCCGCCCGCCGCATTGGCAAGAGCCAGTCCGCCGTTGCCAACAAGCTGCGCATCCTGCGCCATCCGCCGTCCGTTTTGCAGGCGCTGCGCGAAAATCATCTGACCGAGCGCCATGCCCGCGCGCTTCTGCGCCTGCCGGATGAGGAAGAGCGCCTGCGCGTGATTGGTCTGATCGTCCAAGGAGAGTGGACGGTCGCAAAAACGGAGCAGTACATCGACGCGCGGCTCGCGCCCAAAGTGCCGCAGCGGCGGGAACTCGGCACGTTTGTCCTGCGCGACGTGCGTGTGTTCCTAAACTCCATCGACCATCAGCTTGATCTCGTCCGCGCGGCTGGCGTCAGCGCCAGCCGCGACCGGCAGGAGACAGACCGCGAAATCGTCCTGACCATCCGCATTCCGAAGTCCAACCCACCCGCAGCCGGATAGCACGCCCGGCTGCGGGTTTTGTGCATGGCGCAGCAGGAAAGAACTGCACGGTATGTGCAGTTCTTACAATATGATTTCTGATATTGCGTTCTCTTGACGCTGATATGGCACTTTTGCCAGTTTTTCAGGTGCAGGCTGTCTCGAAATCTAACATTTTTTTAGCGAAAATAAAAACTTTTTAGATTGCAAACCCCCGGAAATATGGTATAGTATGTATTTGTCTGAAGAATCTGAAGGATAAAAAATGACATGGCGGCGGCGCAAAGGGCGACCAGCCGCAACACTGGAAAGGGGTTTACCAAATGTCTCACAAGTACGTCTATCTTTTCTCCGAAGGCAACGGCAAAATGCGCGAGTTGCTCGGCGGCAAGGGCGCAAACCTGGCTGAAATGACCAACCTCGGCATGCCGGTCCCGCAGGGCTTCACCATCACGACCGAAGCCTGCACGCAGTACTATAAGGACGACCACCAGATCAACGACGAGATCGAGGCCGAGATCATGGAGTACGTCGAAAAGCTCGAGGAAATGACTGGCAAGAAGTTCGGTGATCTGTACAACCCGCTGCTTGTCTCCGTCCGTTCCGGCGCACGCGCTTCCATGCCCGGCATGATGGACACCATTCTGAACCTTGGCCTGAACGACGAGGTCGTCGTCGCCTTCGCCAAGAAGACCAACAATCCCCGCTTCGCATATGACTCCTATCGCCGCTTCATCCAGATGTATTCCGATGTCGTCATGGAGGTCGGCAAGAAGTATTTTGAGCAGCTGATCGACGAGATGAAGGAAAAGAAGGGCGTGAAGCTCGACACCGAACTCGACGCCAATGATCTCAAGGAACTGGCTGAGAAGTTCAAGGCTGAATACAAGGACAAGCTGGGCGAGGAATTCCCGCAGGATCCGAAGATGCAGCTGATGGGCGCCATCAAGGCCGTTTTCCGCTCCTGGGACAACCCCCGCGCGATCTACTACCGCCGCATGAATGATATTCCCTCCGACTGGGGCACTGCTGTCAACGTCCAGTCCATGGTCTTCGGCAATACCGGCGATACCTCCGGCACAGGCGTCGCGTTTACCCGTAACCCCGCGACCGGCGAAAAGAAGCTGTTCGGCGAGTTCCTGATGAACGCGCAGGGCGAAGACGTCGTTGCCGGCGTCCGTACCCCGCAGACCATCGACCAGCTGGCCGAGGTCATGCCCGAGGCTTACAAGCAGTTCACCGATATCTGCGCCAAGCTCGAGTACCACTACCGCGACATGCAGGACATGGAGTTCACCATCGAGGATAAGAAGCTCTACATGCTCCAGACCCGTAACGGCAAGCGCACCGCTGCCGCTGCCATGAAGATCGCCTGCGATCTGGTCGACGAGGGCATGATCACCGAAGAAGAGGCCGTCGCCATGATCGACCCGAAGAGCCTCGACGCGCTGCTGCACCCGACGTTCGACGCAGCTGCCCTCAAGAAGGCAAAGGTTATCGGCACCGGTCTTGCCGCCTCCCCCGGCGCGGCATGCGGCAAGGTCGTCTTCACGGCAGAGACCGCGACCGACTGGGCAAAGGCTGGTCATAAGGTCATCCTGGTCCGTCTGGAGACCAGCCCCGAGGACATCGAGGGCATGCACTACGCACAGGGCGTTCTGACCGTTCGCGGCGGCATGACCTCCCACGCGGCTGTCGTTGCCCGCGGCATGGGCACCTGCT
>ERZ857840.4382-NODE-4382-length-10868-cov-2.667067_pt1 | contig 10868 bp, 6 predicted proteins | sample MGYA00519760_ERZ857840 | MGnify/ENA primary metagenome ERZ857840 (study PRJEB31778, sample SAMEA3449371) | human gut metagenome | biome: human gut; feature: human-associated habitat; material: faeces | place: United Kingdom | collected 2010/2012 ... | reverse complement strand
AGGTGATGCTCTTGAATTTGATACAATGATAAAAGTATCAATTATAGATAACCCGGAAATTTTTGATGAACTTAAGAAGAATCCGGAAAACATAAATGATGTATTAGACCGTGTCAACTACAGAACACTGGTTTGTACAATAGAAGATATTCTTGGTCGTTATTACAGTGACATGAATCAGGCACTTCTTGCTTATGAAAATGGACAGATTACATTGCACCAGAACATTCATGTCAATGTAAAAGGAATCTGCAACGGTGTTGAGAAATCAAGAGTAATTCTTACAACACTCGGACGACTTATATTTAATGAGATAATTCCACAGGATATCGGATTTGTTGACAGAACAAAAGAAGAAAATGATTTATTACCTGAAATTGATTTCCATGTTGGTAAAAAAGGATTAAAGAAAATTCTTGAAAAAGTTATCAATACACATGGTGCTACAAAGACTGCAGAAGTTCTTGACGCAATCAAAGCTATGGGTTACAAATACTCAACAAGAGCTGCAATGACAGTTTCAATTTCAGATATGACAGTTCCGGCTGAGAAGAAAGCACTTCTTGATTCAGCACAGGAAACTGTTGACAGAATCGGAATGCATTACAAGCGTGGTCTTGTAACAGAAGAAGAAAGATACAAACAGGTTGTAGAGACATGGAAGAAGACTGACGATGCTATTACTAAGAAGCTTCTCGGTGGTCTTGATAAATATAACAATATCCACATGATGGCTGACTCAGGTGCCCGTGGTTCTGATAAGCAGATTAAACAGCTTGCAGGTATGCGAGGACTTATGGCTGATACAACAGGTCGTACAATCGAGCTCCCAATCAAGTCAAACTTCCGTGAAGGTCTTGATGTACTGGAGTATTTCATGTCTGCTCATGGAGCACGTAAAGGTATGTCTGATACAGCTCTTCGTACAGCCGATTCAGGATATCTTACAAGAAGACTTGTAGATGTTTCACAGCAGCTTATCATCAGAGAGACAGATTGTTGTGAAGGAAAGGCAATTCCAGGAATGTATGTAAGTGCATTCATGAATGGAAATGAGCCTGTAGAAAGTCTTCAGGAAAGAATTACAGGTCGTTATGCGGCAGAAGACATTGTCGATGCCGATGGCAATATAGTAGTTAAAGCAAATACAATGATAACACCTAAGAGAGCAGCACTTGTCATGGAGAAAGGTGTAGATGAGAACGGAGAAAAACTTACAAAAGTTAAAATCCGTACAATTCTTACATGTCGTTCACATGTCGGCGTATGTTCTAAATGTTATGGTGCCAACATGGCAACTGGTGAAGCTGTTCAGGTTGGTGAAGCAGTAGGTATTATCGCAGCACAGTCAATTGGTGAACCTGGTACACAGCTTACTATGCGTACTTTCCATACAGGTGGTGTTGCCGGTGATGATATTACACAGGGTCTTCCTCGTGTAGAAGAATTATTTGAGGCAAGAAAGCCAAAGGGACTTGCAATTATCACAGAATTTGCAGGAAATGCAGTTATCCGTGATACTAAGAAGAAGAGAGAAATAGTAGTAACTAACCCTGAGACAGGAGAGTCAAAGGCATATCTTATTCCATATGGTTCAAGAATTAAGATTCAGGATAATGTATGGTTAGATGCCGGTGACGAACTTACAGAAGGTAGTGTAAATCCTCATGATATCCTCAGAATTAAGGGTGTTCGTGCAGTACAGGATTACATGCTTGCAGAAGTACAGCGGGTATACAGACTTCAGGGTGTTGATATCAACGATAAACATATCGAAGTTATTGTTCGTCAGATGCTTAAGAAAATCCGCATTGAGAACAGTGGAGATTCGGAATTCCTGTCAGGTACACTTGTAGATATACTTGATTTTGAAGACCGAAATGAAGAACTTATAGCAGAGGGTAAAGAACCTGCAGAAGGTCAGCCTGTAATGCTTGGTATTACAAAAGCTTCCCTTGCAACAAGTTCATTTATGTCAGCTGCATCATTCCAGGAGACAACAAAAGTTCTTACAGAAGCAGCTATCAAAGGCAAGATTGACCCACTTACAGGATTGAAAGAAAATGTTATTATCGGTAAGCTTATTCCGGCAGGAACAGGTATGAAGCGTTATCGTTCAGTGGAACTTGACACAGATAATCGTGTTGAATTCCTGAAAGAAGAGTTAAAGAGACAACGCGAAGAAGCCGCTAAGAAAGCTTTAGAAGAAGAAATGGCTAAAGCTAAAGAAAAAGAAGAAGAGATGGCATCTGAAATGGAAGAGATGGCTAAGGTAGATGGAGTTTCTTCAGAAGATTTAGAAGATGAGATTGCAGCAGAAGAAATAAGTGATCTTGGTGAACTTGATGGAATAGATGAACCTGATGAAGATACAGATATTCCTGATGATGCTGAATAAGGAGGAAAATAATAAAAATGAGCGTACAGGTTGAAAATTTAGAGAAGAGTTTAGCAAAACTTACAATTGAAGTAGATGCAGATACAGTTGAAAAATCACTTGATAAAGTATATCAGAAACAGAAGAAAAACATTACAATTCAGGGATTCCGTAAAGGAAAAGCTCCTCGTAATATCATCGAAAAGATGTATGGTGCCGGTGTTTTCTATGAAGATGCAGTAAACGATATGATTCCTGCAGCATATGAAGATGCTGCTAAAGAAAGCGAATTAGAAATCGTTTCACAGCCAAAGCTTGAAGTTGTTCAGATTGAAAAAGGAAAACCATTCATCTTCACAGCAGAAGTTGCTGTTAAACCTGAAGTAACATTAGGTGACTACATGGGTATCGAAGTTGAGAAATCTGATGTAGAAGTAACAGATGAAGAAGTAATGGCAGAAATCGACAAAGAAAGAGAAAGCAATTCACGTACAATCACAGTAGATGACAGAGCTGTAGAAGATAAAGATATCGTAACAATTGATTTTGAAGGATTTGTTGATGGTGAAGCATTTGAAGGTGGTAAGGCTGAAGACTATTCTCTTACAATCGGTTCTCATTCATTCATTGATAACTTTGAAGAGCAGTTAATCGGAGCTAAGATTGGTGAAGAAGTAACAGTTAATGTTACATTCCCTGAAAATTATCAGGCAGAAGAATTAGCCGGAAAACCTGCTGAATTCAAAGTAACTGTAAAAGAAATCAAAGTTAAGGAACTTCCTGAACTTGATGATGAATTTGCAAAAGATGTATCTGAATTTGATACATTAGATGAATATAAAGCTGACATTAAGAAAAACCTTACAGAGTCAAAAGAAAAAGAAGCTTTAGCAGCAAAAGAAGACAAAGTAGTTGAGAAGATTATCGAAAACGCTACTATGGAAATTGCTGATTTAATGGTTGAGACTCAGACAAGAAATATTGCAGAAGATTTTGCAAGAAGAATCCAGCAGCAGGGATTATCAATTGAACAGTACTTCCAGTTTACAGGACTTAATGCTGAGACATTCTTAGAGCAGATGAAGCCACAGGCATTAAAGAGAATCCAGTCAAGACTTGTATTAGAGAAGATTGCTGAAGTTGAAAACATCGAAGTTTCAGATGAAAGAGTAGAAGAAGAATTAAAGAATATGGCTGAAACATATCAGATGGAAGTAGATAAAGTTAAAGAATTAATGGGCGAAGAAGAATTAAAACAGCTTCGCAAAGATTTAGCTGTAATGGAAGCTGCAACTAAAGTAAGAGATGCAGCTAAAGAAGTTTAATTAACTAATTAGATGATGTTGGGGTCATAAAAATGACCCTGACATTATTGTACTTTAGAAAGTATTAAGGGAGGTTGCAGGAATGAGTTTAGTACCTTATGTAATAGAACAGACCAGCAGAGGCGAACGCTCATATGATATTTATTCAAGACTCCTCAAAGAGAGAATAATATTCCTCGGAGAAGAAGTAAATGAAACAACAGCAAGCCTTGTTGTAGCACAGTTATTATTCCTTGAAGGTGAAGACCCTTCAAAGGATATTCATATGTATATCAATAGTCCGGGTGGTGTTGTAACAGCGGGAATGGCTATTTATGACACAATGCACTATATCAAGTGTGATGTTTCTACAATGTGTATTGGTATGGCTGCAAGTATGGGAGCTTTCCTTCTCGCAGGAGGAACTAAAGGAAAAAGACTTGCTCTTCCAAATGCTGAGATTATGATTCATCAGCCATCAGGCGGTGCTCAGGGTCAGGCTACAGATATTAAAATTGTTGCAGACCGTATAATCCAGATGAAGAAGAAGTTAAACACTATTTTATCAGAAAATACAGGTCAGCCTCTTGAAGTAATTGAGGTAGATACTGAAAGAGATAATTATATGACAGCAGAAGAAGCTGTAGCATACGGATTAATAGATAAAGTTGTTACAAGTCGTTAAAAAGATGCATTAGTGTATTCTGTAATATGAATAAAACTCCTACTTGTTGTGAGTAGGAGTTTTTCAGCATATCAGACAGAGTTGTCAAAACTAAAAAAAGAGGTGAAAAAAATGCCTAAAAAAGGAAGTGGAACAGGAATGATAAGATGTTCATTTTGTAATAAACCAGAGTCCCAGGTAGCCAGATTGCTTTCAGGTCCAAACGGAGTATATATTTGTGACCAGTGTATAGATTTATGTGCCACAATACTCGATGAGGAGAGCGAAGAAGAAGAAATCATTTCAGAAGAGATGGATATCAATTTGCTTAAGCCTAAAGAAATAAAGGAGTTTCTGGATGAATATGTAATAGGTCAGGACACTGCTAAAAAAGCACTGGCTGTTGCGGTATATAATCATTACAAGAGAATTACATCAGAAAAAGATTTAGATGTAGAACTTCAGAAGAGTAATATTCTTATGTTAGGACCGACAGGTTCAGGTAAAACATATCTTGCACAGACACTGGCTAAGCTTTTGAATGTACCATTTGCAATTGCAGATGCAACATCATTGACAGAAGCCGGCTATGTAGGTGAAGATGTTGAAAATATTCTGCTTAAAATAATTCAGGCTGCTGATTACGATATAAAAAGAGCCGAATACGGAATTATTTATATAGATGAGATAGATAAAATAACAAGAAAATCTGAAAATGTCTCTATAACACGAGATGTATCAGGTGAAGGTGTTCAGCAGGCACTTTTAAAAATATTAGAGGGAACTGTAGCTTCTGTACCACCACAGGGCGGAAGAAAACATCCTCATCAGGAACTTATTCCGATAGACACAACTAACATTCTGTTTATTTGTGGTGGTGCTTTTGAAGGTCTTGATAAAATAATAGAGTCAAGACTTGACCAGAAGTCAATCGGATTTAATGTGGATATAGGCGACCGTACAGAAAAGAATGTCGGAGAAGTTTTAAAACAGGTTCTTCCGGAAGATTTAGTGAAATTTGGTCTGATTCCGGAATTTGTGGGTCGTGTGCCGGTTAATGTAACACTCGATTTACTTGACGAAGATGCGCTTGTGCGTATTTTAAAAGAGCCTAAAAATTCAATCGTAAAGCAGTATCAGAAATTGTTTGAAATGGACGGCGTGCGCCTTACATTTACAGATGAAGCGTTAAAGGCTGTTGCTGCCGAATCTTCTAAGAGAAAGACAGGAGCAAGAGGACTTAGAGCTATTATGGAACAGACAATGATGGACTTAATGTATGAAATCCCATCAGATGATACAATACTCTCATGTCAGGTTACAGAAGAAATGGTAAAAGAAAATAAAGAACCTGTTTTAGAGAGAAGAGAAAATAAGGAAAAAAATAAAATACCAAAAGCCGGAAAATTATTAAAAAAGGCGGATGATGAAAGTGCATAATCAGGAAGAAAATATGTTTACTGCAGTTGCATTAAGAGGGCTTGCCCTTCTGCCAAAATATGTTGCGCACTTTGATGTCAGTCGTGAGAAATCTGTTGTTGCTATAGAAAAAGCAATGAAAGAAGAACAGAGGCTATTTCTTGTTGCACAGAAGGACGAAAATGTTGAAGACCCTAAGCCGGAAGATTTATATACTACCGGTGTAGTAGCGAGGATACATCAGGTAATAAAAGTTCAGGGCGGCATTTTAAGACTGATAGTCGAAAGTGAAGAAAGAGCAGTCTGGACAGAAATTACAGATGAAGATGGCTGTCTTAATGCAAAAATCGAATATGTGCCTTTTGAAGTTGATGTAGAAGACGAGACAGAAAAAGAAGCAATGTTTAGAGAGCTTCACGATTTATTTGGAAAATATCTTATCGTAAACCGTAATTTTGGCAAAGGATTTGTAAAGCAGATGCTTGAAATCAAGTCGTTGGAAAAACTTGTACAGTTTGTTGCATCTAACCTGCCATTGGAATATAAAAACAGGCAGAAATTATTAGAAGCAAAAGAGTTAAGCACAAGATACCAGCTTTTATTAGTTATGCTTGAAAATGAAATCTCGATATTTAAGATTCGTGCAGAGCTTCAAAGTAAAGTTCGCAAGAAAGTAGACGAGAATCAGAAAAATTATGTTTTGCGTGAACAGATGCAGGCCATTCGTGAAGAGCTTGGCGAAGACAATTTTGACAGTGAAATTGAAGACTACAGAAGCAGAACTAAAAAGCTCAAAGCTCCAAAAGAAGTTAAAGATAAGCTTAATAAAGAAATTGACAGACTTGAAGGACTTTCCTCAAACAGTTCAGAAGGAAGTGTTTCAAGAGGATATATAGATACTTTATTAGAGCTTCCGTGGAATAAGAGTTCAAAAGATAATCTTGACATTAAAGAAGCAAAGCAGATTCTTGAAGATGACCATTATGGTTTATCTGATGTCAAGAAGCGTGTTCTTGAATTTCTTGCAGTAAGAGCGCTGACTAAAGCCGGTGATGCGCCGATAATCTGTCTTGTTGGCCCTCCGGGAACAGGAAAGACATCAATAGCAAGGTCAATAGCAAGAGCCCTTAATAAGAAATATGTAAGAATTTGTCTTGGCGGTGTAAGAGATGAAGCCGAGATTCGCGGACACAGAAAGACTTATGTAGGAGCAATGCCGGGAAGAATTGCAAACGGTATGAAACAGGCAGGAGTAAATAATCCATTAATGCTTTTGGACGAAATAGACAAAGTGAGTTCAGATTATAAAGGGGATACACAGTCAGCTTTGCTTGAAGTGCTTGACAGTGAGCAAAACTGCCAGTTCAGAGACCACTATGTAGAACTGCCGATGGATTTGTCGAAAGTTTTGTTTGTTGCAACTGCAAATTCAACGGAGACAATATCAAGACCGCTGCTTGACAGAATGGAAATAATCCAGATTTCCGGATATACGGAAAATGAAAAATTCCATATTGCAAAGAAATATCTTGTGTCAAAAGAGTTAGAAAAAAACGGATTAAAGAAATCACAGCTTACAATCAGTGATAATGCATTAAAGAAGATAATCAGCAATTACACAAAAGAAGCCGGTGTAAGAAATTTAGAGAGAAATATTGCTGCACTGTGCAGAAAAGCTGCGTGGAAAATATTAGAAGAAAACAAGAAGTCTGTAAAAATAACTGACAGTAATTTAAAAACTTATCTTGGAAAAGAAAAATTCCATGTTGATATGGCAAACGAAAAACCTCAGACCGGAATTGTAAGGGGACTTGCATGGACCAGTGTCGGCGGAGATACATTGGAAATAGAAGTAAATGTAATGCCGGGCAAGGGCGAGATATTACTTACCGGAAAACTCGGTGAAGTAATGCAGGAATCCGCCAGAACAGGAATAAGTTATATCCGTTCAGTAAGTAAACAGTACAAAATTGCAGATGATTTCTTCAAAAAACATGATATTCATATTCATATACCGGAAGGCGCAGTTCCAAAAGACGGACCTTCAGCCGGTATAACAATGGCTACAGCAATTTTGTCAGCAGTAACAGATACCCCTGTAAAGCCTGAAGTAGCAATGACAGGTGAAATCACACTCAGAGGAAGAGTTCTTCCAATAGGTGGATTAAAAGAAAAAATGCTTGCTGCAAAACTTGCCGGAATTAAGACTATTTTAGTTCCGAAGAAAAATGAGCCGGATGTAGAAGAAATAGATGACGAAATAAAACTGGGCATGAAAATATGCTTTGTAGAAAAAATGGAACAGGTAATCAAAGAAGCTTTTGTATAGTTAATTCAATCAGAAATATAATTGAGAATCTTTGATTAATCGAAATTAAGCAATAAATAATTTGATTGCAGATATCAGATAGTAGTTTAATTTACATGAAGAAGGAGAAAGCCGATGAAAATAAAAAGCGTAGAACTTGAAACAGTGTGCGGTATAACAAGCAAACTTCCTGAAAATGACAAGATGGAAATAGCTTTTGCAGGAAAATCAAATGTAGGAAAGTCCTCACTTATAAACGGTCTGCTGAACCGTAAATCATTGGCGAGAACTTCTTCATCTCCTGGAAAGACACAGACAATAAATTTTTATAATGTGAATAAAGAACTTTATTTTGTAGATTTGCCGGGATATGGATATGCAAAAGTTTCAATGGAAATAAGAGAAAAATGGGGCAAAATGATAGAGCGGTATCTGAGAAAATCAGATGTACTTGCCGCAATATTTCTTCTCATAGATATAAGGCATGAGCCTTCTGCAAATGACAGGCAGATGTATGACTGGATAGTAAGTAATGGCTACCGGCCTGTAATTATTGCAACAAAATTGGACAAAATAAAAAGAAGTCAGCTTCAGAAGCAGATTTCAATCATAAAGAAAAGTTTAGGCTGTCCATCAGAAACAAAAGTATTTCCATTTTCGGCACAGACCAAACAGGGTCGTGATGAGATATGGGAATATATAGAAAGTCTGCTCCCTGATGAGAAAGAGGAGATAGAACATGTGGAGAAATAAGTATATTTTGACCGCCCTTTTATTGTGTATAATAAGCCTTGCCAGTTTTGGAATCGTCAAAGCTGGCAGTATCTCTACTGCACAAGAGGGCGATTTTGTTGTTATGACGAGTTTTTATCCTATGTATATAGCAACAATGAACATAACAGATGGCGTTAACGGAGTAGAGGTAAAGAATCTGACAAATAATGCTACCGGTTGTCTGCACGATTACCAGTTAAGCACAAAAGATTTAAAGCAGTTAGACAAGGCTGACATGCTCATAGTAAATGGTGGCGGTATGGAAAGTTTTCTTGAAGATGTATATTCACAGTATGGAAATCTTACAATTGTGACTGCTACAGATGGAGTAAATCTGTTAGCTTCAACTGACGGGCACGAGCATTCACATGCGTATGCGCATGATGAAGATGAGCATGATAATAGTGAACATACAGATGAATCAACACATGACGCAGATGTTCATGGTAACAGTGAATATGCAGAAGGACTTCTTACAGATGAATCAACACATGATACAGATGCACATGACGAGAGTGAACATACAGATGCAGATATTCATGACGCAGATGAACACGACTCTCACGACCATGGGGAATATAATGCTCATTCATGGATAGATATTTCATTATATATAAAAGAAGTTGAAAATATAGCTGATGCACTGATAGAAAATAATCCTGAAAATGCATCATATTACACAGAAAATTTAAATAAATATAAAGAAAAACTTCAGAGAATGTTAGATGAAACTAACGAGATTAAAGAAGCTGTTTCAAATAACAGAAAATCAGCAGACGGAGTTGTGGTTTTTCATGAAGCATTTGATTATCTGGAAGATTCATTGAATTTAAATATTACAGAAACAATAAATATGGACGATAATTCTGTGCTCAGTGCGGCTCAGATTGGAGATATAATAGATGATGTTAATTCCGGGAATGTAAAATACATTCTGGCAGATGAGACATACGGAAAAGCTGCGGCTGAAGCGGTAAAAAAAGAATGTGATGTTAAGGTTATTTATATTGACCCGCTGACATCAGGAGAATCAGATAAAGATGCTTATGTTGACGGTATGCATAAGAATCTTGAGTTACTTAAGGAGGCTTTTACACAATGACAGATGTGAATAATCAGGCAAATAAGCCATGTGGACTACATTGTATAAAAATTCATCATTTTCATGTACAATATGGAAGTGAAGTCATTTTAGAAGATGTAAATCTGCATATACATTGTGGAAAACTCCATGTACTCATAGGTAGAAACGGGGCCGGAAAATCAACCTTAATAAAAGCCATATTAGGTGAAGTTGTGCATCAGGGAAAAATTGTATTTCAGACTCCGGAAGGCCGTTCTTTGAAAAAGAAAAATGTGTTAAAGATAGGATATGTTCCGCAAAGTCTTAATATAGAAAAAGGAACTCCTGTAAGTGTGTATGATTTTATGGCTTCATACATGAGCAGTGAGCCGGTGTTTTTGTTAAAACGAAAGAAGACGGAGCAGAAAATAAAAGAAGCATTGTCTGTTTTTCAGGTTGATGACTGTATTGACAGGCAGCTTTCAAATCTTTCAGGAGGACAGCTTCAGAGGGTGCTGTTGTCACTGGCAATTATAAATGAGCCTAACCTTCTGCTTCTTGATGAGCCGTTTTCGGCACTGGACGCCAAGATCCGCGGCCAGATGCGCGAGGAGCTCAAGCGCATCCAGCGCGAGGCCGGGCTGACTGTCATCTTCGTCACGCACGACCAAGAGGAGGCCATGGCCATCTCCGACCGCATTGCCGTCATGAACCAGGGTGCCATTGAACAGCTGGACAGCCCTACCGAAATTTACGACAACCCGCACAGCCGTTTTGTGGCGGGGTTCATCGGCGAGATGAACTTTTTGGACGAAGGCGGCGCGGTGCTCGCCGTGCGCCCGGAGGATATTGCTCTGCGTTCGGCCTCCGGCGCGGGCATGGCGCGTATTGAAAGCGTGATGCCGCTGGGCCATTACACACAGATCATCCTTGTGCGCGCAGACGGCGCACGGCTGAAG
>ERZ857840.4381-NODE-4381-length-10869-cov-3.526355_pt1 | contig 10869 bp, 8 predicted proteins | sample MGYA00519760_ERZ857840 | MGnify/ENA primary metagenome ERZ857840 (study PRJEB31778, sample SAMEA3449371) | human gut metagenome | biome: human gut; feature: human-associated habitat; material: faeces | place: United Kingdom | collected 2010/2012 ... | reverse complement strand
GTAAAAGGTAACACAGCTACAGGTGCTACCAAACCGGCTATCGTTGAGACTGGCGCTAAGGTTAACGTTCCACTGTTCGTTGATCAGGGCGAGACAATCAAGATTGATACCCGTACAGGAGCATATCTTTCAAGAGCATAAAATTTGTTTTATGATTTTTATAAAAAGCCTTGCATTTTTTGCAGGGCTTTTTTATAATCTAAATACCATAATATTTCTTAAATAATTCTATTTATTTCGGGCGGTTGAATCACCGCATATTTCAGACAACAGTTTTTGAATATTGCTGGATAGGAAGGAGTTCTATGACATATTATCAGTTTATCCACGCAGTAGAAGAAAAAATAAAGAAAGAGGTGAAAGAAGAAAGAAAAATAAGCGTTCATACGAATATAAAAAATAATGGTGTGAAACGGACAGGAATTATGATTTCTGAGAATGGTATTAATATATCACCGACAATATATCTGGAAGAATATTTTCAACAATTCAAAAGAGGCTATCCGCTGGAATTGATAGTGAAAGATATCTTATCGTTGTATGAAAAAATACGTTTCCAGAATTCCTGGAAAGAAGGTGAAAAAGTAAAAAGTTATGATTTCGTGAAAGGAAGAATCATATATCGTCTGGTTAACCGGGAACGGAATCGGAAGCTTCTTGAGGATGTCCCGTATAAGGAATATCTTGATCTTGCCATCGTGTATTATGTGCTGCTGGAGATGGATGAATATGGAATGGCCTCTATGCTGGTGAGAAGAGAACATCTTAAGATGTGGAAGGTATCGGAGGAGGATATTTATTATCGGGCATGCAAGAATACACAGAAATTATTACCATATGATTTTTCGACAATGCGTTCTGTGATCATGGAACTTCTGGAAATTGGAAGAGAAATAGAAGAACAGACGGGGAAAATGTATATTCTAAGTAATGTTATGAGAAGTTACGGAGCATGTGCGATGATGTATCCGGATCTGCTTAGAAAAATTGGCGAAGAATTGGAAGAAAACTATTATATACTTCCAAGCAGCGTACATGAGACGATCATCGTGGCAGAAAGCGAAGCTCCTGGGAAGGAAGAATTGTGTGAGATGATTGAAGAGATCAATGAGACGCAGGTAGAAGAGGAAGAAGTGCTTTCGAACAGAGCATATTATTATGAATGCGATACGGGAAAACTGCTCTTTTAAGTAAGAAAAGTAGAAAAAGTGAAGGAAATGCGAGAAAAGTCGAAAGCATTTCCTTTACTTTAGTTCAAAGATGTGTTAATATGACTAAGGCAATTTCATATGGTAATTGTATACGCACCCGTAGCTCAGGGGATAGAGCACCGCCCTCCGGAGGCGGGAGCGGCGGTTCGAATCCGCCCGGGTGTGTACTTTTTTTACTATTTTCTATCGCCATGTGTTCATAATGAACTGTCGGTGGCGGGTCTTGTATGGAGGGAGTCTTATGAAAGTAAAGATTCATGAGGTCCTGACAAGGAAGAACAGATATAAAAGACTGGTATTTATTCTGGTGTTGTTTTCGCTTGTTCTACTTGTAGGAATTCTCGGATTCGGACTCACTAAAGAGAAAGAAAAGAAAGTACAGAAGACAGAACAATTCGTCAGTTCACAGAAAGTAGTTCTGGTAAACGGTGGTTGCGAAAATATGCAGACGAATCCACTGAAAGAAGAGACGGATGAACAGATGATAAAGGCAGTAAAAGATTACTATACAGAAAAGAAGGCCGATACGGAATTTGTGGAGATGTATGATCATTTTAAAATCTATACAAAATCCGGAAAGTACAAAGATACATATGTGGCGTTCGTCAGATATGATATGAAGATCAAAGATATATATACAGAGGTTCCCGGACTTGGAACATTGTATGTCAAAAAGGATTCTCAGGGAAATTACCAGATAACTCAGCAAGTAAAGAAAAAAGAAATCCGGGAATATATTAACCGGATCGCAGAACATGAAGACGTACAGGCTCTGATGAATCAGACGCAGGAGTCTTATCAGAAAGCAGTTGGTTCAGACGCACTTTTGAAGGAGGCGCTGGATGAGCTGAAGGATGCATATGAGAATTCCATAGGAAATTAGAAAACTCTGGAAATATCAGATATCATAAAAGGATGAATGGAGGAGATACAAAGTGAAGAAAATCATTGATTATATTGCAGAAGAACTTGCGGATGCATTTGAAAAAGCAGGTTATGACAGAGCTTACGGAAAAGTAACATTATCAAATCGTCCGGATCTTTGTGAATACCAGTGTAACGGTGCAATGGCGGGAGCAAAAGCTTATAAAAAGGCACCGTTCATGATCGCAGAGGATGTAGTTGCCCTGTTAAAGGACAGCGCATGTATGGAAGAGGTAGAGGTTGTAAAGCCGGGATTTATTAATATCAGACTGAAAAAAGCATTTGTTGCAGATTATCTGAACCAGATGGAAGAAGCAGAAGATCTTGGTATTCAGAAGGCAGAGAACCCTGAGATGATCGTTGTGGATTACGGCGGACCGAATGTGGCAAAACCACTGCATGTAGGACATCTGCGTTCTGCAATTATCGGAGAAAGCGTTAAACGTATTGCGAGAAAAATGGGACATGAGGTTCTTGGAGATATCCATCTTGGCGACTGGGGATATCAGATGGGACTGATCATCACAGAGTTAAAAGAAAGAAAACCAGAGCTGCCATATTTTGATGAATCTTTTGAAGGAGAATATCCAAAAGAAGCACCGTTTACTATCAGCGAGTTGGAAGAGATCTATCCAACAGCAAGTGGTAAGGCGAAAGAAGATGATGCTTACAGAGAGAATGCATTACATGCAACATATCTGTTACAGAATGGACATAGAGGATATCGTGCAATCTGGAATCATATTATCAATGTATCTGTATCTGATCTGAAAAGAAATTATGCAAATCTAAATGTAAGTTTTGATCTCTGGAAGGGAGAGTCTGATGCACAGGCATATATTCCTGACATGATCGATAAGTTGAAAAAAGACGGATTTGCACATGAAGATCAGGGGGCTCTGGTTATTGATGTGCAGGAGGAGACTGACACAAAAGAGATTCCTCCATGTATGATTCAGAAATCAGATGGAGCTTCACTGTATGGGACAACCGATCTTGCTACGCTGGTACAGCGTGTCGAAGATTATCATCCGGATAAGGTTATCTATGTTGTTGATAAACGTCAGGAACTTCATTTTACACAGGTATTCCGTTCTGCGAAAAAGACAGGAATCGTTCCGGCAGAGACCGAATTGAAATTCCTTGGATTTGGCACTATGAATGGAAAAGATGGTAAGCCGTTTAAGACAAGAGAAGGCGGAGTTATGCGCCTGGAAACACTGATTTCGGAAACTGCGGAGAAGATGTATAAGAAAATTTCTGAAAATCATGCGATTGAAGAAGAAGAAGCGAGAAAGACAGCTAATATGATCGGAGTAGCTGCACTTAAATACGGAGATCTTTCAAATCAGGCATCAAAAGATTATGTTTTTGATGTGGACAGATTTATTTCATTTGAAGGTAATACAGGTCCGTATATTCTCTATACGATCGTTCGTATTAAATCAATCCTGAATAAATATCAGGCACAGGGAAACAGCCTGGATGGATTAAAGGTACAGGAAGCACATGCGGACTGCGAGAAAGCACTGATGCTTGAAGCAGCTAAATATAACGATGTGATCGCAAATGCGTTCCAGGACCTTGCACCGCATAAGATCTGTGCATATATTTATGATCTTGCAAATGCATTTAACCGTTTCTACCATGAGACAAAGATCCTGGCAGAAGAGGATGAACAGAAACAGAAGAGCTACATTGCCCTTCTCACACTGACAAGAGACATTCTGACAACCTGCATCGATCTGCTTGGATTTGAAGCACCGGAAAGAATGTAAAAAGGCAGAAGCATCAGAAGTAATGACAATACGATAAAGAGGCGAGGACATATGACAGAGAAATTGTTTTACACAGACAGTCACATGCAGGAATTTACTGCGGAGGTTGTGTCCTGCCGCCCGTGTGATAACGGATATGAGGCAGTTCTTTCAAGAACTGCCTTTTTTCCAGAAGGCGGCGGTCAGGCAGCAGATACCGGAGTGATTGACGGGATCAGAGTATATGATGTACAGGAAAAAGGAGAACAGATCTTTCACTATCTGGAAGGAGAACTGGAAGAAGGAAAGACCGTGACCGGTCAGATCGACTGGGACAAACGTTTTTCACGGATGCAGCAGCACAGCGGAGAACATATCGTATCGGGAATCGTTCATGCACGTTTTGGATATGATAATGTGGGATTCCATTTGAATGATGAGCTGTGCACTCTGGACTTAAGTGGTCCGCTCACGAAGGAGGAGCTTCGCGAGGTGGAAAATGCGGCAAATGAAGCGGTATTTGCAAATGTACCGGTTCAGATAAGTTATCCGTCCAAAGAAAAATTGAAGACGTTGGATTACCGCAGTAAGATAGAGATTGACGGACAGGTGCGTATCGTGACGATACCGGGATATGACGTGTGTGCCTGTTGTGCACCGCATGTGTATTTTACCGGAGAGATCGGTCTTATCAAACTGGTGCAGAGTCAGAATTATAAAGGCGGTATCCGGATCACTATGCTGTGCGGAAGAAGGGCACTGAAGGATTATCAGCAGAAAGAAGAAAGCGTGAAGGCGATCATGGGAAGCCTTTCAGCGAAGGAAGAATTGATTGCTGAAGCAGTTGAACGCGTAAAAGAGGAATGTACACAGCTGAAGAGTGAACTTGCAGAGACAAGATATCAGATTCTTGAAGCACAGGCAGAAAAAATTCCGGAGGGACAGAAAAAGGTCTGTATTTTTGATAGCAAATTAAGTGGGAATGAACCACGTGAGCTTATGAACCTTGTACTGAAAAAAGGAACAGAAGTATGTGCGGTATTTGCAGGAAACGAAGAGAGTGGATACCGTTATGTGATCGGCAGTGAGACAGAGGATGTGCGTCCGTACAGCAAGATCCTTAAAGAACAGTTTGGCGGAAGAGGCGGTGGAAAACCGGTCATGGTACAGGGTTCTGTAAATGGAAGTGAAGAGGCAATCCGAAAAGTTTTTGAGTAAAAGAAGGCGGAGATGAAGAATGCGAGACAGGAAAACAGGGAGAATTATCTGGTATTTGTTCAGTGCGGTTCTGATCAAATGGGGTGTGGAGATCGCAGTAGCGACATTTGCACTTTCCTGCGGTCTGCGCAGCAATATGGGAATTGGGGCAGTCTCTTCGATTATCACGATCCCAATGATTGTGTGGATCTACCGGAAAGATCAGGGACGCTATGAAAAGCAGCAGGAATCCTGGTGGAAATATAAAGCGGCTTCCCGATATGGAATGTGGCTTGTTATGCTCGTCGGTGCAGTGACTGCGTGTGTGGCGATGAATGATATCGTCATGCTGATGAATATGCAGAGGATCAGCCAGGTTTATCAGAGCACAGAGCAGATCATTTACAGTGCACCGCGTTGGCTTCAGCTGGCGGGAGCCGGGATTCTGGCTCCGGTCGCAGAAGAGCTTGTTTACCGCGGGATGATCTACCGGCGAATGCGCGAGAGCCTTACCGCTGTGCAGGCAGGTGTGTTTGTATCCATTTTGTTCGGTGTCGGTCATGGAAATCTGCCACAGGGACTTTATGCAATGGTACTCGGACTTCTGCTTGCTTGCATTTATGAGAAATTCCGGAATATTGCAGCTCCGATCCTGTTCCATATTGTTGTGAATATTACGTCATTATTGCTTTCGTGGTATGGGGGCTTTGAATGGATTCTGGGAACAGAGGGAAAAGCAGTTGGAATTACTGTATTGGCTACGTTGATTACTGTTATAATTTATGTAAAAATAAAAAATATAAGACAAGAAATACGATAATTAACTGAAAAATACTGAAAAAGTTTACAAAATAAATAATATCTGACAATTTCTGTAAAATTAGGGGTTTACTTTTGCAGACAAATGCTGTATAGTGTTAAATCATAAAAGCAACAACAAAACCGTTTTACAGAAAGGGCAGGTTATATGAGCGTAATACAACAAAATACAGAACAAGGCTTATACAGCCCTGATTTTGAGCATGACAACTGCGGTATCGGAGCTGTTGTGAACATCAAAGGGCAAAAGAGTCATGATACAGTCGCAAATGCGCTGAAAATCGTAGAAAATCTTGAACATAGAGCTGGCAAGGATGCCGAAGGGAAGACAGGAGACGGTGTAGGAATACTGTTACAGATTTCGCACAAGTTCTTTACAAATGTCTGTCGTCCCCTCGGCATCTTTTTAGGTTCTGAGAGAGATTACGGTGTGGGAATGTTTTTCTTCCCACAGGACGAACTGAAAAGGAATCAGGCAAAAAATATTTTCGAAGTTATTGTCGAAAAAGAAGGACTGAAATTCCTTGGATGGAGGGAAGTGCCGATCCGTAAAGAGATCCTTGGAAAGAAAGCACTCGAATGCATGCCGTGCATTATGCAGGGATTTATCGAACGACCGAAAAAAGTAAAACAAGGACTGGATTTTGACCGCAGACTTTATGTGGTAAGAAGAGTCTTTGAACAGAGCAGTGATGATACCTATGTAGCATCCCTGTCAAGCAGAACCATCGTGTACAAAGGAATGTTCCTTGTAAAACAGCTCCGGATGTTCTTTGAAGATCTGCAGAACCCGGATTATGAATCTGCAATTGCAGTTGTACATTCCAGATTCAGTACAAACACTAATCCAAGCTGGGAAAGAGCACATCCGAACCGTTTCATCGTACATAACGGTGAGATCAATACCATTCGCGGCAATGCAGATAAGATGCGGGCCAAAACATGGAATCCGAGCATCTGGAAGGAGAGCTTTATAAAGTCCTTCCGGCAATCAATACCGCAGGTTCCGATTCTGCCATGCTGGATAACACGCTGGAATTCATGGTGATGAGTGGCATGCCGCTTCCGTTGGCAGTTATGATCACCATCCCGGAGCCATGGGCACAGAATGCAACGATGTCACAGAAAATCAAGGATTTCTATCAGTATTACGCAACGATGATGGAGCCATGGGACGGACCGGCATCCATCCTGTTCTCAGATGGAGATATTTTAGGAGCCGTACTTGACCGAAATGGACTCAGACCTTCCAGATATTACATCACAGATGATGACACACTGATCCTTTCTTCTGAGGTTGGTGTTCTGGATATCCCGCCGGAGAAGATCGTAGTCAAAGAAAGAATCCATCCAGGTAAGATGCTTCTTGTTGATACTGTTCAGAGGCGTGTCATCGACGACCAGGAACTGAAAGAAGAATATGCGGCAAGACAGCCTTATGGCGAATGGTTGAACAGTCAGTTGGTCAATTTAAGCGATTTAAAGATCCCGAATCAGAAAGTACCGCAGTATTCTAGAGAAGAATGCCAGAGACTGCAGAAAGCATTTGGATATTCTTACGAAGAAGTGAAGACTTCTATTTTAAATATGGCAATGAATGGAAGCGAAGGAATCGGAGCCATGGGTATCGATGCACCACTTGCCGTTCTTTCTGAGCAGCATCAGTCTTTGTTTGGATATTTTAAACAGTTATTTGCACAGGTAACGAACCCGCCGATTGACGCGATCCGTGAAAAAATCGTGACTTCGACAACGGTATATGTCGGAGAAGAAGGAAACCTTTTGGAACAGAAAGAGGAAAACTGTCATGTACTGAAGATCAATGATCCGATCCTGACAGATACCGATCTCCTGAAGATCCGTAACATGAAAGTCGACGGTTTCCGTGTGGCAGAAATTTCTACTACTTATTATAAAAACTCCAGCCTGGAAAAAGCGATCGATTATCTGTTTATCCAGGTAGACCGTGCAATCCGTGAAGGCATGAATATCCTAATCTTAAGTGACAGAGGTGTGGATGAATATCATATTGCGATCCCGTCCCTGCTTGCAACCTCAGCGGTTCATCAGCATCTGGTAAGAACTAAGAGAAGAACAGAGGTTGCCATGATCCTTGAGACCGGAGAACCAAGAGAAGTACATCATTTCGCAACGCTTTTGGGATATGGTGCATCTGCGATCAACCCGTATCTTGCGCATGAATCGATCAAACAGCTGATCGATACAGATATGCTTCAGAAAGATTATTATGCAGCAGTCAATGACTATAATGAAGCTGTTATAAGCGGAATTGTCAAAATTGCATCGAAGATGGGAATTTCCACGATCCAGTCTTATCAGGGATCCATGATCTTTGAAGCAATTGGATTAAAACCGGAATTCATTGAAAAATATTTCACCGGAACTGTCAGCCGTGTCGGTGGTATCGGACTGGAAGAAATTGCAAAAGATTATATGGCAAGGCATTCCGAGGCCTTTGATCCGCTGGGACTTTCTGTAGATCTGACGTTGAACAGTGTGGGACAGCACAAGTTGAAGAGCGGTGGTGAAAAGCATCTGTACAACCCGAGAACGATCCATATGCTCCAGCAGTCTACAAGGCGCGGGGATTATGAAATGTTCAAGCAGTACACGCAGATGGTTGATGAAGAATCCAAAGGAATCACACTCCGTGGACAGATGGACTTCAATTATCCAAAGAAAGGAGTTCCGCTTTCGGAAGTAGAGAGTGTGGATTCAATCGTGACCAGATTCAAGACCGGTGCAATGTCTTACGGATCAATTTCAAAGGAAGCACACGAAACCCTTGCCCTTGCAATGAATGCACTGCACGGTAAGTCAAACTCCGGTGAAGGCGGAGAGGATATCGAGCGCCTTGGAACCGACAGAGGCTCTGCAATCAAACAGGTTGCCAGTGGACGTTTTGGTGTTACAAGCAGATATCTTGTCAGTGCAAAAGAGATCCAGATCAAGATGGCGCAGGGAGCAAAACCTGGAGAAGGTGGACATCTGCCGGGGGGAAAGGTTTACCCTTGGGTAGCAAAAACCAGACATTCTACGCCGGGTGTGGGACTGATCTCACCGCCGCCGCATCACGATATTTACTCGATCGAAGATCTGGCACAGCTGATCTATGACTGTAAAAATGCAAACAAGGATGCAAGAATTTCTGTCAAACTGGTATCTGAAGCCGGTGTCGGAACGGTTGCAGCGGGTGTTGCAAAAGCAGGAGCCGGACTGGTTCTGATCTCCGGTTATGACGGAGGTACAGGAGCTGCACCGAGAAGTTCTATCCATAATACCGGACTTCCGTGGGAGCTTGGACTTTCTGAAACACATCAGACACTGATCCAGAACGGACTGAGAGAAAGAGTCCGTATCGAGACAGACGGTAAGCTGATGAGTGGTCGTGATGTGGCGATCGCAGCACTTCTCGGTGCAGAGGAATTTGGATTTGCGACGGCACCGCTTGTAACCATGGGGTGCGTAATGATGCGTGTATGTAACCTAGATACCTGTCCGGTCGGAATTGCAACCCAGAATCCGGAACTGAGAAAGAGATTTGCCGGAAAACCAGAATATGTCATCAATTTCATGCGTTTTATCGCGGAAGAATTAAGAGAATATATGGCAAAACTTGGCATTCGTACCGTGGATGAACTGGTGGGAAGGACAGACCTTCTGAAAGTGAGAGATGTGCCGACATCCAAACGTGCCGCAACACTGGATCTTTCCAGAATCCTCAATAATCCGTATGCAAAAGAGAAGAAAGGCATGATCTTCAATCCGAAGAAAGTCTTTGATTTTGAACTAAATAAAACACTGGATGAAAGAGTTCTGGTAAAGGAACTTCTTCCGTCACTGGAAAAGAAACAGAAGAGAATCCTGGAGCTGGATGTAAAAAATACAGACCGTACATTCGGCACAATCTTCGGTTCTGAGATTACAAGACGTTATCCGGACGGACTGGAAGAAGACAGCTATGTGCTGAAATGTAAGGGCGCAGGCGGACAGTCATTCGGAGCATTTATACCAAAAGGTCTGACACTGGAACTGACCGGTGACAGCAATGATTATTTTGGAAAAGGACTTTCCGGTGGTAAACTGATCGTTTATCCGCCGACTGGTGTGAAATTTAAAGCTGATGAAAATATTATTATTGGTAACGTAGCGCTTTATGGTGCAACAAGCGGAAAAGCCTATATCAATGGTGTGGCAGGCGAACGTTTCTGTGTCCGTAACTCCGGAGCAACAGCAGTTGTAGAAGGGGTCGGTGATCATGGATGCGAATATATGACTGGTGGACGGGTTGCAATTCTTGGCAAGACCGGAAAGAACTTTGCAGCAGGTATGAGTGGCGGTGTTGCCTACGTTCTGGATATGGACAGTGATCTTTATACAAAAGTCAACAAACAGATGGTTAATATCGAAAAAGTAACATCTAAGTTCGATGTATCTGAATTGAAAGGTATGATCGAAGAACATGTAGCAGCAACCAATTCCGAGACGGGAAAAGAAATCCTGGATCATTTCAAAGAATACCTGCCGAAGTTTAAGAAGATCATTCCGCGTGATTACGAGAGAATGCTGACCCGCATCCTTCAGCTGGAAGAAAAAGGTCTCAGCAGCGAACAGGCAAAAACCGAAGCATTTTATGCGATCAAAGAAGGAAGATAGGAGGCCAAAAACGTGGGAAAAGCAACAGGATTTATGGATTATGACAGACGCGATGCAGAGTGCGAATCTCCAAAAGAGAGAATTAAGCATTTCCGGGAATTCCACACGCCTCTGTCAAAAGAAGAGCAGGAAATACAGGGCGCCAGATGTATGGCATGCGGCGTCCCGTTCTGCCAGGCGGGACAGATGATCGCAGGGATGGCAAGCGGCTGTCCTCTGCATAATCTGGTGCCGGAGTGGAATGACCTGATTTATCACGGCAACTGGGAAGAGGCATATTACCG
>ERZ857840.4380-NODE-4380-length-10869-cov-7.225541_pt1 | contig 10869 bp, 8 predicted proteins | sample MGYA00519760_ERZ857840 | MGnify/ENA primary metagenome ERZ857840 (study PRJEB31778, sample SAMEA3449371) | human gut metagenome | biome: human gut; feature: human-associated habitat; material: faeces | place: United Kingdom | collected 2010/2012 ... | reverse complement strand
CCCCCGTAGTAGTGTCCCAGTACGCCGAGCCGGTTCCGACGCATACCGGCACAGACGCCCGCAGCGGCGATCCACTCGCCGATCTGCCGCCAGGCGACCGGATCGTCGAGCCATCCCGTCACGAAGGCGCACCGCCGGTGGCTGCGCGCCAGCACGCTGGCGATTTCGGGCGCCGAGCAGGCCTGGCAGTTCGCCAGCCACATGCCCGTCATCCGGCCGCGGTCGCCCAGGGCGTTGAGCCGCTCGTAATCGATGGCCGGCGTCGGTTGCAGGTTGAGCACCACCACCGGACAGTTGAGCCGCTGCACGACGGGCAGGATCGTCGACGACAGACAGTAGGTGGCCATATAGAGGAACACCAGATCGACCTGCTCGCGGGCGAAGAGCGAAGCCGCTTCGAGCGCGCGGGCAGGGCTGTCCACCATGCCGGCGTCCGCCACCTGCACGCCCGCGTCGCGCTCCATCCGATCGCGGATGCGCGCCTGATAGCCTTTCAATTCATCGAGCAGGCCGTCGAACTGGCCCCAGTAGGTATCGAGCCCCGTTCCGAACAGGCCGATTTTTGCGTTGGAATTCATAAACCGTATGACTTTTTCGATTTTTGTCTCAATGCAAAAGTAGCACGGATAGAGACCCTTCGATTTCTGTTTTTGATTTAAAGATTATACAAACGGCATCCGTGCGATTTCGATTTTTGACCTAATTGTTATATAAAAACACAGGAGGCGGACAACGGTCCGATAAATTATCTATCTTTACCTCTGAAACCCACTCCGAACCTCTCCGACCGATGGAAACCTCCGCTCACATCAAGTATCTGCTCGCCAACGAGCAGGACAACCGCTGGGGCGTCGTCGTCACGACGACCGGCTATCAGATCATCGAACCGCAAACCTCCTACCCGCCGTCAAACCATCCTGTCCGCTACCTCTTTTCGGTCGAAAAGGGACGGCTGCTCAACGAGTACCAGCTGATCTACATCTCGCGCGGCGACGGGCAGTTCGTGTCGGCTTCGCACAAGGAGACCTCCTTCGAGGGCGGCGGCAAGTTCATCCTGCTCTTCCCCGGCGAGTGGCACAGCTACCGCCCCTCGCCCAAGACCGGCTGGCACGAGTACTGGATCGGATTCACCGGCCCCGACATCGACCGCAAGGTCGGCGCGAAGTTCCTCGACCCGCACCGGCCGCTTTTCAACGTCGGTTATCACGAGGATATCATCAATCTCTACAAACTGGCGTTGCGCACGGCGCAGGAGCAGGGCAGCGGCTTCCAGCAGATTCTGGCCGGCATCGTCAACCTGCTGCTGGGATTCGCCTACGCCGAGCACATGCAGACCGCACTCGAAGACATGCAGGTCGCCGCGCAGCTCAACGAGGCGAAGATCATCATGCAGGACAACTTCAACCGCAACCTCTCCTGCCAGGAGGTCGCCGCGCGCATCTGCATGAGCTACTCGCGGTTCCGCCGGCTCTTCCGACAGTACGTCGGGTTCGCCCCGGCGCAATATCTGCTGGAACTGAAAATCAACAAGAGCAAGGAGCTGCTGACCAATTCGGCGCTCACCTGCCAGGAGATCGCCTTCGAGAGCGGATTCGAATACCCCTCGCATTTCAACATCGCCTTCAAGAAGAAGACGGGCATCACCCCCAACCAGTACCGCGACCTGACGCAGGGCCGGTTGCAGGAGATTCCCGATTCGATCCATTTGTAAAGGAGCCGTCCGCATCGTCTGCGACTCTCCGAACCGCACCTGCGCGCCCCTTTCCGATGAGCCGGAACCGCGGGAAAACGCCCGCGTCCTTACCCTGCCGGGCTGCCGGCACCTCTCGAAACCGTCGCGGCGACGCTGCGTTCGACGATCCGCCCGCCTCCCGGGAAAAGCGGCGCGGTCTGCTGCCGCGCAAACCCTGCGATTTCCGACGTTCGCGGACATACGCAGCGGATGCACCGGCAGGGGAACGGATCGGCTTCGCGCCGCTGCTTTTTTCGATGGAAAAAAGACCCCGATCCATCGTGATCGTCCAGCGAGGCGGACGGCGGACTCCCTGCATTCCCGCCCCGCGATCCTCTCCGGCTCTTTCTCCGAAAAGAAAGTGCGAACGGAATTTTCCGCGGAAGGGAGAGGCCGCGGAGACCGGCCGAAACGGCGGGCCTCCGCCCGCGAAGCGTCCCGCGGCGGTTCGCGTCTCCGGCGCCTCGCTCCGGCCGGCAGGGACGGAACGGATGCCCCGATTTTCGGTCGCCGAGCCGAAAGCGCCCCCGATCCGCGATATTTTCCGGCCGAAGGCGACAAGTTTGGAATATTTCCCTTAACTTTGCCGGAACGTAACTCAACAGTCAGGTTAGTAAACTATTATTATTTTTACCATTTTAGCAAGACATGGGAATGAATTCGATTCACGTGGTATTTGCCGAGGAGGATCATGCGAAGTTCGCCGACGAAATCTGTCGGCTGATCTACGAATCGGCATTGCAGCGTGGCACCGGCATCGCCAAGCGTTCGCCGGAGTACATTGCCTCCAAGATCAAGGGAGGCAAGGCCGTGGTCGCCCTCGACGGCGACCGGCTGGTCGGATTTAGCTACATCGAGTGCTGGGAGCACGGCGATTATGTAGCGACTTCTGGTCTGATCGTGAGTCCCGACTACCGCCACATGGGTTTGGCGGCGCGGATCAAGGAGAAGACCTTCGAACTAGCCCGACGACGATTCCCGTATGCTAAGATATTCAGTATCACGACATCGCTTCCGGTCATGAAGCTCAATTCGCGGCTGGGGTACGTGCCCGTGACCTTTTCGGAGCTGACCGACGACGAGACCTTCTGGAAGGGGTGCGAAGGGTGCTGCAACTACGACATCCTCCAACGTAACCACCGCCGCATGTGCCTCTGTACGGGGATGCTCTACGACCCGAAGCAGCCGCGTCGGGAGCATTCGCGTCTGGCGCCCTACCGGATGGCGTTCCGGAACTGGCTGAAAAAGGTGTTCAGCCTCAAAAAGAAGTAGAAAATCAAAAAACGGAAATAGCATGAAAAAGGAAAAAGTCGTACTGGCGTTCAGCGGGGGTCTCGATACCTCGTTCTGTGTGAAATACCTCTCCGAGGAGAAGGGCTACGAGGTGCATACCGCCATCGCCAACACGGGCGGCTTCTCGCCCGCCGAACTGAAAGTCATCGAGCAGAAGGCGCTCGCGCTGGGCGCCGCGAGCCACGTCACGCTCGACATCGAGCAGGAGTATTACGAGAAGAGCATCAAATACATGGTCTTCGGCAATATCCTGCGCAACGGCACCTATCCCATTTCGGTCAGCTCGGAGCGTATCTTCCAGGCCATCGCCATCATCGAGTACGCCAAGAAGATCGGCGCCGACTATGTGGCCCACGGTTCGACGGGCGCCGGCAACGACCAGGTGCGTTTCGACCTGACGTTCCAGATTCTGGCCCCCGAAATCGGCATCATCACCCCCACGCGCGACATGACGCTCACGCGCGAGTACGAGATCGACTATCTGAAAAAGCACGGCTACGAGGCCGATTTCAAGAAGCTGGAATACTCGATCAACAAGGGGCTGTGGGGCACCTCGATCGGCGGCAAGGAGACGTTGCACTCCGAGGAGACGCTGCCCGAGGAGGCCTACCCCTCGCAGGTGACCGAACACGAGCCGCGCACGCTGCGCATCGCCTTCGAGCGGGGTGAGATCGCCGCCGTCGACGGCAAGCCCTACGCCGACAAGGTCGAGGCGATCCGCGCCGTGGAGGCCATCGGCGCGAAGTACGGCATCGGCCGCGACATGCACATCGGCGACACGATCATCGGCATCAAGGGCCGCGTGGGCTTCGAGGCCGCCGCGCCGATGCTGATCATCGCCGCGCACAAGATGCTCGAAAAACACACGCTGACCAAATGGCAGACCTACTGGAAAGACCAGGTGGCGACGTGGTACGGCATGTTCCTCCACGAGGCGCAGTACCTCGAACCGGTGATGCGCGACATCGAGGCGATGCTCCTCTCCTCGCAGCGCAACGTGACGGGAACCGTGGAGCTGATCCTGCGGCCGCGCAACTATACGCTCGTGGGCGTCGACTCGACGTTCGACCTGATGAAGACCGACTTCGGCGAGTACGGCGAGGTCAACAAGGCGTGGACGGCCGACGACGTGAAGGGATTCACGAAGATCCTCGGCAACCAGATCAAGATTTTCTACAACGTCCAGAAACGCAACAAGAAATGATCCGGGTCGGCATCATCGGAGGCGCCGGGTACACCGCCGGCGAACTGATCCGCCTGCTGGTGAACCATCCGCAGGCGGAGATCGCCTTCGTCCACAGCACTTCGAACGCGGGCAACCGCCTCACGCAGGTGCACGGCGGACTGGAGGGCGACACCGGCATGCGGTTCTGCGACGCGTACGACCTCGGGGCCATCGACGTGCTGTTCCTCTGCTCGGCCCACGGGCAGAGCCGGGTATGGATGGAAGAGAACACGATCCCCGCAGGCGTGAAGATCATCGACCTGGCGCAGGATTTCCGCGACGAGTCGTGCGGATTCGTCTACGGGCTTCCGGAGCTGAACCGCGAACGCATCCGCCGGGCGGAGCGCGTGGCCAACCCGGGCTGTTTCGCCACGGCGATCCAGCTGGCGTTGCTGCCGCTGGCCGCCGCGGGGCTGTTGCAGGACGAGGTGCACGTGACGGCGGTAACGGGTTCGACGGGCGCAGGCATGAAACCCTCGGCCACGACCCATTTCAGCTGGCGGTCGGACAACATTTCGGTTTACAAGGCCTTCACGCACCAGCATCTCCTGGAGATCAGGCGCAACCTGCGGCTGCTGGAGCCGTCGTTCGACCGCGAAGTGAACTTCGTGCCGATGCGCGGCGACTTCACGCGGGGCATCCTGGCGAGCGTCTACACGGCATGTCCGCTCGACGGCGAAGCGGCATCGAAGCTCTACGCCGACTTCTACGCCACCTCGGCATTCACCCGCGTCACGGAACGCGACGTGGACCTCAAGCAGGTGGTCAACACCAACAAGGGGTTGCTCCACACAGCCAAATACGGCGGGAAACTGCACGTCGTCTCGGTCATCGACAACCTGCTGAAAGGGGCGTCGGGACAGGCCGTGCAGAACATGAACCTGATGTTCGGGCTGGACGAAAAGGAGGGTTTGCGGCTGAAAGCCTCGGCATTTTAATCCGGACCGGTGTTATTCATGGCGTACCGCCGTGGTTTACACCACCTTTTGGTGGCAACCGACGCACGCAGCACGAGCAGAGACCGCTTGCGGGCTATGCCGTGCCAGAAGGAGGAAAACGAGCGCAGCGAAGTTAAAAGCACCAAAACCATCCGCATGTCGCTTTCGCGGGCTGGAGGTTGTTCTCGTTCCGCTCCAAGCGAGAATGCGGCGGTTTAAAACCGCTTCCAGGGGCGATGGCAGGATTCTGCGTATCCGAGATCTGGCTGTTACGCCAGCTTCTCGCCGCGTTCCGCCGCGAACGATTCCGGCCCGATGCCGAGCCGTCAAACGAAGTCCCGGCTAAAAGTGGCAAGAAACGGGGCCGGTTTGCTTGCAAACCCGCGAATAGGCGCCCGTTTCGAACGTTAGCCGGGACGAAGTAGGCGAAGGCATCTGCCGGGGAGTTTTTGGTACTTTTTGCGGTCAAAAAGTACATCACCCTCCGCGGGCGAAGACCGCGGTTAACAGCCGACCAAAAAGCGGCAAACAACACCAGTCGCAGACTGCAATCTGTACTTTTTGCGGCCAAAAAGTACAAAGAATTTCGCGGTCAAAGACTGCGATTAAGACAATAAATGTAAATTTGTACATATGGAACTTTTCAACGTATATTCGTTATATCCGATCGAACCCGTCCGGGGCAAGGGCTGCTACGTCTACGACGCGGCGGGAACCGAGTACCTCGACCTTTACGGCGGCCATGCCGTGATCTCGATCGGGCATGCGCAGCCCGACTACGTGCGGGCCGTGCAGGAGCAGGTCGCACGTCTCGGATTCTACTCCAACTCGGTCGAGAATTCGCTTCAGGTGAAGTTGGCGGAGAGACTGGGCCGCATCTCGGGTTACGACGACTACCGCCTTTTCCTCTGCAACTCGGGGGCCGAGGCCAACGAGAACGCCCTGAAACTGGCGTCGTTCCACACGGGCCGGTCGAAGGTGCTCGCCATCTCGAAGGCCTTCCACGGCCGCACGTCGGGAGCCGTCGCCGTGACGGACAATCCGGCGATCTCGTCGCCCTTCAACCGCACGCCGAACGTGGAGTTCACCCCCTTGAACGACATCGGGGCGATGCGCGCGAAGCTCGCCACGCGGGAGTTCGCGGCGGTGATCGTCGAGGGCATTCAGGGCGTTGCGGGCATCCATTGCCCGACGGACGAGTTCCTGCGCGCCGTGCGCACCGCGGCGACCGAGACCGGGACGCAGCTGGTGCTCGACGAAATCCAGTCGGGATACGGCCGCACGGGCCGCTTCTTCGCCCACCAGGCCGCCGGCATCCGCCCCGACCTGATCACCACGGCCAAAGGCATGGCCAACGGATTCCCGATCGGCGGCGTGCTCATAGCGCCCCACTTCGAGGCGCGTCCGGGGCTGTTGGGAACCACCTTCGGCGGCAGTCACCTGGCCTGTGCGGCGGCCATCGCCGTGCTGGAGGTGATCGAGCGCGACGCTCTGGTGGAAAACGCCGCCGAGATCGGCGACTACCTTCTGGCCGAACTGCACAAGATCGGCGGACTGAAAGAGGTGCGCGGACGCGGCCTGATGATCGGCATAGAGATCGACGGATCGGGTCCGGAGCTGCGCAAGAAACTGCTTTTCGACAAGCACATCTTCACGGGCGGGGCGGGAGCTTCGACCGTCAGGCTGCTGCCGGCGCTGTGCTTGACAAAAGAGATGGCGGACCGCTTCCTCACGGCGTTCGACAAGGTGAAAGGTGAAAGGTGAAAAAGGCCGACTTTTGCTCCGGACCCCATAAAACCGGCGTTTTACGCCGGCAGGCCGCAGCTCCGCCCTGCGAAGGCCTGCTATTGCGCGTTGCTTCATAGCATTCCCCCGTGAGCTGCCGCCTGCCTAAAAGGCGGGGTTTAGAAGACGATCCAGAGACAGCCTTCCGAGATGAAAGCCAGATAATTTAACAAAAAACAAAAAAAACGAATCCATGGATAAATTCACCTGCGTAGAAGACATCGGCGACCTTCGTCAGGCTGTCGCCGAAGCATTGGAGATCAAGCGCGACCGCTTCCAGTTCACGGGACTGGGGCGCAACAAGACCCTTTTGATGCTCTTCTTCAATTCAAGCCTCCGCACGCGGCTCTCGACCCAGAAGGCCGCCATGAACCTCGGCATGAACGTCATGGTCCTCGACGTCAACCAGGGGGCGTGGAAACTCGAAACCCAGCGGGGTGTGGTGATGGACGGCGACAAGGCCGAACACCTGCTCGAAGCCATTCCGGTCATGGGATCGTACTGCGACGTGATCGGCGTAAGATCGTTCGCACGGTTTCAGGACAAAGCCGAGGATTACGAGGAACGCGTGCTGGAGCAGTTCATCCGCCACTCGGGCCGTCCGGTCTTCTCGATGGAGGCCGCGACGCGCCACCCGTTGCAGAGTTTCGCCGACCTGATCACCATCGAGGAGCACAAGGCCGTGGAGCGTCCGAAGGTCGTGATGACCTGGGCGCCGCACCCCAACGCCCTGCCGCAGGCCGTGCCCAACTCGTTCGCCGAGTGGATGAACGCCGCGGACTATGATTTCGTGATCACCCACCCCGAGGGGTATGAACTGGACCCGAAGTTCGTGGGCGCGGCGCGCGTCGAATACGACCAGCGCAAGGCCCTCGAAGGCGCCGACTTCGTCTACGCCAAGAACTGGGCCGCCTATACGGACCCCAATTACGGCAAAGTGCTGTCGCGCGACCGCGCATGGACGGTCGATGCGGAGAAGATGGCGCTCACGAACAACGCCCGCTTCATGCACTGCCTGCCCGTAAGGCGCAACATGATCGTCACGGACGAGGTGATCGAATCGCCCCGTTCGCTGGTGATCCCCGAGGCCGCGAACCGCGAGATCGCGGCCCAGGTGGTACTCAAACGACTGCTGGAGGGTCTGAACTGATGGAACGGATCACAGTCGTAAAAATAGGCGGCAACGTCATCGACAACCCCGCGGCGATGAAACGCTTCCTGAAGGAGTTCGCCGCGCTGGAAGGCCCCAAAATACTCGTGCACGGAGGCGGGAAACTGGCCACGCGGCTGGCCGAGCGGCTGGAGCTGAAGGTGCAGATGGTCGACGGACGCCGCATCACCGACAAGGGAACGCTCGACGTGGTGACGATGGTTTACGCCGGGCTGATCAACAAGCAGGCGGTGGCCGGATTGCAGGCCGCAGGATGCAACGCCCTCGGGCTGTCGGGCGCCGACGGAAACGCCGTCACGGCCCGGCGCCGCAGCCCCCAGCCGGTCGACTACGGGTTCGTGGGCGACATCGAACGGGTGGACTCCGCGCTGCTGCGCAGGCTGCTCGAAGACGGCATGGCGCCCGTCTTCTCGGCCATCATGCACGACGGAAAAGGGACCCTGCTGAACTGCAACGCCGACAGCGTGGCTTCGGCCGTAGCGCTGGGCGCGGCGGAAATTGCCCCGACAGACCTGGTTTTCTGCTTCGAGAAAGCCGGGGTTCTGCGCGACCCGGACGACGACACGTCGCTGATCCGTGAGATCACGGCCGCAACCTATCCGCCGCTCAAAGCCGACGGCGTCGTGAGCAAAGGGATGATCCCCAAAATCGAAAACGCACTGAAAGCCGTCGAAAAAGGGGTGCGGAGCGTGACGATCCGAAGCTCCGAAAACCTGTCGAACGGAATCGGAACGGTGATCCGGAATTCATAATTCACAATTAGAATAGTTCGATGTCGTAATTGCCTGATCCATGCCCCGGATGCTGTCAGCCGCCGTACTCGCCGCCTTCGGCGTCGTATTCAAATCCGACCCCACCCCAGCCCTCCCTCTGGGAGGGAGATGGCGTCGTTCCGAACCACAGTCGATTGCAACACGAATGTAGCTAATTCTATTAAAATTAAAATTTGGACGCACACATCACAGAGGCCGTAGAACTCTTAAAACAGCTCATCGCGACGCCCTCCCGCTCACGCGACGAGGCGCGCACGGCAGACCTGCTCCACGCATTCCTCGCCCAACGCGGAGCGGCGCCCGAACGGCTTGCGAACAATGTCTGGGCACGGGCCGAGGGGTTCGACCCCGCACGACCGACGCTGCTCCTGAATTCGCACCACGACACGGTGCGCCCGGCGGCATCGTACACGCGGGCCCCCTATGCGCCCACCGTCGAGGACGGAAAGCTTTACGGACTGGGAAGCAACGACGCAGGGGCTTCGGTGGTATGTCTGTTGGAGACTTTTCTCACGTTCCGCACGCGTCCGCTGCCCTTCAACCTCGTGCTGGGAATCTCGGCCGAGGAGGAGTGCATGGGCGAAAACGGCATCCGCGCCCTGCTGCCCGCCCTGGGGAAAGTGGACATGGCGCTGGTGGGCGAACCGACGGGGATGCAGGCCGCAACAGGCGAACGGGGACTGGTCGTCCTGGACTGCACGGCGCACGGCCGGAGCGGCCACGCGGCGCGCGGCGAAGGGGTCAACGCCCTCTACATCGCGCTGGACGACATCGCGCGGCTGCGCTCTTTCCGCTTCGGACGGGAATCGGAACTGTTAGGACCCATCGGCATTGCGGTGACGCAGATCGAGGCGGGCACGCAGCACAACGTCGTGCCCGACACGTGCCGTTTCGTCGTGGACGTCCGCACGACGGACGCCTATTCGAACGAGGAGACGGTCGGGATTCTGCGGGCGGCCCTCCGCTCCGACGCCGTGCCGCGGTCGACGCGCATCCGCGCCGCGGCGGTCGGCGGGGAACATCCGCTGGTGAAGGCCGCAGTCGCCGCAGGGCGCGAAACCTATGTTTCGCCGACCACTTCGGACCGCACGCTGATGCCCTTCCCGGCACTCAAGATGGGTCCCGGACAATCGTCGCGGTCGCACACGGCCGACGAATTCGTCCTCCTCGAGGAGATCGCGGAGGGAATCGCCGTTTATGAAAAGTACATCGGAAAATTAGCACAGGAATATGGCTGGAAAACTTTGGGATAAAGGCTACGAGCCGGACAAAATGATCGAGGAATACACCGTGGGCGACGACCGCGAACTGGACATGCGCCTGGCGCGCTACGACGTCGAAGGGTCGCTGGCGCATATCGCCATGCTCGAGACCATCGGACTGCTGACGGCGGAAGAACTCGAAAAACTCACCGCAGGGCTGAAAGAGATCGCCGCGGAGATCGAAGCCGGGCGTTTCGAGATCGAACCCGGCACGGAGGACGTTCATTCGCAGGTCGAGCTGATGCTCACCCGCCGGCTGGGCGATGCGGGCAAGAAAATACACTCGGGGCGTTCGCGCAACGATCAGGTCCTCGTGGACCTCAAACTGTTCCTGCGCGACGAACTGCGGCAGGTGGCCGACGCCGTGAAGAGGGTCTTCGACCGGTTGCAGGAGCAGAGCGAAACGTATAAGGAGGTGCTGATGCCGGGTTACACCCACCTCCAGATCGCCATGCCCTCGTCGTTCGGGCTGTGGTTCGGGGCCTATGCCGAGACGCTCGCGGACGACATGCGTCTGGTGGCCGCGGCGTGGCACATCGCCAACCAGAATCCGCTGGGATCGGCCGCCGGATACGGCTCGTCGTTCCCGCTCGACCGCACGATGACCACCCGTCTGATGGGCTTCGAGGAGCTGCACTACAACGTCGTGGCGGCGCAGATGAGCCGCGGCAAGAGCGAACGGGCGGCGGC
>ERZ857840.4376-NODE-4376-length-10870-cov-3.283865_pt1 | contig 10870 bp, 9 predicted proteins | sample MGYA00519760_ERZ857840 | MGnify/ENA primary metagenome ERZ857840 (study PRJEB31778, sample SAMEA3449371) | human gut metagenome | biome: human gut; feature: human-associated habitat; material: faeces | place: United Kingdom | collected 2010/2012 ... | reverse complement strand
GCCCATGAAGGACTGCGGCGAGCCGTAGGCGCGGAAGGCGGAGCCCCATGCGTGGTTTGTGAATACCGTGCGACTCCTGTTGCGTATGGAGCCTATGCCGTAGCCCGCGCCGGTGAATTGGCTCAAGCGCATGGTGAGCAGGTCTCCAAACTCGGAATACGGGCCGTGGTCTATGAAATTATCGCCCCAGAGGGCCAGCAGCTTGCCCTTCTCGTCCGCCGCCAGCTTAACGTGCATGAAGGCGGGGGAGCGCTTTCCGGTGTAGGTTATGTTTTGATACATGTTGAACACCAGGGATACGGGCCGTTTGCATATCAGCGCAGCGGCGCCGAGTATGGCCTCGTTGGTGGGCGAGAACTTATACCCGAAGGTGCCTCCCGCATGGTTCTGTATCATACGCAGCTTTTCCATTGGTACACCTATGCCGCCCGCTATCATTGGCATGTGAAGATGTATGCCTATGGACTTGGAGTGTATGGTGAGCATCCCGTCCTCGTCTATGTAGGCATAGCCGCAGTCTGGCTCAAGGTGCAGGTGCGGCTGGCGGGAGCAGTAGCTCTCTATCTCTACCTGCTGCGAATCGGGTATGCTGTCCCAGTCGAAATCCCCGCCCTTTATGCAGTTCGTCTCAAAGAACACGTTCGGGGTGCCGGGGTGTATCTCTATGGCGTCGGGGGCCATGGCGTCTATTGCGTTCATGTAGGCCGGCAGCTCCTCTATATCGACCTTAACAGCCTCCGCCGCCGCCCTTGCCTGCTCCTCCGTCTCCGCCGCGACTATGGCTATGGCGTCGCCGAACTGGAATATCTTATCCCGGCAAAGCACCGGCCTGTCAAAGCCGTCGTTCTTGTTGTGCTTGGGAAGCATGACGAGGCCGTTTATCTGGTTGGTACCGCCGGCCTCCAGTATGTCCTTGTAAGTTATGACCTTGAATACGCCGGGCATCTTTTCCGCCTCGGAGGTGTCTATGCCCTTTATGTTGGCGTGGGATACCTTAGCCTGGGTCAGGGCGAGCCGCAGCGTGCCCTCGGGCAGCTTCAGCGCGTCGTCCGCGCCGAAATCCCAGCTTCCCGTGACCTTCTGTGCGGCGGAGGGGCGTATGTACCTTGTGCCCTTTATGCTGTCTCCCTCCGGCTTGAATACCAGGTCCTCCTTGGTAAGCTCGCCGCGCATTACCTTTGCCGCATCCATCACCGCGTCTATCATGGGCTTATAGCCGGCGCAGCGGCACAGGTTCCGGTTTTTATCGAACCAGTCCCTTACCTCCTTGCGCGTCGGGCTGCAATTTCCGTTGAGCAGCGCGATGCCGCTCATTATAAATCCGGGCGCACAGAAGCCGCACTGGGCACAGCCGTTTGCCATCCACGCGACCTGAAGCGGGTGCATGTCGTGCAGCGTGCCTATTCCCTCTATCGTAGTTATTTCCGCGTTGTCCTTAAGCCTCGTCACCTTAGTCACGCAGGAACGGGTCACCTTTCCGTCCACTATGACGTTGCAGGCTCCGCAGTGCCCCTCTCCGCAGCCGATTTTGCAGCCCGTCAGCAGCAATCTTTCACGGAGCAGCTTTGCGAGGGTCTCGCTCCCGTCCAGCACGAGGTCCCGCGCCACCCCATTGATAACAAGTTTTTTCCGTATCATAGTACCAGTCTCCTTTCGTGGTCGTTCAATTTGCCCTCAGCGGCAGTTATCGCTCCCGTTTTTCGTATAATGTCTCATCACCTATAACAGAACAGCTATGCAGGACAGAAATGAAACTTTTGTATATGCCGCCTTCATATTCGCTATTTAATTATATTAAATGCGGCATAAAATCTGTGTTAAGTATCCCGCCTTTGCAAGGGGAAATCCGCCAAATTGCCTTGCTGAATCGGGTTTTCGCAGGGCTATGCCAGGGGCGCGCGCTTTCCGGCGTACATAGGGGCGTCCTCCATTGTGACCGGCCTTGCCGTCACCTCGATCTGCCGCCCGAATATTCCCTTGATAAATTTGGCTCAGTCATACCTGCCGATGGTAAGCACCCTTATGCCGTCCCCGTCTTTTTCTGGCCCGTAATCCGCTATCCTATCGTCCTTCAGCACCGCGCTGCTGGCCGCATCCCCTCCCGCGAGCCTCGATATATCCGTATCCAGCCGCATAAGGCTGCTGCTGCAGGGACAGCGGCCCTCCATGAGCCTCGCCCTGTCCCCCGTCCTGTACCTTATGAGGGGCATGGCCTCCATCCCTATGGTGGTTATCACCAGTTCTCCCGGGCTTCCCAAGGCGGCGGGCCTGCCCCCATCGTCTATTATCTCTGCAATGACGTGGTTCTCCCTTATATGCATGCCCTCATGGGCGGGGCAGGTGACCGCGCCACCAAGGCCCATCTCCCGTGTGCCGTAGTGGTGAAAAAGCCTCGAGCCCAATATACCCTCTATCATCTCCGCTATCGGGGCTGGGCAGCTATCCCCGCTGACCAGCGCGCTCCTAAGGGTTCCCCTGCCGCATACCCTGAGGGTGGAAAGAAGCTGCACCGGCATGGCCACGCAGGAATCCGGCCTGTGCCGCTCCATTATCTCCTTCATGGCGCCATAGCTTAAGCCCGCCCCCGCCCTGATTGGGCTTCCTCCAATCCTTCTTATCGCCTCCGCTATAAGCTCGCCGAGGCTTCCCGGCCCGGAAAAGGGCATGCATATCATCACCCTGCCGCCCGCTCCTGTCATTTCGCCCAGCCCCGCCATAAAAAGCCCTATCGTATCCTCGCAGTCCCCCTCGCTGTAAAATACGCGCTTTGCCCTGCCAGTGGTGCCGCTGGTGTGCTCAGTTATTATCTTGCGTATATCGGCTTGGGATGTCATAAGCATGCCGGCGGCGTTTTCCGCAACGTCCCTGCCCGTGGTAAAGGGTAACTCCTTCAGCTCCCCAAGGCTGCCCAGCCCCCCCGGCAGGTCTTTATAAAAGCCGTTCCTGAGCCTTTGCGCCCCAAGGAGGCGGTTGAGCTTTTCCAACTGTATCCGTTCTATATCCTCCCGCGTGAGGCTGTCAAGCCCCTCCTGCTTCTTTATATACCTGTCTATCCTTGCTGCTTGCATATAAGGCTCCTTTCCGGCGATGCTGCCGTTTTTTATTGTATTTCCCGCTTGCCGCCCTTTCTTAACCGCAATCTTATATCCATTATGATAATATTTTCACACATAGGGTGTATGCCCAAATCATAATCAGGAGGAACGGTTTATTTATGAAGGGTTTTGCCATGTTAAGGATCGGCGAGGTAGGCTGGATAGAGAAGGACAGGCCGGTATGCGGCCCGAATGATGCGATTTGCAGGCCCCTTGCCATAGCAATATGCACCTCTGACGTGCATACCGTATGGGAGGGCGCCGTGGGCGAGCGCCACAACATGATATTAGGACACGAGGGCTGCGCCGAGGTGGTCGAGGTCGGCTCCGAGGTAAGGGACTTCAAGCCCGGCGACAGGGTGCTGGTACCCGCCATAACGCCGAACTGGAGCTCCCTTGAGGCCCAGGCGGGCTACGCCATGCATTCCGGCGGCATGCTGGCGGGCTGGAAATTTTCCAACATCAAGGACGGCGTTTTCTCCGAGTTCTTCCATGTGAACGACGCGGACGGCAACCTTGCGCTCATGCCCGAGGGAATGGATATAGTGGACGCCTGTATGCTTTCGGATATGGTGCCCACCGGCCTGCACGGCGCAGAGCTTGCCGACGTGCAATTCGGCGATACCGTTTTAGTGATAGGCATAGGCCCCGTTGGCCTCATGTCCGTGGCGGGCGCTAACCTTCGGGGCGCTTCCCGCATAATCGCCGTGGGTACCCGTCCCAAGTGCGTGGAGGTGGCGAAGCTGTACGGCGCATCGGACTTCATAAGCTACAAGAACGGCTCGATAGAAAAGCAGGCCTTGGAGCTCACCGGCGGCAAGGGCGTCGATAAGGTGATAATTGCCGGCGGCACCGTGGATACCTTTGAGTCCGCCGTGGCCTCGCTTAAGCCCGGCGGAAAGATAGGCTCTGTAAATTACCTGGGCAGCGGGGACTATGTAAAGATACCCCGCGTTGAATGGGGCGTAGGCATGGGCCACAAGCAGATACAGGGCGGCCTTATGCCCGGCGGCAGGCTCAGGATGGAGAAGTTAGGCTCCCTCGTCGCCTCCGGCAGGCTGGATGTAAGCCCCATGGCGACCCACGTATTCGACGGCTGGGAGCACATACCCGAGGCTCTCCAGCTTATGAAGGACAAGCCGGCGGAGCTCATAAAGCCCGTCGTAAGGCTGGTATAACGCAATGCTGAGCGGGCTTTGGGGCTTCCCCCTGCCCGCTTCCCCTTGGCGGGAAAAACGCTAAAAAAGAATGAAGATACTCATAGTTTCAGGGTTCCTCGGTGCGGGCAAGACCACCTTCATAAAGGAGCTGATACGCCGCACGGGGCAAGACATAGTAATACTTGAAAACGAATACGGCGACACCGACATAGACAAGGGCGAGCTTTCCTCCTCCGGCGATATAAGCGTGCTGGAGCTTATGGAGGGCTGCGTTTGCTGCACCGTGCGGGAGGGCTTCGCCAACCCCGTGCTGACGATAGCCTCGGCGCTCTCCCCCGCTTTTTTGATAGTTGAGCCCACCGGCGCAGCGCTGCTTTCCCGCATAATAGACAACCTTTCCAGGATAACCTACGGCGACATATCCCTGCTTCCCCCGGTGACGCTCGTTTCGCCCCGGGGTATAGACCAAAGCATGGCCTGCTTCGGCGATATTTACGCCGACCAGCTCAAGGCGGCGGAGCAGATAATATTTTCAAAATGCGAAAACGAGGATCCCGGCGCACTCCGTCTTGCAAAGGAGAAGCTACTCAAAACAGCGCCCTCCGCCCGCGTGGCTGCGGAGCATTATTCCCGCATGGGCGAGGAATGGTGGCTGGGGCTGCTCGGTGCGGAAAGCCGGCCCGCCCGCTTATCGAAAAAATACAGCTATGATATTTCAAAATTTGGACGGCGGCCCGTGGGATATGCCGGGCGGCAGGATTGCCTCGCCCTATCCGCAGATATACTCGGCGATATGCCATTAACGGACCAGGCAGCGCAGCTTCCCGAGGAATGCTCCTTCCGCAGCCCCGCGCCCATGAGCGTGCCGGAGCTTATAATGCTGCTGGAGGACGCGCTGCGGGGACGGTACGGCGGCATAGTGCGGGCCAAGGGCATATTGGAAACGGGCGGCGGCTATGTTCGCTTCGACCTTGCGGACGGCCTTTACAGCATAACCGGCGCCGACGGCGTAAGCACGGAGCCGCAGTGCGTATTCATAGGCCGGCAGCTTCGCCCGGCGGAGATAGCGGCGCGGCTTGCCGACCCCGCTGCTTTTATATGATAATATCCCCTTGGGCATAAAATCCGTGTTAGGCGGGCGGCATAAGGCCGCCCCTTTTTTATGCCGGCAAGGCGCATCTGTGCGTATTATTATTTTATAAGGATTTTATTATGATAAAATTCTTATAAAATTTCATCGTTTTAACGATAAGTTTATGCCCTTTGCGGTATTATGTTGTCCATGAACGGGAAAGGAAGGATCGATATGAGCTTTTTTATGAAACACAAGGCAAAGGTGCAGCTCATGCTGCTCGCCGCCGCCGCAATATTTACCGCATACGGCGCGCTGCGGGGAGAGGCGGATACAGTGCTGGCCAAGGCAATACGGATATGTTTGGAATGTGTTGGCATTGGCTAAGCAGGAAAGAGAAAAGAGCGTTTCCCTGTTTCTATCCCGTTTCAGGAGCTTTTTACAGGCCGGAGCGACGCTGCTCACAAACCCTCATCTGCCAAACTTCGTCAAAGGGGCGATATATCAGGGCAAGGGGAAATACGTGTGCGTGCCGGGGCTCAACTGCTACTCCTGCCCGGCGGCAGGTGGCGCATGCCCGATAGGGTCGTTTCAGGCGGTAGCAGGCTCCTCGAAGTTCAGGTTTTCCTATTATGTCGCCGGTATGCTGATATTCCTCGGCCTACTGTTGGGCAGGCTTATATGCGGCTTCCTGTGCCCCTTCGGGTGGTTTCAGGATCTTATCAATAAGCTCCCCGTGAAAAAGCTCTCTACCCGCCGCTTAAAGCCGCTGCGCTATCTCAAGTACGCCGTTCTCGTCATTGCGGTAGTGCTGCTGCCTGCGCTGCTTAGGGACAGCTTTGGCTTGGGCCCGCCGTATTTTTGCAAGTACCTCTGCCCACAGGGAGTGCTCGAGGGGGCTATCCCCCTTTCCCTTGCGGACAGCGGCATACGGGCGGCCCTCGGCAGCCTCTTCCGCTGGAAGGCTGCGCTGCTCCTTGCGGTGGTCGCGCTGAGCGCGGTGTTCTACCGCCCCTTCTGCAAGTGGCTGTGTCCGCTGGGCGCGTTCTACTCCCTGTTCAACAGCGTTTCACTGCTGGATATGCGGGTCAACAAGGACAGGTGCATATCCTGCGGAAAATGCGCCAGAGTGTGCGGCATGGATGTTGACATAACGAAAACCCCCAATCACACCGAATGTATACGCTGCGGCGTCTGCATAAGAGCCTGCCCTACCGACGCCATACGCTATCGCTGCGGCTTCGGCACGGGAATGAATAACACAAAAACCAAGGAGGAAAATTAAAATGAAAAAACTTATAGCTGTTGTAGTCGCCATGATGCTGGCCCTTGCCTTCACCGCCTGCGCGCAGGAGATGAAGAAGGATGAGATGCCCAAGGACGACATGATGAAGGCGGAGGAAACGGAAAAGGATTCCATGGAGAAGGACGCCATGGCGGAGGAGGCCATGGAAAAGAAGGACGAGATGATGGGCGAGGCCTGCATGTGCGGCGATAGCAGCAAGTGCATGATGGACGGCGCCTGCAAGGAAAAGGACGGCTGCATGTGCATGAAGGACGGCATGTGTACCGATAAGTGTATATGCGTCGAGGGCGGCTGCATGAAGGACGGCATGTGTACCGATAAGTGCATGTGCGCGAAAAAGGATATGATGGAGGAAAAGGCCGAGGAAGGCTCCGAGATGAAGGAGGCCGCGGCCGCCATAGGGCCCTCCTGCGGCGCACCCGAGGCCGGCTCCTCCTGCGGGGCGCCAGACATTGACGTTGCGCTGTCCTTCGGCTGCTGCGGTTAGGCCGGGAAGATAAGCGGCGGCAGGCATGAAAAGGATATTTTTAGGGACGCTGGCCCTTGCGCTGCTCATAAGCGGCTGCAGGGCCGCCCCTTCTATAAAGGCTGAAACAAACGGAACGGAGGCGCAGATGCAGCGGGAAAAGATGGATTTCTCCGATGAAAAAAACACCATATATCTGGCGGGCGGCTGCTTTTGGGGCCTGGAGATGCTCATGCAGTCCATACCCGGCGTCATAGACGCAGAGAGCGGCTATGCCAACGGCACGGGCAAAAGCGACGCCAAATACAGCATAATAACCGGCGGCAGGACGGGCTTCCGCGAAACGGTAAAGGTCACCTACGACCCGGACGAGGTAAGCCTGGACGCGCTGCTGCTGGCCTACTTTTACGTGATAGACCCAACGGTAGCCAACAGGCAGGGCAACGACGTGGGCAGCCAGTATCAGACGGGGGTATACTATACCAACGACGAGGCGAAGAAGACTGTGGAGCGCATAGCCGCCATAGAGCGGGGGCGCAGCAAGCGATTCGAGGTGGAGATAGGCCCTCTGGTCAACTACTACCCCGCCGAGGAATACCACCAGAATTACCTCGAAAAAAACCCCACGGGCTACTGCCACATACCGCGGGACGAGATAGAGCTTTTCTCAAGGCTCAGGATCGACCCCGGCGACTACGCCAAGCCCGCGGCGGAGGCCATACGGGATAAGCTCACCGCGGAGCAGTACAAGGTAACGCAGGAGAGCGGCACGGAGGCCCCCTTTGCAAACGAGTTCTGGGATAAGTTCGAAAAGGGCATATACGTGGACATAGTTACCGGCGAGCCGCTGTTTTCCTCAACGGATAAGTTCGAGAGCGGCTGCGGCTGGCCCGCCTTCTCCAAGCCCATCGAGGGGCCCTCGGTGGTGGAGCTGGAGGACAACAGCCACGGTATGCGCCGCACGGAGGTAAGGAGCCGCGCAGGCGACTCGCACCTCGGCCACGTGTTCACAGGGGACCCCGAATCGCCCAACGGCGTCCGCTACTGCATAAACAGCGCGTCGCTGAGGTTCGTCCCCTTGGCAAAGCTGGAGGAGGAGGGCTACGGCTACCTCTCCTACCTGTTTGAATGACCCCCACCGCTGCCGGCCCTGCCTTGAGCCGGCAGTAATTATATCAGGCTGAAAGGATTAGGATATGGAAAACAGGCAAAACGCGGATAAGCGCCGCCAGCGCCGGCTGGGCTATGCCCTCGTTATAGGCTTTACCCTGTCAGGCGCGCTTTGCGGGTTTTTATATTACCGCTTTATAGGGTGTCTCGGCGGCACCTGAATGATAGCAGCCGACCCACTCTCCGCCACGGTGTACGGAGGCATGATAGGCTCCCTGATAGGGCTTACGGCCGCCCCGGGCAAGGAAAAGTGCGGAGGGTGAAGGCGATAGGCTCGCGGTGTGCGAGCCTCTTTTTTTATGCAATAATTCGCGGCAGGGAAAAGGGGCGGCATTCAGCCGCCCCTTGGTGTATTGACTTTTTACCTGACCAGCCCTAAGAGCCTTGCGATATATTGCAGGAGCGTCATATCGCCGGTCTTGGGGGGTATTACCATCACGGGTACTGGCGTGGTGGTGGGGTGATAGTGACCGTGTCCGCCGCCGCCGTTATAGGGGGTGGGGGTAGGCGAGGGCGTGGGCGTGGGCGTTAAGCCGTTATCCTTGTGGTTGTTGAAACTGAGCGTTACCGTCTCGCCTGCCTTAAGCTCGACATCTTTGCTGGTTGTCGCTACGCCGTTCACCGTTACGGTATAGCCCAAAGCGTCTGTTTCCTCAATGCGGTAGGTGTATCCTGCGGGCAGTTCTTCTATTTTCATACTGTCGCCGCCCTTGAGGGTAAAGAGAAGCGTCCAAATGCCGTTTTCCTCAACAAAATCATCTTTATCTTTGGTGGCGGTCTTATCTGCACCCCTTGCAGCAGGAGCCTTAACAGCATTGGCACTTTTAGCGATGGGGGGCCCAAAGGGATCAGGATTGGGATCGATTGGAATAAGCACAGTGACCTTAAACTTGAACTCATCTAAGGTACTGGAAGCATTACCCGAAACGGTCTTTTTGACGATGAGGGTGCCGGTGTTGGGCGGCAGCTGCTCATAGGTGTTGTAGAAGGTAATAGTTGCAGGAGTATCGGATACCGTAACAATTCTGGCAGGAATGTCGCTCGTTATTCTCAAACTGTAACCCTGAATATCAACTTCTTTTTCAGCAACAGAATACTCGCCGTGCGGCAACTTAACCGTTTTCGGCTTGTATGTATTGCCGTTCTCTTCCCTTTCTACCGTTACACTCTCTACTACCTCTTCTACATTTCCGACCTTCCTAATTTCAAAGACAAATCTGGCGGGCAGTATTTCAGTCGGCAATCCATTTACGACCTTGCTTATAGTCAGCTCGCCCTTGGGTCCCTCAATTTTAGTGTAGGTGTTGGTAAATGCGATAGTGGCGGCTTGCCCTTCCGCTACCTTAACCTTGCCGTCAGCGGGGTTGCTCGTTGTCACTACATTATAGCCATCAATATCCGCGCCCGCTTCTGTGACCGTATATTCACCAACGGGCACGTTGTCAAAGGTCACGGAGCCTGTATTGTTGTCTCCGATTACGACTTTCTTTGAATCTGTGTGTCCGCCGCTCTGAATGGTAAAGGTATATTCCCTATCCTTGACGCTTGTGGTATCGCCTTCGGGCATAACGACCGTCTTGGTAACGGTAAGGCTGCCTACTACCGCCGCTATCGTCACCTGCGGCGAGGGTGCTTCCACTTCTCCCGGTGTGCCGTCATGCTTGGTGTAGTTCAGCTTGCAGGATTTGTTTGTATCCTTTGTTCCCGTCCAGCCGTCCTTGGGCTTAATTTTAAAGGTAATGCTCTGCTCAGCCTTAAGAATATCCCCTATGTCCCATGTAAGGGATTTAGCATCGCCGTCATAGGTCAGAAACGAAATCAAAGAACCCATCGTTTATAACGTCTACCATCACGGCGTTTGTGCCCGCATGCACCTCGTTTATCTGCGCCGCCCATTCGGTAAGTATTGTTTCAAGCTGGGTATTCAGATTGGCATCCGTGATATTTCTAAAATGGCTGGGACTGGTTGCCATGCTTTTTAAATACTCTCTCGCTGCTTGATTCTGATTGCCATCGAGCGCAATACCTATGGTGTAGATGGTGACGCCATCACGTTTAAGCTGTGCTACCTGATTGCTGCCGTTCCAGTTGGGATCGTTCTGCGATTCGCCTTGTTTTCCGGGCGCGCCGTCTGAGATGAACACGACGTAACCAGGGCGGTTTTTGTCCTGTCGCCCGTCAAGGATCTGCTTTGCCTTTGTCAACGCAGCGGTATAGTCGGTGCCGCCATCTGCTCGCATCTCGTTAATTTTCGTTTTAATGGTATTTGGTTGATCAGTCAATCCAGTTTCATATCTTATTGCTGGATATGTTACATAATGACCAAAAGGCCAAATTCCAATATATTCTGTTTTCTCGCTGGAAAACCCTATAACAGCCATTTTATTGTCGCTGCTGTCTGTGAGTATGCCGTCTGCAAACCTTTTGCCTGCATTCTTTGCCGTGTCCATTCGATTATTCATCGAACCGGAGCAGTCTATGACCAGAACAACGTCTGCATTAGGCTGTACATTCTGCGTCACAGGGTTGCCCTGAACGGTCAGCTTTATGGTATAGTTGCCGTCATTGTCCGGCACATCGGATTCAAGCGTTTTTGTGATG
>ERZ857840.4374-NODE-4374-length-10872-cov-6.016271_pt1 | contig 10872 bp, 10 predicted proteins | sample MGYA00519760_ERZ857840 | MGnify/ENA primary metagenome ERZ857840 (study PRJEB31778, sample SAMEA3449371) | human gut metagenome | biome: human gut; feature: human-associated habitat; material: faeces | place: United Kingdom | collected 2010/2012 ... | reverse complement strand
CCGCACGGGTCGCGTCGTCGGCGCCGTCGATCCAGCCCAGCAGGATCGGTTCGGCCGCTGCGGTGCGTTTCTCCCCGAAGGCATAGGCCAGCGCAGCGCGCTGCGCATCGCGGCCGCGTTTCCCGGCCCACAGGAAGAAAACTCCTATTTTTACGGCGGCGTGTGGCACGGGTTTCGCCGCTGCATGGCCGAGCTGGACGACTACAATCTGGAAGTTTTGGAGCTGCCCTATTATCCCGGCACAGAGCGCGGCCAGGCCGAAACGCTGAACGCCTGCTTTGAGCAGTACGGGGGAAAAATAGACGCATTGCTCACCATCGGTCCCACGGAGGACACTGCCCGGCGGGCGGTACAGCGGTACAGCAGCGCAGGGACGCCTGTGTTCTTCGCCTGTGACGACGCGGAAGGCTGCGGCCGCATCGCCTGCGTGCAGGCGGACCACGACATGGCCGGCCGTATCGCCGCCGAGCTTCTGAGCGCGCAGCTTTCACCCGGCGATGCGGTATTGCTGTGCGCGGGGGACGCGCACACGCCCTCCCACTACCGGATGGCGGCCGGATTTGAAGCATATCTGCGGGAGAACAGCGTTCCGCTTACTCTGGTCAGGGCCGACGGCTATCATGACAAGCAGGAGCTGGCGCTGCGCCTGAGACGGACACTTGCGGAAGACGCACGTATTTCCGGCGCATTCAGCGTCAGCGCGCGGTTGAGCGTGCTGCTGGCGGATGCTGTCGCCCAAATGGACCGGGCAGGGCAGGTACGCGTCGTTGCCAGCGACCTGTTCGGCGAGACTGTCCGCAACATGGAGGAGGGCCTTGTGCAGAACATTCTTTATAAGGACCCGGCGCAGCAGGGATATCTGGCTGCCCGGCTCATGGGTGATTTCGTGCTGCGCGGGATACAGCCCCCGGCCGGCGTCCACTACGTGGAAAGCCGTGTGATCTTCAAAAGCAGCCTTGCCTATTACCGTGCATCCGGGGCGGTCTGCCCCTGAATTCATCAAAAAGGAGCGAAGCAAAAATGGAACAACTGTGCTATGAGACACTTGAAAAGGCCGGATATACCGGCTATCTGCTGAAAAACGCGCCCGAGCGCGTGCTGCAGTTCGGCGAGGGAAATTTTCTGCGCGCCTTTGCGGACTACTGGTTCGACATGGCCAACGAAAAGGCGGGCTGGAACGGGAAATGCGTTCTGGTGCAGCCCATCGCCCAGGGGCTGACGCAGCTCATCAACCGGCAGGAGGGCCTGTACACGCTGTACCTGCGCGGACGGCAGAACGGCGAAAAGGTGGATGCAAAGCGCGTCATCTCCTCGGTGAGCCGCTGCCTGAACCCCTATGAAAAACAGGATTACGACGCCATGATGGATGTAGCCGCCGGCGAAGCGCTGGAATACATCGTCTCCAACACCACCGAGGCGGGCATCGTGTACGACCCCTCGTGCCGCCTTGAGGACTGTCCGCCCGCTTCCTTTCCCGCAAAGCTGACACAGGTTCTGCTGCACCGCTGGAGAGCGGGCAGGCCCGGCGTGGTGGTGCTCTCCTGCGAGCTCATCGACAACAACGGCAAGGAGCTGCTGCGCTGTGTGAACCAATACATAAAGCAGTGGGGGCTGGAGGAAGGCTTTGCCCGCTGGGTGAACGGGGACTGCACCTTCTGCTCCACGCTGGTGGACCGCATCGTACCCGGCCGCATTCGCGACGCCGCCGAGGCCGCTCGGCTGGAGGATGAGAACGGCTACCGGGACGCGCTCATCGACGTGGGCGAGGTGTTCGGCGTGTGGAATATCGAAGGGCCCGAATGGCTGGCGGAAAAGCTGCCATTCCGGGCCGCAGGACTGAACTGCCCCGTGGTGCCCGATGTGACGCCCTACAAAAAACGCAAGGTGCGCATCCTCAACGGCGCGCACACAGGCTTTGTGCTTGGGGCGTATCTGGCCGGGTACGACATTGTACGCGACTGCATGCAGGACGATGTGATCCTGGGCTTCATGAACCGCATGCTTCACGAGGAAGTCATCCCCACGCTGCCGCTGGACAGGCAGGATCTGGAAGCCTTCGCGGCCGCCGTGCAGGACCGCTTCAACAACCCGTTCATCAACCACGAGCTGATGAGCATCACGCTGAACTCCACCTCCAAGTGGCGCGCGCGCAATATGCCCAGCCTGCTGGAATATGCACAAACGGCCGGAAAGCTGCCCCCGTGCCTTGCGATGAGCTTCGCCGCATACATCGCTTTCTATTCCAGCGATATCCAGGCCCTGACGGAACAGGGGCTTGTATGCCGCCGGCCGAAGGGCAACGAATACACCGTCAGCGATGACCGCTGGGTGCTGGAATTCTATTACAGCCGCCGCGGCGTTTCGGACGAAACGCTGGTGCATGACGTGATGACGAATGAAAAAATGTGGGGACAGGACCTGACGCTGGTGCCCGGCTTTGAGCAGGCCGCTGCGGAAAACCTGCGCCGCATCCGTACCGAAGGCGCCCGCGCGGCTTTCGCCGCGTGCCTGGCCCGTCCCGCAGTGTAAAGGAGGAGGCCCGATATGCCGCAATGCATCCGCATCCACCCGGCCGACAACGTAGCCGTCGCGCTGTGCCCCATCCCCGCCGGGACGCGGCTCTCCCTTGAGGGCCGCGCCGTCCAAGTGCGGGAGGACATCCCGCAGGGACACAAGCTGGCGCTCGCCCAGATTGCCGCGGGCGAAAACATCATCAAATACGGATATCCCATCGGGCACGCCGCTTCGGATATCCCGCCCGGCGCATGGGTGCACACCCACAATGTGCGCACGAACCTGTCCGGCGAGGTGGAGTACACCTATGCGCCGGACGTGCGTCCCCTGTCCCCCGTGCCGCCCGAAACATTCCAGGGTTACCGCCGGGCGGACGGGCGCGCAGGCGTCCGCAACGAACTTTGGATCATTCCCACCGTCGGCTGCGTAAACGACTGCGCCAAGGCCTTGGCCGCGGAGAACCAGAGCCTTGTCTCCGGTTCCATCGACGGGCTGTATGCATTTCCCCATCCCTTCGGTTGTTCCCAGACCGGAGCCGACCATGCCCAAACGCGCCGCCTTCTGGCCGCGCTGGCGCGCCATCCCAATGCAGGCGGCGTGCTGGTACTGTCACTGGGGTGCGAAAATCTGACCCATGAACAATTTGCAGAAGAACTCGGCCCCTATGACCCCGCGCGGGTGAAATTTCTCACCTGTCAGGATGTGGAAGACGAGATGGAGGCGGGCGGCGCGCTGCTGGCGGAACTGGCGGCCCACGCCGGACAGGCCCGGCGCGAGGCCGTGCCCGTTTGTGAGCTTGTGGTGGGCATGAAATGCGGCGGCAGCGACGGCCTTTCCGGCATCACCGCAAACCCGGCGGTGGGCCGGTTCAGCGATATGCTGTGTGCACGGGGCGGCAGCACCATCCTCACCGAGGTGCCGGAAATGTTCGGCGCGGAGGGCATGCTGCTGGGCCGCTGCCAAAGCCGGGCCGTCTTCGATAAAGCCGCGTCCATGCTGAATGGATTTAAGGAATATTTTCTGGCCCACGGAGAAACCGTGTACGAAAACCCAAGCCCGGGCAACAAGCAGGGCGGCATCACCACGCTGGAAGACAAGAGCTGCGGCTGCGTCCAGAAGGGCGGCACGGCCCCCATCATGGACGTCATCGGCTACGGCGACCCCGTCGTCACCAAGGGCCTGAATATGCTTTACGGCCCCGGCAATGACCTCGTGTCCGCCACTGCCATGACCGCCGCAGGCGCACACCTCATCCTCTTTTCCACTGGCCGCGGCACGCCGTTCTCCGCTCCGGCTCCCACCCTGAAGATCTCTACCAACACCCCGCTGGCAGAGAAGAAATCGGGCTGGATCGACTTTAACACCGGCGTTATCGCAGACGGCGAAAAGACCATCGACGAGGCCGCAAAAGACCTGCTGGACCTGGTCATCCGCGTTGCCAGCGGTGAGCAGACCAAGGCCGAGAAGCACGGCTTCCGCGAGATCTCCATCTTCAAGGACGGCGTCGTGCTGTAACTGCGATTCGCGTATTTTTAATACGTTGGCAACAGCCGCGAATCGCGTGTCACAAAACAGCCGCCTTTGAAAGGGTCTGGAGTGTATCTTTGTGACCAAAATAAAGGCTGCTGTACGCACTTTTTGCGATACGGCGGCCTTTTTGTGCATGAAAACGGAAAGGAAGTGTTTTATATGATGGGTACAAATGGCGCAGTATTGTTTTCTCTGCTGATCTATGCAGCGCTGCTCTACGGTGCGGTGCGGCTGATCAAGTATTTTATCCGCTATGGCATTGATTACTACTTCCAGAAGTTGGAGCAGCAGCCGGAGCAGACCGAGCACAAGGAATGACCCGCCGGGGCGACCCTGCGGTAATAATAGGAGGCTTTTACTTATGAACCAGATCACCACCCAGTACGTCACCGAGAACGGTGCATGCTATGAGCAGTACGTCATCACCGACCCTGCCGCAAAGACCAGCCTGACCATCACCCCCGAGCGCGGCGGCATGATCACCGGCTTCACCCTCGACGGCGACGAGTACATCTGGACCCGCCGCCCCAACTTCTCCGAGTGCAACCGCCCCCGCTTCGGTGTGCCGGTGCTCTTCCCCAGCTGCGGCAACCCCGACGGCGGCGTCCACAACTTTGACGGCAAGGCTTACCCCATGGAGACCCACGGCTTCGCGGACCTGTGCGCATGGGACGTGGAGAGCGTCGGCCCCGACGGCGTGACGCTGGCTCTGGAATCCACCCCGCTGACCAAGTTCCTCTACCCGTTCGACTTCACCCTGCTGGTGAACTACAACCTCGAGGGCAACAAGGCCGCCATCAGCCTGACCGTCATCAACGAGGGCGACAAGCCGATGCCCTTCAGCTTCGGCTACCACCCCTACTTCATGGCTTCCGCTCTGGAGAACGTGGACTTCGACATCAAGTGCGCCACCTGCTCCGAGAACGCCAAGGGTGAGCAGCCCGCCGCTCCCGAGAAGATCACCCTCACCCGCAAGGAGGGCGCAGACAACACCATCCGCCTGCTGACCGGTGTTCAGTTCCCCATGACCTTCACCGACAAGGGCAACGGCCACAAGGTCACTGTGGACGCTGACGAGACCTTCGACAAGGGCGTGCTCTGGCAGCAGGATGCCGAGAACTTCGTCTGCATGGAGCCCTGGAACGGCTGGGCCAACAGCGTCAATGAAGAGGGTAAGCACGAGGTGCTGGACGTCGATGAGGCCATGACCAGCGAGTGGAGCATCACCATCGAGAAGGTCTGAGCTTCTGAACCATAACGCATAACAAAACGCCGCACAGCGATTTTTGAGACGCTGTGCGGCGTTTTTGTGTTGTGCCAGATTCAGATGTGGTAATCCACCGGGCGGACCGTCCCTTCCGTGAAATACTCGGGGTGGCGCTGGCGGGCCTGCTCCACCGAGAGCTTGTAGCGGTTGAGGTGGTCGCTGAGGGCGCGGCTGAGGTCTTCTTCGGAGCCGCGCAGGACGGCTTCGAGGATGCGGGTGTGGGCCGCGCAGACGGATTTGTTCTCCTCGGTCTGCAGGCTGAACTTGCGCAGCCGCTCGATGTGCTGGAAGGTGGAGAGCATATGGTCGAAGTGCTCCTCCATGCCGCAGAGCTCGAAGGCCCGGCGGTGGAAGGCATTGTCGAGGTCAAGCATCCGGGTCTCCCGGTTTTCGGCGTCGGGGTCGCGCTCCAGCTGGCGGTAGCTCTCGAGATTGAGCCGGTAGGCGGCTTCCTGCTCGGCAGTCAGACGGCCCCGGATGCGGTTCAGGATCTCTTTTTCCAGCGTGAAGCGGGCGAACTGCTCCATCTCCATCAGCTTGAGGTCGATGGGGGCCACATGGGTGCCGCTCTGGGGCTTGATGACCACCATGTGGGCAATGTTCAGCATGATGAGGGCTTCCCGCATGGGGGTGCGGCTGATGCCCAGCTCCTGGGCCAGCTCCCGGTCGTTCAGCTCGTCGCCGGGCTTGAGGTCCATGGTGATGATGCGGCTGCGGATGGTCTCATAGGCGACCTCCCGTGCGCTTCGTGATGCCATTGCAGTCACGCTCCTTCTGAAACGGGCAATGCCCGGAAATGTGATATATCAGCTACCACCATTGTAACCGCGGGCATCTGCGCCGTCAAGAGCAGCGGCAACAAAAAACTGTATATTTCTGATAAAAGTTCAACGCTTCCGGGGGCGGAGATAGAGCACCGGCACCCAGATGAATGCCACGGCCAGCCCGCAGAAGACGTCGATGATGGAGTGCTGCTTGGTAAAGACGGTGGACGCGCAGATGAGCGCCGCCCAGCTGAAGGCCAGAACTTTGAGCCACGGGCGGTCTTTCGCCAGCGTGCTGCCCGAGAAGGCGATGGCCATACAGGCCGAGCTCTGGCAGTGGATGGAGGGGCAGACGTTCACCGAAGCGTCGGCTTTCCAGATGAGCTGCATCAGAGTCATGGCGATGTTGCTGCGGCCCACTTCTTCCACCGTGGGGCGGATGTCGAGGCCGTTGGGCAGCACCATATAGAGGATGAGGCAGAAGGTCATGCCTGAGAACATCATGAGGCACAGCTTATTATAGCTGGCGGTGTCGAACCACCAGAGCAGCGCCGTGACGCCCGCCAGCAGGAAGAACCAGCTGCCGTAGGGAAAGATGAACCACTCGTTGAAGGGGATGAAGTCGTCCAGCGGGCTGTGGATGATATATTTCGGGTCGGTGACGGTGAGGTCCAGCCAGAAGAACCAGATGAGGTAGACCACCCAGTACAGCTGATACCACAGGTGGGGCCGTGCGCGAAAAAGAGAAGTTTTCATGGAGAGCTCCTTGTTTTTATCATACGATGATACATTTTACCATACTTGGCCGACTTGCGCAAATCCATTTGCTGTTATAGAATAAAGACAGCCTGTCCCGCTGGGGCAGAAAACGTGTACTTACAAGCGCAAAGGAGCTTTCATGTCTACTTCATCTCACCCCATCCTTCTTGCGGCCCTCGATCTGGACGGCACCCTGCTCAACAGCAACGGCGAAGTCTCGCCCTACACGCAGAAGGTGCTGTCCGAGGCGTCTGACCGGGGCGTCGTGGTCATCCCGGCTACAGGCCGCCCGCTGGCCAGCCTGCCGCCGGTAGTGGCGAAACAGCCCTGGGTGCATTATGCTCTCACCTCCAACGGCGCGGCGGTCTGGGATCTCGGCGGCGACCCGCTGGGCTGTGTCTACAGCCGGTATGCCAACGCCGCAGAGCATGAGACGAGCCAGCCGGAGTGCATCGTCCGGCGGTGCTTCCCGGTGGAAAAGGCCCGGGAGGTCTACGAGGCGTTCCACGGCCTGCCCGGCGGGCTGAACATCTTCAGCGACGGGCGCGCTCTCCGCGACATGGTGCAGCAGCGCTTTTTCGACGAGCGGTTCGCCCGTCTGGCGGCGGTGAAGGGGACAGAGGCCATCCAGCCCAACGATGGCCGCTTCACCATCCTGCGGGACCAGAGTGAGTGGATGAGCCGCCACGCCCACGAGGTGGAGAAGTTCTGCATGTTCTTCCACTCGGTGAAAGAGGCGCAGCGGTATCTGCCCCGCTTTACGGCCATTGAGGGCGTCGAGGTGGTGCAGGGGTCGCCGGACAACATCGAAGTCACCGCCGCCGGAGTAAACAAGGGCGAGAGTCTGCTGGCGCTGGCCGACCATCTGGGCATCCCCCGCGAGGCCACACTGGCTGTGGGCGACAGCGAGAATGACCGCGCCATGCTGGAAAAGGCAGGCGTCGCCGCCGTGATGGCAAACGGCATGGAGCAGATCCGAAAATTGGCCGACATCGTCAGCGAAAACGACAACGACCACGACGGTGTGGCCGAGATTTTTGCCCGTCTGGGGCTCTGAGAGGCACAGCTTCGGTGTTTTTGTGCAATGTATACAAGCTCTTATGCAAAACATTGTGCTTGTTGAGCATTACCAAAAGCGGCCGGGTCGTTTATACTAATACTGTGAACGTATGGTGGGGAGAGTGTGCCCATCCGGCCCTGCCCCGCCCTGAGTGTCAAATAAAAAGGAGAAATGCGTTATGAATCCCATCGTTGAAAAGGTCTATCAGATCGGCATTATCCCTGTTATCGCCTTCAACAGCGTGGACGAGGCCCTGCCCCTGTGCAAGGCTCTGGCCGAGGGCGGTCTGCCCGCAGCCGAGGTCACCTTCCGCACTGCATGTGCTGAGGAGTGCATCCGCAAGATCCACGAAGAGATGCCCGAGATGCTGCTGGGTGCAGGCACTGTCCTGACCTGCGAGCAGGCTGACCGTGCAATGGCAGCTGGTGCTTCCTTCATCGTTGCTCCCGGCTTTGACCCCGAGGTCTGCAAGCACGTGATCGACAAGGGCGGCATTATGATGCCCGGTACCGCTTCTGCCGGCGAGATGCAGCAGGCTATGAATATGGGCTGCGAGGCCGTGGTCATCATGGGCTGCGACACCGCCGGTTCCGCCGCCGCCATTGAGGAGCTGGGCGCCGCGGGCATCCCTGTGATCATTGCCGGCAGAAAGATCGAGGCCAAGGAAGACAGCTACTACACCTATGTTGCCGGCGACCACCACGAGGCCGGCAAGGCTCAGGCCGGTTATCTGAACGGTCTGCTGGAAAAGGATCCGGCGCTGGAGCTGAATGTGGCTTTCATCTACGGCCAGTCCGGTTCCTCCTCCGTGCAGCAGCGCTACGAGGGCTTCGAGAGCGACTGCCTGAATGGCCAGTACGCGGACCGGGTGCATCTGATCGCCAGCCAGTACGCCGAGTTCGATACCCAGAAGGCCTACGACATCACCACCGATATGCTGACCTCCTATGAGAATATCAATTGCTTCGTGACCCAGTCCGACGAGCAGGCCGCCGGCATCATCAATGCCATCAAGGCCAAGGGCGGCAGCCTGGACGACTATATCGTGGTCTCCATCGACTGCTCCACCACGGGCCAGAGCTACCTGAAGAGCGGTGAACTGGATGCCTCCGTGCTGATGGCCATGCGGCAGCTGGCCGTCTCCTCCGCGGACTATGTGGAGGCCGCTCTGAACGGCGAGACCGTTGAGAAGACCAATCAGGTGGTCGGCTACTACCAGCTGGTTACCCCGGAGACCTATGTGGAGGTCATGAAGGCCGCCGGTATGGAGCCCGTCGCGTAATATGCCAAAGAATCTCACGCGCCGGAAATACGGAAAATGGCGCGTGAGATTCTTTATTCCCCCGGAGGACAGGCCGGGAAACGAGATAAGGTGAGAGATACAATGAAGGTACTGGAAGTTAAAGACGTCAGCAAGAATTTCTACTCGACCCATGCGCTCTCCGGCGTGAGCTTTGATCTGGAGAAGGGCGAGGTACTGGCGCTGGCAGGTGAAAACGGCGCGGGCAAATCCACCATGATGAATATCCTGCTGGGCAGCTTTCCGCCCAGCAGGGGCTCCATGCTTCTGAACGGGGAGCCCTATGAGCCCAAAAGTCCCAGCGACGCCCTGAAAAAAGGCATTTCCATGATCCATCAGGAGCTGTGCCTTGTTCCCAGCATGACGGTGGCGGATAATGTATGGATCGGCCGGTGCGGCCGGTTTTCCAAGGGCGGCATCTACTTCCCCAGGCTCTGCGAGGAGGAGACCCAACGGCTTTTTGACGAATACGGCATTGAGTTGAACCCCAAAGAACAGGTGAAGAACCTGAGTACCGCCCAGATGCAGATGGTGGAGATCGCCCGCGCCATTTCCTATGGTTCCCAGATCGTCATTATGGACGAGCCTACCAGCGCCCTTTCCGATAAAGAGGTGAAGGTGCTCTATAAGATCATCCGGCAGCTGACGAAAAACGGCGTTTCGGTGCTTTTCATCAGCCATAAGCTGGAGGAGGTCTTCGATCTGGCGGACAGGGTCACGATTTTCCGGGACGGCCATATGGTGGGCCTGCACAAGGTCAGTGAGCTGACCATGGACGATCTCATCAACGGCATTGCCGGAAGAAAGGTGGAGAACCTCTACCCCAAGATCCAGCAGGAGCCGGGGGAGGTTCTTCTGGAGGTAAAGAATCTGGGCAAGAGCGGCGTGTACGACGGCGTCAGCTTCTCCGGGTTCGGGCCGGAGAGGTGCTGGGCTTTGCGGGGCTGGTCGGCGCGGGAAGAACGGAGATCATGCAGGGCATCTACGGCATTGTCCCGGCGGATACCGGCGAAATCTATATTGACGGAAAAAAGGTGGAAAACCGGACGCCCCGGCAGGGCCTGAGCCATGGCATCGCCATGGTTACGGAGGACCGCCTGCGGCAGGGCGTTGTGAAGAAGATGAACGTCCGGCTGAATATGACGCTGGCCTATTTCTACAAAATCTGCAAATTCGGCGTTGTGAATTTCGCCCGGGAGCGGGCGGACACGGAGGACATGATCCGCAAGCTCCATGTGAAGACGGCGGGCAGCGACGCGCCCATCTGGTCCCTGTCCGGCGGAAACCAGCAGAAGGTCATGGTTGGCCGGGCACTGCTGAACGAGCCCAGAATCCTGATTCTGGATGAGCCCACCCGGGGCGTGGACGTGGGCGCGAAGAGTGAAATCTACGAATACTGCAATATGCTTGCGGCCCAGGGAATGGCAATTATCCTGATCTCCAGCGACCTGCCTGAGGTCATGGGAATGAGTGATCGGGTCATGGTGGTCCGGGGCGGAGAGATCGTCGCGGAGCACAAACGCAATGGGGCGACGGCGGAACAGATCATGGGCGAAATGTTCGGCATTGCCCAGTAGGAGATCGGAGGACATAAACGATGGAAACCAAAGCAAACAAGAAAAAGGGGCTGTTAGAAAACTCCCCCTATCAGCACAGTAGCCAGTGCCACCCGGCGCTG
>ERZ857840.4373-NODE-4373-length-10876-cov-3.960170_pt1 | contig 10876 bp, 9 predicted proteins | sample MGYA00519760_ERZ857840 | MGnify/ENA primary metagenome ERZ857840 (study PRJEB31778, sample SAMEA3449371) | human gut metagenome | biome: human gut; feature: human-associated habitat; material: faeces | place: United Kingdom | collected 2010/2012 ... | reverse complement strand
TGTGGTATGTAGCCGCCGTAGGTGTCGACGATTATCTTCCGTCCGGTAAGGCCGCTGTCTCCGTGGGGGCCGCCTATGACAAAGCGGCCTGTGGGGTTCACAAATATCTTTGTTTCGGGTATAAGATACTTCTCGGGTATGACCTTCAGTATTACCTTTTCCGTTATATCCTTGCGGAGCTGCTCCATGGGTATATCCGGATCGTGCTGAGCAGAGATGACTACCGCGTCTACGGATACCGGTCTGCCGTCCTCATAATTTACCGTGACCTGGCTCTTGCCGTCCGGCCTGAGATAGCTCAGCTCGCCGCTCTTGCGTGCTTCTGTAAGGCGCATGGTAAGCTTATGGGAAAGGGCTATAGGCAAGGGCATAAGCTCCTCAGTTTCGTCACAGGCGAAGCCGAACATCATGCCCTGATCCCCCGCGCCGGTGGAAAACAGCCTGTCGTTATCCCCATCCTTGGCCTCGAGAGACTTGTCCACTCCCATGGCTATATCGGGCGACTGTGCGTCCAGCTTTACTATGAGCTCAAGCTCGTTGCAGTCAAAGCCGTATTCCAGCTTGTTGTAGCCTATACTGTCTATTGTGCGGCGTATTATGTCCTTAACGTCCACGCTGCCTTTTGAGGTTATCTCCCCCATTACCATTACGGTGCCGGTGGTGGCGGCGCACTCACATGCCACGCGTGAATAGGGATCCTGTGCGAGATAGGCGTCCAGCACTGCATCGGATATGCTGTCGCATACCTTATCGGGGTGTCCCTCTGTAACCGATTCAGATGTAAAAAGTCGCTTCATTGGTTCAAAATTCCTCCGAATAAAAAATTAAAACCTCATACGCAGATGAGGTTCACTTTTCGTTAGCTCATCTTCCGGCATATCGCCGACGGAATTGGCACCTTGCCGCATTGGCAGGTTGCCGGGTTTCACAGGGCCGTTCCCTCAACCACTCTTGATAAGGCATATTCGGTTTTCGCGGTATATATTAGCACAAACTATTGCGTTGCGTCAATAGCCTCTTTTGGGTTATAATGCTTTGTATATCGTTATTTGAAAGGTATTTTTATTATGAAGCGTGTTCTCGGCTGCATAAGACGTGCCGATGAAAGATACCGCATGATACATCCCGGCGATAAGATATGCGTCGGCGTATCCGGCGGCAAGGACAGCCTGCTGCTGCTCTACGGCCTGAAGCTGTATCAGAAGTTCTGCCATACCCCCTTTGAGCTGATAGGCGTTATGCTGGATCTCGGCATATCGGATCAGGATTATCAGCCCGTTGCGGACTTTGCCGAATCCATAGGCGTACCATTTGAGATACTCAAAACGGACATAGGCGACGTCGTATTTAACATACGCCAAGAGTCCCACCCCTGCGCCCTGTGCGCTAAATTCCGCCGCGGCGCGCTGAACGACTACGCCCACGCCCACGGCTGCAACCTCGTGGCCCTGGGCCACAACCGGGACGATGTAATAGAAACCTTTTTTATGAGCCTGCTCTACGAGAGCCGCCTCAACACCTTTGGCCCTGTGACATATCTGGACAGGCAGCAGGTGTCCGTAATACGCCCGCTCATATTCCTGCCGGAAAAGTATGCCCTTTCCGTAGCAAAGCGGCTGGAACTGCCGATTCGCAAGCCCAACTGCCCCGTGGCAGGGCATACCAAGCGGGAGGAAATGAAGGATATAATACGTTACTTTACAAAGCTCATGCCGGATGCGGACGAGCGCATAATGAACGCCATAGCCGATACCCACAAATACGGCATGTGGGACAGGTTGAAGCTGCCCCCATGGAACGACGAGCCTATCGGAATAGAGCTCTTTAAGGATGGGAAGGGCCATGAAGATACCCTTTAGCGGAATAATTATAATATGGTGCTCCGTAATGTCCTTCGCCTGCTTCATGGCGATGGGCATAGATAAGCTCAAGGCCCGTGCCGGAAAGTGGCGCATACCCGAGCGGACGCTTTTTCTTCTTGCAGCCATGGGCGGCGCGCTGGGCGGTATTTTCGGTATGCTGGCCTTCCGCCACAAGACGAAGCACAGCTCCTTTGTAATAGGCATGCCGCTGCTGCTGTTGCTCAATATCGTCTGTATTGCCGGCATAATCTGCCTTGCCATGTGCGGCTGAATACTGCGTTATTTTTGCCCGTTCGTCTTATTCCGCCATATTATCCATTCCGCCGCCGGCCGTATGTTTTCTTCGGATACAAAGTCGCAGCCCTTTTGCATCAATTCAAGAATGGCCGCATACTTTGCGCTTCCCTCCATGCTCTCCATTGCGCCCCTGAGCATGAGCCTGTGTACGGGATTGAGCTTATCCTTGTCAAATGCCCCCCGCGCGTAAAATATCCTTATCCGGCTGTCCACAATGCCGGTATTTCTCCTCAGCTCAAATACGGTATCCGCCCTCTTCTCCTCAAGGCCCACGGCGCAGACCGCAGCTATCCTAAACCTTCCGGCCGCACGGCCATATCCCTTTATGCGTCCATCCATAACGCAGCCCAGATAAAAAGCCTCGCCGTCAGAAGCGCCGGCATTATGCAGCGGCGACGCGGGTATCCCCATATCTTTAGACAAAAGCTCCGCATATCGCTGAGTGCTTCCGTAATTGCTCCAGTATATTATAGACTTTATCATAAAATAACGCCCCTTTCCGATTTATACTGCCCGATAAGGGGGGCTTTTATTTTAAAGCTCTTTGATCGAGTGGTTTTTGTAAACGTTAAATCTGTATTTTAATCCGCCATGCTCCCTTTCCTCGCCCTGCTTCTCCAGGCTCCATGCAGGCATGCTCCGTATATCCGGGAAGAAGCAGTCGGCATTGCCGCGCGTTTCTACCTCGGTTACATACGCCCTTTCGCAGTAATCCAGCAGCATCGCATAGATACTTTCCCCTCCTATGACGAAGGCTTTGTCACTCCCTATCGCCCTCTTCAGCTCATCAATACTGCTCACAGCGTCGGCCCCATCAGGCACGCGGTCCCTATTACGGGTAAGCACTATGTTGCGGCGGTTCTCCAGCGGCCTGCCCCCTGGCAGTGATTCCAGCGTTTTACGGCCCATTATTACGGTCTTGTTTACGGTCATACGCCTGAAATACGCCATATCCTCCGGGATACGGAAAAGCAGCCCGCCGTCCTTTCCTATTCCGTTATTTTTGTCAATGCAAACTATAATATCCATAGGCTACACCGCCACCGGTATCTTACCTATACTGCCGTGAGACTCATACCCTTCAAGGGAGAAGCTGTCCACGGTGAACTTGTAAAAGTCGTCTATGCTCTTATCAATAATGAACCTCGGCGCGTCCAGGGGCTCACGGGAGATGAGCTCCTCCACCAGCGGCACATGCCTGTCGTAAATATGTGCGTCTGCTATCACGTGCATAAGCATTCCCGCCTCGAGGCCGCTTACCTGAGCCATCATGTAAACCAATACCGCATACTGGCATACGTTCCAGTTGTTGGCTACCAGCATATCCTGCGAGCGCTGATTCAATATGGCGTTCAACCGATTGCCAGATACATTGAAGGTCATACTGTAAGCGCAGGGATACAGCCGCATTTTGGAAAGATCGGCGTGATTGTATATGTTGGATATTATCCTGCGGGAGCCGGGATTGTGCTTCAGGTCGTAAAGTATCCTGTCCACCTGATCCATATCCCCTTCGGGATAGTGGTGCTTTACCCCCAGCTGGTAGCCATAGGCCTTGCCTATGCTGCCGTTTTCGTCCGCCCAGGCGTCCCAGATGTGGCTGTGCAGGTCGTGTATGTTGTTTGACTTCTTCTGCCATATCCATAGAAGCTCGTCTATTGCGTTCCTGAAGCCTGTCTTGCGCAGGGTCATAATAGGGAACTCCTGTGACAGATCATAGCGGTTCACCACGCCGAAGAGCTTTACGGTATGTGCGGGGGAGCCGTCCTCCCACCTTGGGCGCACCGGCCTGTCGGTATCCCATACGCCGTTTGATATTATATCCCTGCAATTCTCTATGAATACCCTGTCTGCGATGCTCATGGGGCCAGCTCCTTTATTTTTTAGTTTTATTATCCCCCAAATGCCGGCGCATTTCAAGACGTTCTTCCTTTGCCGCACCTACCGGGCGGTTTAAGGGCGAAAAAAAAGCACCGTCTGTGCAACATTGTCCAGCACAGTACCCATATCGGTACTAATTGCCGTTTTTCATATTGATTGAGCACGTAAATTGCACTAAGCTTAACTTATGAAACGTTTGTTCGATGCGTTTTGCTGCCTTCGCTCTCGCTCCGCGAAGGACTAATGAATCAAATCAGGAGGTTTCAATATGTCAGTAAACAAGGTATTCGACGTTGATCTCGATATCAAGAGGCCCTCCTCACACAGGGATTTTACCGTGGTGAACGGCGACAACGGCAACAGGATCAACGTTACCCTAATGGATGGAGACAGCCCCGTAGACCTTACGGGCTGCAGGATAATCGCCGCATTTTCCCGCGCGGACGGCTCTACCTCGCTTCAGGACAGCGGAGTCCAGAACGGCGGCATCACGATTTCGCCCGACGATGCTTCCAAGGTCGCCATAGACCTTTTTCCCGCCTCGTTCTCTCCCGGTGTTGTGGAATGCGAGCTTCAGGTATACTCCGACGCTTCCCTTTCTACCCTCGTCACCACCGCCCGCTTCAACTTTATCTGCCGTGAAGCCATAGTAAACAGCAGCACCGTGCAGGCGTCTGCCGAATACCCTCTGCTTAAAGCTATGCAGGACGGTCTCACCTCCCTCAAGGCATCGCTGGACGAGCTTATGGAGAGCGCCAAAGCTGCTGAGGAGGGCAGACAAACGGCAGAAAACAGCCGAGAGGCGCTGTATGACAAGCTTTCCAAGCTCAGGGCAACCGCTACCATGCTGCAAAGCGGCGCCGATCCTACCGCCAGAGTAACCGAATCGGACGGAGCCAAGGTGATAGAGCTGGGCATACCCACAGGGCCTCAGGGACCTAAGGGTGACACCGGCGAGGCCGGCCCGAAGGGCGATGCAGGCGAACGCGGCCCGCAGGGTCCTAAGGGAGACCCCGGTCAGGACGGTGCGCCAGGCAAGGACGGCGCTGACGGTAAAGACGGCGCTCAGGGGCCAAAGGGTGACACCGGTTCAGGCTTTGCCGTGCTGGGCTATTTTGCCACTCAGGCGGCTCTCGAGGCCGCCATAACGCTGCCCTATGCCGGCGACGCATACGGCATAGGCTCGGCACAGCCTTACGATATATATATCTGGGACGGCATAAACAGCGTCTGGGTAAATAATGGGCCGCTGCAAGGCGCAAAGGGCGATACAGGCCCTCAAGGGCCTCAGGGCGAAGCCGGCCCTCAGGGACCTCAGGGCGAAACTGGCCCTCAGGGACCTCAGGGCGAAACCGGCCCTCAGGGATCTCAGGGCGAAACCGGCCCTGCAGGCCCTGCCGGTCCCGTTTCTGTATTCCAGCGTTCCGTGCTTTCCGCTCCCACCTCAGTGGCACTAAGCGACGAGTGCGAATATTACCTGACAGACGTAGGCGACATCTCCTTCACCTACCCGTCAGATACGTATTTCGAGTGCTGGATAGGCCTGAGCCTTTCATCTGCGGAAAGCCATACCGTCACATTCCCCGACGGCACTTCATATATCGGCGGCACACCCGAATGGGAGGTTTCGGCGCAATACGAGATATCCGTAAAGGATAAGGTCGTTATAATAAAAAAGGTCGGCGAATAAAAAGCGTGGAGGCGGAAAACCGTCTCCACTATTTATAATTATCATCTCATCAGCCGCAGCATATCCTCCGGCGGCGGCGACACTATATGCAGCTTATCCCCTGTCAGCGGGTGCGTCAGCCACAGCTCGCAGGAATGCAGTGCCGGCCGCGCTATCAGTTCCCTGTCCTCCCTGCCATAAAGCCAGTCTCCCGCCAGCGGATAACCTATGGCGGACATGTGCAGCCTAAGCTGATGTGTGCGGCCGGTATGCGGTATGAGCCGCAGCAGCGTAAAACCATTGTTGCATTGCAGCGTTCTGTACTCAGTAAGCGCAGGCGATCCCAAAGGTTGGATAGCACGCTTGTATCTGGAGCCCTGCTCAAAGCCTATGGGCAGCTCTATCCTGCCGCTCTCCGGCTCAACATGCCCTACGGATATTCCCACGTATTCCCGCCTGAACCCGTCCGTGTGCATTATAAGCTTGAGCCTGTGGTGCATATAACCGTTCTTGGCTACCGTCATTATTCCTGTCGTGCCCCTGTCCAGCCTGCTTACCGGGTGAAAATTCTCTCCTTCTTTTAATCGCGCGGAAAATGCATTTTCCAGCGTAAGCTCCCGGGGATCCCGGGTAGAGCTGTGTACCGCAACACCGGCGGGCTTATCAATTATTATTATATCCTCGTCCTCATAAAGCACCACGAGCGGCATATCCATGGGCGTTGGCCGCACCGCCTCCCCATCGCATATCTCGGCGCAAAGCATGTCGCCAGCCGATAAAGTAGCCGTAGTATAGGCCTTTTTGCCGTTTAAAGTTATGCCCTCCGGCCTGCGCTTAAGACGCGATATGTGGTCGTTGGACATGAAGAAGCAGCGCTTGAGCCCGCTTTCCACACTGAGGCCCGCAAGTTCATCTGTAATTTTCTCACACAGCTTCCGCACGATACTTCTCTTTTCAATTGTTTTATTTGAGTTTACATCGGACTATTATAGTCTATGAAGTCCATTTAGACAATCGCCTGGCGGTAGTAAAATTTCAATCGGACTTTTTTTGAAAAAGGGGTTGCTTTTTATGTCCTGATGCCTTATAATAACACTCGTTCCGTTCCTCCTTAGCTCAGTCGGTAGAGCATGCGGCTGTTAACCGCAGTGTCGTTGGTTCGAGTCCAACAGGGGGAGCCAGAAAAGCCCGAAAGCACAGCGTTTTCGGGCTTTCAATTTTACAACCGCATGATTTTTGCACCTGCATTAACTAATTTTTCCGCCGTTGCAAGCGGAAAAAAGCCGTAATTTTAGGCTACTGTTTACCGGAAAAATCAACAATTAAATATACACTCGGATTGCATTGGTAGAAAAGCCGTTAAAGTTTTATACAAACGGCTTTTTTCTATTGCTGCGATTCCGTTATATTTGCCATACGCCGCCATAGCCAGAGCATCTCCCTCATCCTCTCGCAATGCTCCGTTACATAGAATTGGTGAAGGCCATAAGTCTATGAAAAAAATATGAAAGGAGAGAAAGACCATGACCAAGGTAATTGTGTTCGCCAATCAAAAGGGCGGTGTGGCAAAGACTACGACAGCGATTGCACTTGCACAATCACTTGCTCTTGACGGGAAAAAGGTGTTGTTCTTTGACCTCGACCCGCAGGAGAACGCATCCAATACACTAAGGCTTAAACAGGATGTGCCAAATCTCTATGACCTTATGACCGCGCCTGATGGCGATACGAGTGTGTTTGATGCCTGCCTGCAATCCGTAGAGGGCTGCAAGAACATCACAGCAATTCGCGGAAATATTCAACTATCCGCTGCCGATTTGATGTTCAACAGACAGGGACGCGAGTTTATCATCAAAGAATGGCTTGAAGCACACAAGAGCGGATTCGATGTAGTTATCATGGACACGCCGCCCGCGTTGGGTGTACTGACGGTAAATGCTTTGACAAGCGCGAATACTGTCGTTGTACCGATAAGCCCTGATGGATATTCCTTGCAGGGCTTCTATCAGCTCAATGAGAACATCCGGCTAATCAAGAAGTATTCAAACCCACAGCTAAAAATCGGAGGCATTCTCGTCACAAGATATGTGCCAAACACTATTGTGAGCAGAGAAATCAAAGAAATCGCGCAGGAGTACGCGGAAATGGCTGGCACGAAAGTGTATAAGTCAGTTATCCGTCAGACCGTGTTGGTGAGCGAAAGCATCAGCGCACAGCAGGGTGTTGTTCTGTTTGCGCCGAACAGCACCGCGGCGCAGGACTATCGGGCGTTTGCAAGGGAAATCAAGCGTGAAGAACTGATGAAGGGAGGTATTGAGTATGGCAACGAAGAAAGCGGACTTTCGGCAAAGCACCGCCGCAATGTTCCTGACCTTGAAAGATGAGCAGAACGAGCCAAGCAATAGCGGAATTAACATTCCCGACGGCGCAGAATATGTGCAGGAAATACCGATCTCCGAAATAAGCGACTTCCCCGACCATCCCTTCAAAGTGCGGCAGGACGAAGCCATGCAGAACATGACGGAAAGCATCCGTGAAAACGGCGTGCGCCAGCCTGCAATCGTGCGTCCCATGCCGGACGGCGGGTATCAGATGTTATCGGGGCATAGACGCAAGGCGGCTTGTATGGCAATCGGCAAGCTGACTATTCCCGCTGTTGTGCGCGAAATGAGCGATGATGAAGCCATTATCTGCATGGTGGAAGCCAATCATCAGCGCGAGAACATTCTGCCGAGCGAGCGCGCTTTCTCTTATAAAATGCAGCTTGAAGCCATGAAACGACAAGGCAAGAGGAATGATTTAACTTCCACGCAAGTTGCGGGGAAGTCAGAAAGCGCCGATGTGCTTGGAAAAGCCTCGAAAATAAGCGGGGATACCGTCCGCAGATATGTACGCTTAACTGAGCTTATTCCCCAACTGCTTCAAATGGTAGATGATAAGAAAATCGCGTTCAACCCCGCTGTTGAACTGTCATATATTCCGCATGAGCTACAAACCGAGTTACTTGACATTATTGAAGCTAACGAGTGTACGCCATCGTTATCACAGGCGCAGCGCATGAAGCAGGCGGCACAGGAAGGCAAGCTGGACCGCAATGGCATGGAGCTTGTTATGCAGGAGGAAAAGCCGCAGCAGAACAACATTACCATTAAGAGCGATAAACTCAGCAAATACTTCCGCAAGGACGCTACTCCCCGAGAAAAGGAAGAACTGATTATCAAGGCTCTCGACTACTATTGCAAGGTGCAGGAACGAAAGCGACAGGAACGCGAGCATGAAAGGTAACGCCTTGTCTTGCGAGAAAGGAAAAGAGAAATATGCCGACGCACATCGTGTTCAATGAATAGCGTTTTCCACCAAGGGAGCAATCCGCCCTTTCATATTTGAACGCATCTTCGAGCCTATCTCTTTACTATCCGAGAGTAACTTACTATCCGAGAATTACTGCCCGAGAAGAATGATATTCACTTCTCGGTAAGTAACACTCCCTTTGTTGAAAGCGCCGAGAGGCGTTTTTTTCACATAGACAAAAAAACAAAACGGAGGAAACAGCATGAAAGCAAAACGACTTATGGCACTGCTTCTGTGCCTGCTGACGCTTATCGGCGTCATACCCTTTGGCGGCGCATTTGCCGCGGGCAGCACCGTCACCATCGAGAGTCAGACCAACAGCGCCTTTGACTACTTAGAGTATTACAAGGACGGCAGATGGCATGAGTTGAACACGCCGAAACATTGGATCGAGCAGACAGGCGAGGTTGTCTACTGCGTGGAGCATTCTGCGGGGAACCCGCATGGTCAGACATATACCGCAACTTCCCCATCTTCTGTCTTTTCGGGAAGTACGCTTGCCGGTATAAACTCCATACTCATGTATGGCTATCCCAACAATAAACCCTCCGGCTTCACGGACGACGAAGCGCGGCAGGCAACGGCAAACGCCCTGCGCTTCTGGCTTTCGGAGCAGGGCGAAGGCTTTTCATACGACTTCACCAATCGCCGCTCCAATCCCAACGCAATAAGGGCAAAAAGCGGATATGAACACGTTTTAGAATACGCAGACGAGCTTTTAGCCAAAGCTCGCGCACGGCAGGAGCTTCCGCACGGCATCAGCTTCTCACCCTCTACCTTGCAGCTTGCCGCAAGCGGCGGCGGCTTTAGCGGACAAACCACGGTGCAGTTAACAAACATCAACAGCGGCTATACCCTCGATACCTCCGCCCTGCCATCCGGCTCCAACGTTTCGGGCTACACGGGCAGGCGCAGCGAAAAACTTACCATTACCGTTCCTGCATCGGCGGCGGGACAGAGCTTCTCCATCTCCGCCGAGGGCAGCGATACGAGGAGCGTAGACAACATCACGGCGTATGTTCCCGCAAACGGCAGTCTGCAAAAGGTATTCCTTTGTGCCACCACCGCACAGGTCGTGGCAACGGCTTCGTTCAACGTAGGTGTTCCCGCTTATGGCAAGGTGCAGGTCATCAAGACTGGCGAGAACAGCGCGGCGCTTGCGGGCGTGAAGTTCGGCGTTTATTCCGACTCCGCTTGCAAGAACAAGCTCACCGAGCTTACCACGGGCGCGGACGGTACGGCGACCTCCGGCGATATTCCCGTTGGCACGGTTTATCTGAAAGAGCTATCCACCGTAAGCCCGTATATCATCTCTGCGGAGGTCAAAAGCGCGACAATCACCGCGAATGCCGTGGCAAAGGTTCCATTTGCCAACGTGGCGGCAAAGGGCATAATCCGCATTGAAAAGGTTGGCGATGCGCTGACGGGCAGCAGGTCCGAGGAAACCGAGTACGGCAATGTCACCGTTCCCGCCTATACACAGAAAGGGCTGAAAGGCGTTGTGTACGAGGTCAGGGACAGCGTGGGCAAGGTCGTGGCAACGCTGACCACCAATGACTCCGGCATTGCTGAGACGGAGCCACTACCGCTTGGCAGCTACACCGTGCAGGAAAAAAGCGCGCCTGCGGCGTATGCCGTGGACGAGACAATCCATGACGTGACGCTTGCTTACAAGGACCAGAACACGCCCGTCGTGACCGCTACCGTCAAGGAAGATAACGAGCTTCGCACAGGCGGCATAAAGATTCGCAAGCTCACGGAGGACTTTGATCCCGAAAAGCTCAACTTCTACAACAAACTTGCGGAGGGCTATGTG
>ERZ857840.4372-NODE-4372-length-10881-cov-2.528542_pt1 | contig 10881 bp, 3 predicted proteins | sample MGYA00519760_ERZ857840 | MGnify/ENA primary metagenome ERZ857840 (study PRJEB31778, sample SAMEA3449371) | human gut metagenome | biome: human gut; feature: human-associated habitat; material: faeces | place: United Kingdom | collected 2010/2012 ... | reverse complement strand
TGCTTGCTGCCAATGTAGGCGGCGAACTTTTCCGGATGTTCCCGCGCCGCACTCGTCACCCGGTGCAGGTCCTCCAGTACGATCTCATTCAGAACGTACTCCCGGATGTAGTGGCCTGTGCAGGCTTCTCCATCTTTCTTGTAGGTGCGGTAGGTAAAGTGATTGTACGCTTGCCTGCCCTCCTCTGTGTGATCGTGCGTTCGTGATGCGTGGCTCAAGCCGCAGTGTTTTCCTCGTCGGACTCATCCTCGAAAGCAGCAGCGGGCATGGCATCGAGCGACCGCGCCGCGGAATTGCTGGCGGTGGAATCGTTTATTGTGAGTTCTTTACCGATGTTTTCAAATCCTTCGGGGAATGTGTTGGTAGCATCGATGTTGGTTGTCACAGAGTATTCTGTTCCGGTCTTCGAAACAACGCGCTTTCCGATGCCGCCGAGGAAACCGCCGACCGACGCACCGGCCGCATGATTCTTGTTGACCGTCATATCCTCCACCTTGCAGCCGGTGATGGTCACGCTGCCGTTGCCGCGATAGTCATTATTGTCGGCCCAATTTCCTTCTGCGTCATACGGCGTGTAGAGCGCATCCGCATAGCCGATGAGTCCGCCAATCAGGAACTGCGTCCCGCCGCTGTCATTCTTATCGGTGACATTGACGGTCAGATCCTCCACGTTGCAGTCAGTCAAGGTCACGGTGCCCTTGGCATAGCCGACAAGTCCGCCGATGCACTCCGCAGGCAGCAGGTGGGCGGAGATATAAGCATTCCCTTCCTCGCCCAGCAGGTTTAGTTTCATGGTCACATGTTTGACCGTCACGTTTTCCGCCGTGAACCTGTCGCCCACAAAGCCCGCCAGAGCACCGAAAGCATGATACTCGTTGCTGTCGACACTGGGTTGGGCAGTGTAGTCGATCGTCATGCCGTCAATGGTCAGGTTCTTCACCGTCACGTTATCTCCGTAGCCGTAGATGGTGCCCACGGATTGGCTGGGAGCCGCCTCGCCGCGTTTTGCATGGTAGATCGTGCGATTGTTTCCATCGAATGTGATGCCGCCGACAATGTCACCGGTGCGCGTCGTATCGGCATAGCAGAGATCCAAATCAACGCCCAGTGCGTAGCTTGCTGCCTCAGAGGAGTAATCCTGCACGACCTTAGTCAGAAAATCGTTGGCATTATAGAGCAGCTCTGTGCCATTGCTATCAGTTTCGGATTTCCATTGGACACCGACCTTGACGATGGCTCCCTGTTCAGCGGCCATTTGGGTTAGTTTGGTATCTTCCACTTTTACAAAAGTCTCGGTAGGATTCCCCCATTGGTTCAGCTCTTCCTTATAATAGCCGAAATATTCGGTGCCGGGGATACCAGTGGGCAGGGTAAAGACCTGATCGTACTTTACGCTCACCTCAATATAGGGAATGCCATGGTCGTTGGCGTTGCTATACACACCATTTTCCTCATCGTACGCAGCCGTGAGCAGCTTGCCGCCATTTTCAAGCAGCCAGTCTCTCAACGGCACATTGCCGTCCCAGTCGAATCGGAGGAAATAGGTCATGGTATCCCACTTGGCGTAGAGGGTGAGGTCACGGGAGGGCATAGTCGTCCCGCTCCATGGAGTTGTGTATTCCACATCTTCATACCAACCGGCAAAGGTATAGCCGGTGCGCTTTGCATTCGTCATGTCCACAGAAATTTCCGCGCCGTAATAGATGCTTCCGCCGTTGGGGACGCAGCCATCGTCCAGACTTACTCCGTCGCCCAGATTGAAACTCAGTGTGTACCGATTACGGGTATAGTAGAGATTCACCACATTCTGCGCGCTGTCGGCTTTGAGGGTGATTGAGGTGGACGAATCAGCTTTCGGTACAAATCCCTTGAAAGACTTTTGCACATTCACCGTCTGACCGGTCACGCCGGAACCGCTCACAGTTTCAGAGGGCGTATCCGGATAGGTCGTGCCGTCCACGTTTTGCAGATAGTAGTTTACAGTGTAGTTGACCTCGCCCGCGTTCCACTTGGCATACAGGGTGGTGTTCTCCGCAGGCATGGTAGTCGCGGTAAACTCATTTCCGCTTGTGCACGCTTCGTCTGTGTACCAGCCGCCAAAGGCGTAACCCGCTCGGCTCAGGTCGTTGGCACTCGGGGCGGTGACAGCCGCGCCATAACGATCAGTGTGGAATTTGTTTTCTGCGCTGTCCGTCCAGCTTGCACCACTGCCGTTGAGGTTATAGGTCAGCGTGTATTCGTTGCGGGTGTAATACACCTGGACCACCGTGCTGCCGTCGCCCGCGATGTTCTTCTGCTGGAAGCTCTGAGCCGTAAAGCCCGCAACGGTCTTCGCAGCAGCAGCCGTGAGCGTATCCGTCGTGCCACTCAGCGTTTCGCTGAGCATGGCCGTGTCGGCATCGTACGCATCGTCCAAAATGTTCTGGAAGTGGTGCCGCACCGTGTATTCGGTGTTGCTGTTGGCCGTGAACGAACCGGTAATGGTCACGTTTTCGGCCGGCATCGTGAAGTCATTCCGGCTCCAGCCGCTGAACGTATAGCCCGGGGCCGTGGCGGCCTCTGCCACCGTTACAGGCGCGCCGTATTTCACGGTCGCCTTTTCCGGCAGCGCGCTTGCACCCGTGGGCACCGTGCCCGTATAGGCATAGGTCACGTCATAGCTGTTGCGCGTGTAGTACAGCTTCAGCACCAGGCTGCCGTCGCCCGCGATATTGCCGCTGGCAACCGTGCCCTCCACGGTCCCGTCAAATGTAAAGCCTGTATAAGTCTTCGGGTTTGCCGTCGCAGTGGTATCGGTCTCGCCTGTCAGGTGTTCGGTATCCGCCTCCACAAGGTCGTAACCGTCGCCCGCCAGATTCTGCTGATAATGCTCCACAGTATAGGAGATCCCGCCCTGCGCTGTCCACTTGGCATAGAGGGTGACATCATGGTCGGGCATGGTGGTCGCAGTAAACGCAGTCGTGCAGTTTGCATCCGTGTACCAACCATCAAAGGTATAACCCGCTCTCGTCACATAGCTCTGCGTCAGGAGCTTGAGCGCAGCGCCCAGACGATAGGATTTAACACCGGGGTCCGAAACCCATGCTGCATCCGCGGTGTTCAAGTTATAGGTCAGTTTGTACCGCTTACGGGCGTAGCTGATGGAAACCGTTCCGCCGTCCTCCGCGTTGACCTTGTAGCTCATCGGTTTAGGAATGGTATAGATGCTGTTCTCCGCCTCTGTAAGGAACTTCGCCGGATCGATGGAAACTGTTTCGTCCGTTTTCCCGGTTTGGATCTTGGTCGCCTGCGTCCACTTGCCGTCTGCCCCCTCTTTGCGGAGCACAAGGAAATAATTGATATCGACCGGCTCCCACTTGGCGTAGAGGGTAAAGTCCTTGGCAGGCATGGTCGTTGCGGTAAACGCATTTTGGTAGGTTTCGTCCGTGTACCAGCCATCAAAGATATAGCCAAGGCGGGTAGGGGCGTCGTTCAGCCGGTCAAGTTGATCGCCATAGCGATAGGGCACAGTGCTTACCTGACCATCGTTTCTTAATGTAAGCGTGTAGGGCGCGCGGCTGTAATAGTAGTTCTGGCCGCCCGTTCCGTCCGGACGGATGTGGATGCCCGCATAGCCGGGGTGGCGGTAGCCGATTTCGTCCGGCACAAGGGCCTTATCCGGCACAAAGTAGTTGTCGGCGGTGCCATAATGAACCACGCTCTTGGTCGGCCTTTCGGGATAGGTTCCGTCCTCGTTTTGCAGATAGAAATTGAGCGTGTACGGAATGTTGGTCTTGGGTTCAAACGTTGCCACCGCTACCAATGCGCTCTCCGGCATGGTGGTGCCGGTATAGGGGTGTTCCTTATCGTAAGAGAAGATGTTGCTCTCGTTTTTCAGCAGATAATACGTCCAGCCCGTAAAGTCATAGCCGGTGCGGGCGGGCGTTTTCAGATTGAGCGCCTCGTCGAATTTCCGCTGCTCCCAACCGATGTAACCGCCGGTGCTGCTCAGCTCATGAATGGGATAACCGTCCCGCAGGCGGTCCCAATGGACCTTGACCTTGAGCTGCACCGGGGTGGTGGAAAAGCTCAGGTCTGAGCCTTTGTAGGTGAGCGTCATCACGCAGTCGATCTCTGGCTCGTCGCAGGTCTGCCAGTTATCAAGTGCCAGCTTTATGTGCTGCTGACTGTAATTGCCGCCGTAAACACCGGTGTGATAGGTACTAAAGCGGGGATCGTCAAAGCTGATGTCAAACTTGTTCCAATCATACGTCTCGGTGCGGTCTTTGCCCGTTGTGAGGTCAAATCCGATCAGCGCTTGCACCGTTTGGGGCAAAACGACATCAAGGCCGCCGTTTTTCAGATAAACCGTCGGTGTGTCTTCCTCGCCGTCCGCATCTTTCATCTCAAATGCCGTGATGGCGTGGGTGCTGCCCGCCGACCACAGAGGCGTTTCATCGGTGTATATCTCCGGCGTCCACGAAACCTTGCCCTTAAACGCGGAGAGATTGGCGCTGATGTCCATAAACATGCCGACTTCCACATACAGCGCGCCCGAGGCGTTGGAGGTTTTGGGTTTCCCCGCCTCATAGTGGAGCGCATACAGCACATACCCGTAGCCTTTTAAGTACGCGCCCAATTTGGCCACAATGCCCACTGTGGCCACCTTCCTCGATATGAGACTGACGCTGGGCCATATCTCCACACCGGCTCGCAGACCCACCGCACCCATCGCGTACAGGCGCAGATTGTACTGCTCGTTCACAAGATTGTAGGTGCGGGTGGTGGTCCTGTGCTTAAAGATGTAAACGCCGAACACATATCGCTTGGCATTGGTATAGTTGAAGTTCATACCCATGGCCATTCGGATGTTCAACTCGACCACAAAGTCTACCGTAAGCTCAAACTTGATGATCTTTGCGACGGTCTTTTTCATACTGAAAATCTGTTTGCGGTACAATTCCACCCAGTCGCTGTCCAACTCCAGCATACTGTTGTACAGTTCCTGCAAGCTGAGCTTGGAAGTATCAATTTCTTCTCGCTCGCCGCCGGTGTCCTTGCCCTCCAAAGCATCCAGTTTCTTTCCCAGTTTGTTCACCAAGTCCTTCACCTTCGTCACGGTGTCCTTTTCGCCCTGAGAAACAACGGTGGCGTCGAGGTTGATGGCGGTGTAGGTATAAACATTCAGACCAGCCTCCAGATACACATCGCTGATCCAGTAGAAAATGAACTTGTGTTTCCAAACAAGCTTGCCGTGGGTGCTCAGATCCAGTTTCAGCTCCTGAATAAAGGTAGGTGTGACGGTGATGACAATGTCGCCGCCGTCCTTCTGGATTTCCTTCGTGACCTCCAGTTGCAGTTCCAGACGCACGCCGGACAGCGGGTTTCCGGACGCATCCGTAAAGTTTTGCAGTTTCTTTGTAATCTGAGCGCTTTTGACCTTAACACTGGTCTTGCCCCCGCCGTTGGCATTTGCCCTCGCCGGTGAGACAGCGCCGGAGCCTCTTGCATCATTCAAGGATAGGGTAGAAATACCGAGAGTGCCCTCCGGGTCGATGTCAATGGAACGCAGGTCGATCTCATCACCTGCCGTCAGGCCGCTCAGATCCATCTCGTCTATCGCCACGGAAATGCGGTCCGCCACAGTCTGGGCAAAGCCGCTTTCTACGGCTTGACGGGCGATCTGCTTCTCCAATTTTTGGGTGTCAACATCATGCAGCATGGCATCGCCGCTGATGGGGTCAGTGGTGTCCACATCCATGGAGGAGAGCACATCATCTTTAGTGGCATCGGTATAGGTGAGTTGATAATAGTCAGAACCGAGTTCATCTGTGGTATAGTCCACAGCTGTGATGCGGCCGTAGCCATCGGATGCTGCGGTTTCGATTGTATAGCTTTCGCCCGTATAGAACGCAAGGAAATCTCCCACATCAATGGTGGTGTTTTCGTCCAGATTTCCCACACTCGATGCAGCGGTAAAGGTCAGCTCCTCCACGGGAACGAGGATGGTATAGTCGTTGGACGGGTTCTCTTCCTTAGCCGTTTTACGGCTTGCCTTCACCGGCAGCACATCGGGAACGAACAGAACATCCTCCACCGCGGCGGACTGATAGGAATAGGTATTGGTTGTCTTGTTGACCCCAGTGATTTTCACATAGGAAACATCGCCGGTGTTGGCATCGGTGGTTCCGACTGCCACACGCTTTTCAGGCTCGGTGCCCTCATAAATGGCCACGGTGTCACCGACTGCCAAGTCGCCCTTATAAACAAAAGTACCTGTGCTGTCGGAGACAGCATCCATGGCTGTGCCGCCGCTACCAAGAGCAGCGACCGGCATGCTGAGTGCCTTGACCCGTTTGCCGTTCTGGGTGGCATTGCCGATGGCGGTTGCCGGGATGGATTTAACTTCCTCTCTGAGATGCCAGTTCAGCACCGGATCGCCCGCTTCCACGGTGAAGTGGTATTCCCGCACGGAAGGTGCTGTACCGTCAAAGTACAGACTGTTATCTTCCAATACCACCTTATAAGTGCCGCCCTCTGCCCATCCGCCTGCGGGCGGCGCAACGGTGTAGGTGCCATCGTGATTGTTCCTGACGCTGCCGACAACGAGGATCGTATTGCCGTCCGCGTCCACTTCGCTGGTGGGCTGCTCCGTGCCGATCAGACTGATCTTGCCCGTCAGGTCGCTTTCGGAATCGCTGTTGACGCGGATCGTAAAGTTCGGTCCGACATCCGTCGCTCCGGCGTAAGTCGGTGTTTCCACGCCCTCGATCGCATCGTAGTCCACCATCTTTGCGTAAAGGGACAGATTTTCGCTGAGCGGATCACCGTCGGCAACGGCCTTGTTATAGCTTTTATCATAATACCAGCCGACGAAGGCTTTCCCCGCTACCGAAGGCGTGGGAAGATTGGCAAGGGAAAGTGCAGAAGTTGTCTGTGTAAAGGTAGAAGTCGTTCCATCGGGCAGATACAGCGTGATGGTATGAGCTGTGCTGCCAGAACCGTTTCCACCAGAGCTGCCGCCAGAGGAACTGCTGCCGGAGGAATTGCTGCCGCTATTCGGCTTGCTCTGATCTTCCTTCTGGGGTGTCTCACCCGATTTACGCCCCACGATGCCGGGTGCTGAATACCAAATCTCCACCGCCTCGTCCGCACGCATACACAGCATCGCCATCTGGGCGCGGGTAGCATTGCCTTCGGGGGCAAAGCGTGTGCCGTCACCGTTCAAAAGTCCCTGTTTCCAGAGCTTCAGCACAGCATCCTGTGCGTAGGCGGGGGTACGCTCCAGATCCGCAGGCGTAGTGGTGACATTTGCGCCGGTCGCATAGTCCACTTGGAACGCTTCAAAATACCGCACGAAGAATGCTGCCATCTGTGCCCGGTTGATGAACGCATCGGGAGAGAATTTTCCGTCACCTGTGCCTACTGTGATGCCGTACCTCGCCGCCCACTGCACATAGGGGGCGTAGTACATCGTCTGCGGCACATCAGAAAACGGCGTCTCTCCACTGTAGTCATCTGGATTTACACCAGCCATACGCCCAAGCACCGTGACAAACATCCCCCGGGTCATGGTGCCGCTGGGACTAAATGTGGCAGTTGAGGTGCCGTTGAATATACCGTGGGAATAGACGTATTCCACAGCCTTGGCACACCAGTCCGAGGACTTTACATCCTGAAACGGCATTGTCTGGCTGGGCTGCTCCGCCCTGCCGCCGTTGCCTGCGGCAAGTACCTCCATGGGCAGCATCGTTACCAGCATGATGATACTCAGCAGTCCGGCCACAAACCGGTTCCATTTTCTCCTCATCCAATACCCCTCCTCATTTTCTAATTGGATGCGCGGAAAGTACGGCAACCCTCTCAGGCACGCGCCTGAGAGGGCTTTGCACGCAAGCCCCTCCACAGCATGATGTTGCACTTTTATTTTACCATTCCCATACCGTGCTGTGTTGTGTTGTTTAGGGGCAAATCCGTGTCGTTTAGGAAAAAGGGGCCTTTGCCGCTTGTGCAGAGGAACACACTTTGTTACAATGGCAAACAGGAAAGGAGGCGGTATCATGGAGCCTCAGCACAGAAAGATCTGGCCCGCAGCCACTCTGTTGATCCTTGCTGCCGCTGCAGCGGTCTTCTGCCTGTTCCGCCTGTCTCAACCAGACAGGATGCAGACATCGCTTCTTTTGAACTGCACACAGACGAACCGGAACGGTTGGACCTTTGAGACAGAAAGCGGTCCGGTAGAACCTGTATTTGGCTTCGGCGGCTATCTGGATGGTATTCCGGTGGACGGAGACAGCCCGGTGGCGGCGGAGCGGGTCATGGAAGATCCCGGTCAGCGGGATCTGCTGCAATTTTTTGGCTTTGGCGCGGGGATACAGGTGTTTCTGGATGGTGAATTGCTCTACACTGACTTTCCGAACGAAGAAAACCGTGCGGATGCCTTTTTGGAAAATGTGGATTTCAGCAGCATTTCCCATGACGGCCTGTGCATCCCGCTTCCTATAGACTGCGCTGGGAAGACACTGCGGATTGTCACCTACGGCGCAGCCCTCAACGGTTTACTTTACCCTGCTTTCCCATCTCTGGCCAGTCGCTTTTCCGATTCTGTGACCGCTGTTTCCAGCATTGTCTGGCCCATGGCAGCCATCACAGCACAGGTCATACTGGCGCTTTTCCTGCTGCTGGTTTTCCTTTTCAGCGCCCAGACGGGACCGTATCTGTGGAAACTGCTGCCGCTGAGCGGCTATTTTCTGCTGACGGCGGTGCCTGTGGCGTGCGGCTCATTCTTCGCACTTTCTGCCGGATTGGATACAACGGGCAGCCTGACGGCCTGGCTCTGTCTCATTTATATTGACTTGCTGTTCTGCTTTCTGGCCATTTCCCTGCACGGTTGGAAGCGCCGGATATTGTTGATCGGAGCGGCGGCGCACATTTTGTGCTCGGCCCTGCGGTGCTTTACGTCGGTCACACTGTTTTACGGCAGGCTGATGGACTGGCTTGGCTTTGGCCTGTTCCTGCTGGCGGTTCTTTTGATGCTGCTCTCCCATGAACGGATGCTCCGTCGGACAAGCCTCTGCCTCTGCTGCGTCGCAGGCGCGCTGTTTGCCGCATGGTGCGTCAGCCGGTTCGTGGGTGTGGAATATCTCTATCCACTGAGCAATCCCATCACCTCCCTGCTCTACGGCAATCCGAAAGCGCTGTATACCCTACTGTGCGCTGTGACCGGTCTGCTCTGTGCAGTGCAGGTGGTGGCGGAGTTCATCCGCACCGCCTTCTCCCGCCAGCGGCAGATGATAGCCCTGCAAAGCCGCAGCCAGCAGGCCCAAGAGCAATACAGGCAGGCGCAGGAATCCCTTCGGAATGTATCGGCCTTCCGCCACGAGTGGAAAAACCACATCTCCGTGCTGTCGCTCTTGCAGCGCAAGGGGGATACCGAAGGTTTGACGGAATATCTTGCGCAGTTGGATGACCAGTTGGAGCAGCTTTCACCCCTCCATTATACGGCGAACTTCATTGTCAACACCGTTTTGCAGCGCTATGTAGCCAAGGCGAAAGAGATTGGCGCTGCCTTCCATGCAACGGCTCCGTTACCTGCCGAGCTGTCTATTGATGAGGATGACTTGTGCAGCTTTCTCTTCAACCTGCTGGACAATGCTTTGGAGGCGGCAGCCAAGGTGCCGCACGGCGAGATCATCTGCTCACTGCAAATCCGCCAGCAGTACCTTGCCATCCGCTGCGAGAACACATTCAGCGGTGTGGTTGCCCTCGACGAGGAGAACAATTTGCTGACCACAAAGACTGCATCTGCCGACCACGGCTACGGACTAATTCAAATGCGCAGGATTGCTGCCAAATACGGCAGCACCCTTTCCGTCAGCTACAATGCGGAGCGTTTCACAGTCATGACCGCCCTCAAGCTGCCTTAAAACAAAAAAACGGACGCATGGGGAGACTTCCCATACGTCCGTTTTTTCATCGCTCATTCAGATATCGCACAAACTGTTCCCTGAATCGTTCGGCATACTTCCGCCCGATGGGCAGTTTCAAATGTTCAAGGGAAACAGTGCGGCTGCTGACTTCCCGCACACACGCCAGATTCACAAGAAAGCTGTTGTGGCAGCGGCAGAACTGCTCTGCCGGTAGATTTCCCTCGATTTCGGTCAGGCTCAGAGGGTAAAACTGCTCCCCGCTTTCCATATGAAACAGGCTCCCGTGGTCGCGGCTCTCCACATAGCGAATGTCTTCCAGCGGCAGCACCGCCATGCGCCCGCCCACCTTAATGGAAAAGGTTTTCGGTCGGTGATGGAGCCGCAGGTCGGTTTCAATGGCTCGTTTCAGTTCCGCTTTCGATACCGGCTTGAACAGATACTGAATCGGTCGGACCTCGTAGCCGTCTTTCAGATACTCCGAACTACCTGTGAGGAACAGAATACTGGTACGGTCATCTGTCATGCGCAGCTTTTTCGCAAGCTCCATGCCGCTCTCGCCGTCCATGAGAATGTCCAGGCAAAGCAGGTCAAACCGGTCGCCGGTCAGCAGCTGCGTTTCCAGTTCCTCTGCCGAGGAAAATGCAGCGATATGATGTTCGATTTCCAGGTCGGTGAGGACTTCGCCGCACAGTGCCGCCGCTTCCTCCCTCGTATCCTTTTGATCTTCGCAGACCGCCACTGTATACATCGCTCATCACCTCCCGGAGATCAGATAGATTTTAGCACAGATTTTATTTTTTTACAACAAAGCCGTTTGTTCGGACATTTCAAGCATCGACGGATCAGCGCGCAAGCGACATGGAGTAACGGCGACTGATTCAGTTAAGGAAATGATTGTCCTGGTCATGTTATGCCGCTAAGAAAACTATCTGGATGTGTAATGACTGAAAAGCCTTCCTTAATCTGATGCTCT
>ERZ857840.4365-NODE-4365-length-10896-cov-2.108200_pt1 | contig 10896 bp, 12 predicted proteins | sample MGYA00519760_ERZ857840 | MGnify/ENA primary metagenome ERZ857840 (study PRJEB31778, sample SAMEA3449371) | human gut metagenome | biome: human gut; feature: human-associated habitat; material: faeces | place: United Kingdom | collected 2010/2012 ... | reverse complement strand
CCTTTTCCCGGATGTGGGCGCACACGGCCCAGCCGTCCATCACCGGCAGCATGATATCCAGCAGCACCATGTCCGGGGCCTTGGCGTCGTATTCCTCCACGGCCTTGCCGCCGTCGTAGGCAATGCGCACCTCGAAGCCCTCTTTTTCCAGATACATGCGGATCAGGTCGGAAATATTGTGGTCGTCCTCCACCACAAGGATGTTGCGTGCCATATAGATAGCCTCCCAATGTGTCTTTTCTATTGATTATATCGAAGATGTGGGGTCTTTCCTGAACTTTCTGTAAACATGTGCAGGAAATAATAGCATAGTATAGCACATTTTTCAGCCGTTGTACAGTCCGATCGTCACGCCGGTGTAGTACCATTGCAGGATCTCCTGCCAGTTTTTCCCCTCTTTTGCCAGTTCGTTGGCGCCGTACTGGCTCATGCCTACGCCGTGGCCGTAGCCGGTGACGTGGAAGGTGATGGTGTCTCCGGCGGCCTCCACCGTGAAGGCGGCGCTGCGCAGGCCGAACAGGCTCCGCAGCTCCTTGCCGGTGACGGACACGCCGCCCACTGTGGCGGAGGCCACCCGTCCGGCGTTGGTCAGCAGGATATCCTTCACCCAGCCGCTGCAGTCGCCGGACAGCCGGGCGTCGGCGTGGGCTTTGCAGAAGATGGTGCGGAACTCCTCGGCGGTGAAGGTGTTGACGCTGTAGTAGTTGGGCACGCTGTCCGCTTCCTCCGGGCTTTTCACACTGACAAGGTACGGCAGCTCCGCCGTCCATACGTCGCCGCTGGCGGCGGTGGAACCGGCGGAGGAGGAGTGGAACACCGCCATGATAGGCGCGCCGTCGTACAGCACCACCTGCCCGTCGGTTTCCGCCACCGCCTGCTGTACCTTGGTCTCGTACTGGTCGAATTTGTCGCCCCATTTGGCTCTGGCGTCCTCCTCGCTGAGCCACGCGGTGCAGCAGTTGGAGTCGGTGCATACGTCGGCGTCGGGGTGGGCGGCCTTCTCGCCGCCGGTCATGCGGTAGTAGAGATAGGTGCGCTCCGCCACCGCCTGGGCCTTCAAGGCTTCTTTCTCAAAAGATATGGGCATCTCCCCCAGGAGCACCCGCTGCAAATAGGCATCCAAAGCCAGTTCCGTTCCGTCTGTCAGGCAAACGCTTACGGCACTGTCCTTTGTGTAAAAAGAAGGCATTTCTGCCTTTTCCGCCAGACTTCCCACGCCGCCAATCAGCAGTACAGGCAGCAGCAGCCCCATAAAGATGGACTGCCGCAGCTGGGACGATTGTTTTTCCATAACACCCGCGCCTCCCCGGTAAATCTGCCGTCATAATAGCACAAGGGAGACAAAAAGGCCGTCGGAAATTTTATTTGCAATTGATACCAGATTCTGCTACAATAGGGGCACTTGTGACCATACGGAGGGAATTATTATGCCTGAGACCAAAAAGAAAAAATGGGGCGACCGACCTGATGCGGTATGGCTGAAGGATCTGCCCAGCATGAACCGGATTATGCCCTGCATCATGCCCAACCGGGCGGATAATGAGGCCTATATCAGCGTAGATATTGACTATAAGCCACTGGAAACCTATCTCGCCAAAAAGAACGAGGGCCTGACCGAAGATAAATACACCTTTTTCCACGTTATTGCCTGCGCCGTCGGCAAGGCCTTTGTGCTGCGCCCCAAAATGAACCGGTTTGTCTGCAACAAACGGGTATACCAGCGGAATGACATTACCGTTGCCTTTACCGTCAAGAAGAAATTCGACGACCGGGCCGAGGAAGCTCTGGCCCATTTCAAGATCGGTGAAAAAGAGACCATGGACTCCTTCCATGAGAAGATTATGAAGGTCATCCACGTCACCAAAAGTGATACGGAGAAAGACACCTCCACCGGTGCCATGGACATCGTGTCCAAACTGCCCCAGTGGGCCATCAATCTTGTTGCGGGCTTCGTTCTCTGGCTGGACAAGCGCGGCTGGGCTCCCCAGAGTATCATTGGCTCCGACCCCAACCACGCGGCAATCTTTCTGTCCAATCTGGGCTCTATCGGTCTGGAGGTAGGCTATCACCATCTGGTGAACTGGGGCACCAACTCCTGCTTCATCGTTCTGGGCAAGAAGCATATGAAGATGTTCCACTATGCTGACGGCACCGAGGAACTGAAAGAGGTTATCCCCCTGGGTATCACTCTGGACGAGCGGATCGCCGACGGCTATTACTACTCCGGCACCGTAGCGCTGGTCAAGAAGCTGTTGGAAAATCCCGAGCTGCTGGATATGCCCGCGGATACCCCTGTAGAATATTCCATCAAACGCTAAGGAGTTGTTACTGAATGCTCATTCCTGTACTGCTGTTTGCCCTGGGGCTTGTCCTTCTCATTAAGGGCGGCGACTGGTTCGTTGACGGCGCTACCGGCATTGCCGAGCGGTTCCATGTTCCCGAGATCATCATCGGTGCTACCGTTGTCTCCATCGGCACCACTCTGCCGGAGGTCATGGTCTCTGCCACCTCTGCCCTGACGGGCCACGGCGAGATTGCCTACGGCAACGCCATCGGTTCCATCATCTGCAACACCGCTCTGATAGCCGCCATCACCGTGGCTGTCCGCCCCGGCCCTGTGGACACCAAGGCATTGAAAACCCCCGTGCTGTTTTTCTTCGGTTCTGCCGCGATCTACGTGGTCAACACCTATGTGACCGGCTACTTCGGCCGCCCTCTGGGTATTCTGCTGCTGACCATCTTCGTTGTCTACCTGGTGGTTACTGTCCGGCAGGGTTTCAGGAACCCCGTTGAAGCCGCCGCGGAAGAAGAGGAAACGAAAGAGATTGCGGAAAAAGCCACTAAGAACTCCATGGGCAAGGACATTCTTTTGCTGGTGGTAGGCGCTGCTCTGGTAGCGGTGGGCGCTGATCTGCTGGTGGACAATGGCACGCTGATTGCCCAGGCTTTGGGTGTGCCCGAATCCGTCATTGCTTTGACCTTCGTAGCTCTGGGTACCAGTCTTCCCGAGCTGGTCACGGCCATCACCTCCCTAGCAAAGGGCCACGGTGCTCTGTCCCTGGGCAACGTCATCGGCGCCAATCTTTTTAACCTGGTTCTGGTCAGCGGTATGTCCATGACACTGGCTCCTTTCTATATTCCGGAGTCCAGCACTCTCTTTGGAGTCAACGCCTCTCTGGTATTGGATATTCCGTTGATGCTTTTCGTTATGGCGTTTCTGACCTTGCCCGCCTTGAAAACCAGGAAGCTTTCCCGGTATCAGGGCATTGTGCTGCTGATCCTCTACGCCGCCTTCTGCGGAATTCAGTTTACCATGTAACCTATAACGCCAAAGCCGCCCGGTTGGGCGGCTTTTTTGATATCAATCTGCATTGTTCACTTGTCCTCCGCCAGCACCAGCCCGCCTCCGGCCAGAAAGGCACAGGTCATGCCGCAATACCGGGCAAATCCCGACCCCGGGACCATGCCGAGGAATGTGTAGGCGCATTTCACTAGCCAGCTATATTCCAAACGCTCCACATACAACTGTAAAAAAGCAAGCAGGAGCGCCGCACAATAGCAAACAATCCAGGCAACACAGACCCCACGTATGATTTTTGCCCCGGCGAGGGGCTTGGGCTTCCAGATCCGCCGCAGCACATCCAAAAACAGCTGTCCCAGAGAAAAGTATACGCATGGTACAAGGATCAGCATTCTGTACCATTCCGGGATCTTGTTATAGTACAGCTCCGCATAGCGCCGGGAAAAAGGCGTAAGCCAGAGGTAGATGCCGAGCAGTGCGGCAACGATGCCCAGCCGAATCCAACAGGACCGGCGATGACTGGTGACCTGCTGAGGTCCGTAAATAAGGCATGTGACTTCCACGTCCAACAGCTGGGATATTTTTACAAGGGTCTCCACATCCGGGCGGGACCGGCCTGTCTCATAGTTGGAGACTGTCTGTCTCGTCACAAACAGCAGCTCCGCCAGCTGCTCCTGGCTGCAGCCCTTCCGCTCCCGGGCCTGGCGGATGTTCTTTCCGATATCACGCATAGTTCTCCGCCTCCTTTGCACCCAAGATAGCACACAGGGGCCGAAATGTCACGCAAAGATTCTTTGCAGCAGGGTACCGCAGCACATTTTCCGTCTATTCTGTCTCTTCCGGCACAAACTCCCCGAAGCCGTCCGTATATTCTACATAGATGCTGCTATTCTCCGGCGAAGCGTAGATCTTCTGTCCAACCTCAACGAGGCTGCCGGAAAAGTCACGGGTCGGCGCATTGGCATCATCCACGCACTGAACGCTGCCAACCAGAGCAAAGCCCTCCGGCAGGGGTTCGTCAAAGCCGTTGGCAGAGTACAGGTAAAGCGTCCCGTCATACATGATCTGAGGCCGCTGGACGCTGCCTGTTGGGTAGCCTGTAGGTGTGCTGCTGCCGCCCGACACATAAATGGCCGTGGGGCCGTCCGCACCGCCGATAATTCCGATGGAGCCGCGCCAGCTTGTAAACCAACTCACCAGCATGACAACGCAGGCGACCCCCGCCAGAAACCACCAGGTTTTTGGATTCGCCAGATTCATGGTCCACCCCATGTTGTGGGGCTTTCGGACCACCCAATTGGTGTCCTCCGGGTTAGAATAGTTGTGGGTCCTTTGGCCTCTGTACCACAGCTGGACTTCTTCCGGTGTCCATTTGTGCTTTTCTCCCATGACAGCACCCTCCTTTTCTGCTTTGATTGTACCTTTCATGTGCCAAAACGTCAAGCATGCGAAGGTTAATTCTTTCTTAACGCTCTTGACAAATTGGTCTATGTGTTGTAGACTATCCATGAATCTACAAAGTATAGACCAAGGAGGAATTCATATGGACGATTTGAAACTCGGCACTGTGGAAGCGCGGTTTGCTGATATTATCTGGCAGCATGAGCCCCTTACTTCCAGAGAACTGGTGGAGCTGTGCGGTCGGGAACTGGACTGGAAAAAATCCACCACCTACACCGTTCTGAAACGGCTGTGTGAGAAAGGTATTTTCCAAAATGAAAACGGCACGGTCACATCCCGGATGACAAAGGCGGAGTATGCCTCGGCCCAGAGTGAGAAATTTGTCACGGACATCTTCGGCGGCTCTCTGCCCGCCTTCCTGGCAGCCTTTACCCGGCGGAAAAAGCTTTCTGAGGCCGACCTTGCCGAGATTCAGGAAATGATCCGACAGATGGGAAAGGAGTAAGAGATATGTACAGCGCTTTTGTAACGCTTCTGAATATGAGCGCCGCCTCCGCCATTCTGATTGGCGTTGTGATGCTTTTGCGGCTGATTTTCCGGAATTTTCCGAAAAGGTACCTTTGTATCCTCTGGCTTTTTGTGGCTCTGCGGTTATGCTGCCCGGTTACCTTTTCCAGTGGTCTTTCCGTATTCAATCATGTGGGTGCCTTTCACAATGGACAGCTCGAGTACATCCGCTACAACCAGAAATCCGAGAAACCCATGGCAGAGATCCCCTATTTTGCGGCTGCGCCCACGGAAGACGGCCCAACCGCAACGCTCCATACACCAAATGTCTATCTGCCCGCGGTGATGTGCATCTGGGCGGGAGGGGCCTGTGTCATGCTTCTGTACGCCGCGGTAAGCTATGCACGGGTACGCAGACGGACGAAGGAAAGCATCCCCTATGAGGGCAACATCTATTTCTGTGACCGTATTCCCTCCCCCTTCGTTCTGGGGCTGGCGCGGCCAAAAATCTATCTCCCTTCTGACATGGAGGAAGCACAGATGCAGCCTGTCATCGCCCACGAGCGCACCCATATCGCGCGGCTGGATCCCTGGCGGAAGCTCCTGGGCTTCCTGCTGCTGAGCATCCACTGGTTCAACCCTCTGGTCTGGGCTGCCTATGGGCTGTTCTGCCGGGATATGGAATTTGCCTGTGATGAGCAAGTTATCCGAAATATGGCCCCAGCTGGTAAACAGGCATATTCCAAAGCGCTTCTCGCCTGCTCTGTTCCCGGAAAGTTCATAACCGCTTGTCCCGTCGCTTTCGGAGAAGCCAGCGTCAAGCAGCGGATCAGGGGAATCCTGAACTACCGGAAGCCCACCTTCCGTGCTATTCTGGCAGCCATCGTCATTTGTCTGGCTGTTGCGGCCTGTTTCCTGACGAATCCCGTACGGGCAGGAGACTATATGAAGCTCAAGAGCTATCATAACGCCCCCTTTGATCCTCCGCAGACTGCGGATATCCAGCTGCACACCTCCACTTTCAACACCGCCGTAACCATTCACGCGGAGCTTTGGGAAAACGGAACCTGCACCCAGAGCATCCCGCTGGTCATTCCCCAGGGCACAAAGAATGTCCGTCTGTCCCTGAATCGAGAGACAAAGGACTACGCAACCACAGCCTATCAAATTCAGGTCGATACCGACTCTTCCGAAGAATCCCTGACCGCCTCCATTTCCCTTCCGGAAAACAGCTATCTGCTGGACAGTCTGGAATGGTCCGGAGCCAAAACCATCGATCTGACACCTGACCGGGATATTCTGCTCAGCGCCATGATCTTCGACCATGGCGAGGCCGGGTTCTTCCTGTTTTCATTTGACAATGAGGATTACAGGGAAAAAGGGTACAGATTACAGGAGGCATCAGAGTGCGCTGTAATCGTCTGGATGTCAGCGCAGGACTAACGCCGCGTGCCCGGTTTCAACACCTGCGGAACTTGCCTGCCGGTCACCTTGTTTTATAGGCGGCAACCGTATTTAACTTTAGGGGGCGATGCCCACATCGTCCCGAAGGTTGGTCGATAGATTGGTACGAGATATGTACCTCCCTATTGTCCGGCCCTCGGGGCCATGAAGGCATCGCCCCCTACGATATTTCTGCTCTATTACAGCTCTTTTCGCAAATAAATCTTCTCTTCCGTCCGGCGTTCTTCCTGAAATCCATGCTTCAGAAACAGCGATATGGCCGGGTTGTCAATGGCGATATCGTCATACAAAACAGAAACGCCCTTCTCCTTCGCCGCACCGCACAGCAGGTCCAGCGCCTGAGCGCCGAAGCCCTTTCCTCTGTATTTGGCATAGACGATAACGTCCGCATGGAAAATATCTTCATCGGCGTCATAACGGTACGCAATTTCGCCGATAAAGTCCCCCGATTCATTTTTCAGATACCGGTAGTACCGCTGACCTTCCGGATTTCCGACCCAGCGGTCATACCAGCCCGCCCACCGTTCTTCCGGAAACGCAATTGTCCCGCCCCAGGCATGGTTGTAGGCCATGGTCGCCTCGTCCGCCAACATTTCCTGCCGGAACCAGAGGTCTTCATATTTTGGCTTGTAAACAGTGAGCATCCCCGGCTTTCTTCCCTCCAAAAAGGTCTCTGCCTGCCGCAGGATCTCACGATCTGAATCAAAAGTCAACACCGCCATGGCTTCCGCTAAAGGCAGCCACTGGATTTCCCGAACCTCTTCTTCCTGTGCCGTCACGTCAGTACTGTGGGCACACGCCAGGAAGAATACAACTGTTTTCTGACAGTCCGGGTAGGGAGAATACTTGATCGTTTTCCGGAAGCCATCCAGAAACTCTACCGCAAGGCCAGTCTCTTCCCGGATTTCCCGGGAAGCCGTCTGGTGTTCCATCTCGTCCCCCTCTACATGCCCCTTGCACATGGAGAAATGGCCTTTCTGCATCCGTTCAACAAGATAAAGACGGCATCCGTTCTGTTCCGTAAATATCACAGCGCCGCAGCTCTTTTCATAAATCACTGTAAAATATCCCTCCTGCATTTTTTACCAACCTGTAAGCACAGAAAAGTATTGAAAGGCCTCATATATTCCAAAAGATTGCTGTACCCCGGAATCATCAATAACTACAACGCCATCAACACACCATGTCCACTCATATACCTCACCCGCAATGAATTTACTTTCACGCGGAGGATGGAAACATTTGAAGAGCCTTTTCTCGGACCCTTGCTCTGCTTCAATCCGAATTGACTGCTTGCTCATCGGCCCTGTTTGTGGCAACACATCGGTAATTGTATAAACTTTTTTATCAAATACGATTTTATCGCCCTTTCGCAGAAGGATCTCCTTCTCGTTATAAACAGGCGTCAAATATCCCTCTGATGACCGAACGTATTCTCCTGTTAAAAGTTTCATGTGATTGCCTCAGTTAAACATAATTCAAGTGGAGTCAATACCGTATTGCTGTAAAATTCCCGTAATACGAAAAAATCACACCCGACAGGATGTGATTTTTGTGGTGGACTTGAAGGGATTCGAACCCTCGACCCCCACAATGCGAATGTGGTGCGCTCCCAGCTGCGCTACAAGCCCATATCTTCTTCAATTGACTGGGATATTATACATCCGTTTCCCGGAAATGTCAAGTGAGAAAATGCCTCCGGTACAGGCCGGAGGCATTTTTGTCAGTTTTTCAGACTTTGCAGCGGTGCCGGGATGCGGCCGCCGCGGGCGATGAATGCCTCGGTGCTTTCACTGTGGACGGGCATAACAGGAGCACTGCCAAGCAAGCCGCCCATTTCCACCCGGTCGCCGACGCCTTTCCCCAGAGCGGGGATAATGCGGACGGCAGTGGTCTTGGTGTTGACCATACCGATTGCCGCCTCATCGGCGATAATTGCGGAAATTGTTGCCGCACTGGTGTCACCGGGGACAGCGATCATGTCCAGGCCAACAGAACAGACGCAGGTCATGGCTTCCAGCTTATCCAGCACCAGGGTGCCACGCTCGGCGGCGGCGATCATGCCCTCGTCCTCAGATACGGGGATGAACGCGCCGGACAGGCCGCCCACATGATTGGAGGCCATAACGCCGCCCTTCTTCACAGCGTCGTTCAACAAAGCCAACGCGGCGGTTGTTCCGTGGGTGCCGCAGACCTCCAGTCCCATCTCCTCCAGGATTCTCGCCACGCTGTCGCCGATGGCCGGGGTGGGCGCCAGACTCAAATCCACAATGCCGAAGGGCACACCCAGACGGCGGGAAGCCTCAACGCCTACCAACTGGCCCATACGGGTGATGCGGAAGGCGGTCTTTTTCACAGTCTCTGCCACCACGTCAAAGGGCTGTCCCTTGACGCTCTGCAAAGCGTGGTACACAACACCGGGGCCGGAAACGCCCACGTTGATAACGCACTCCGGCTCACCCACGCCATGGAACGCACCGGCCATAAAGGGATTGTCCTCCACAGCGTTGGCGAAGACCACCAGCTTGGCACAGCCCAGGCAGTCATTGTCCCGAGTCAGCTCGGCGGTTTTCTTGACCACCCGTCCCATTTCTGCCACGGCATCCATATTGATGCCCGCCTTGGTAGAGCCGACGTTCACACTGGCGCAGACCATATCGGTGCTGGCCATAGCCTCGGGGATAGACCGGATCAGCTTCCAGTCGCTCTCCGTACAGCCCTTCTGCACCAGAGCGGAGAAACCGCCGATGAAGTTGACGCCGCAGGTCTTGGCCGCCCTGTCCAGGGTCCTGGCGATCTCCACATAGCTGTCCGTCTGACAGGCAGCGGCAACCAATGAGATGGGGGTAACGGAGATGCGCTTATTGACAATGGGGATGCCGAATTCCGCTTCGATCTCCTGACCAACCCGAACCAGATCTTTGGCGCAGCGGGTGATTTTGTTATAAATTTTCTCGCAGCAGACGGACAGGTCCGGGTCAGCGCAGTCCAGCAGGCTGATGCCCATGGTAATGGTCCGGATGTCCAGATGCTGATTGTCGATCATGTCCAGTGTGGACAGAATATCTTTTTGATCCAGCATGGCGAGCCCTCAGATACGGTGCATGGACTGGAAAATGTCTTCCCGCTGAACCCGGATGGACAGACCCATACGCACGCCCAGCTCGTCCATTCTCTGGACCAGTTCTGCCAGCGGGACATTGCAGGCAGAAACTTCCGTGGCCATCATCATGGTGAAATAGCCCTGCATGACAGTCTGGCTGATGTCCAGCACGTTCACATTAAACTCGGCCAGCTTGGCGCAGACGGCGGCAATGATGCCCACCCGGTCCTGGCCAACAACGGTAACGATTGCTTTCATATTCTCTCTCCTTATACCTCGTAGTCAGCGGGCATTCTGGCATCGACCCAGGGGAAGAAATGGGACTTTGCCTCCACGTGCAAGGGGTGATTGGCATAGATATTCAGGGATTCCCGGGAATCAAACTCGGAATAAAGTACAAAATCCGGGCCACAGAAGCAGGGCCTGACTTCCATCTTCAGAAGGCCGGGAATCTGCCCTACCAGAGGCAGCAGGGCATCCTGAGCCGCCGCGATCACAGCGGGCTTATCTGCCTCTTCCTTCAATGTGAACAGAATAATATGTTTTACCATGACAAGTTTCCTTTCTATACTAAGAATACCGGGGCAGACAGGCTACCCCGGTATTGCGTTCAGGAAAGATTACTCGGCGTCCTCGCCGTCCTCCAGCAGAGCGCGGATGGACAGGGAAATACGCTTGTTCTCAGCGTCAACATCAGTGATCTTGACCTTGACCTCCTGACCCTCGGACAGAACATCCTCGGGCTTGCCGATGCGGCGGTCAGCAATCTGGGAGATATGGATCAGGCCGTCAACACCGGGCAGGATCTCCGCGAAAGCGCCGAAGGTCATCAGCTTCACAACCTTGGCATCCACCACATCACCAACGGCATAGTTGGTCATGAACTGGTTCCAGGGGTTCATCTCAGCGGTCTTGTAGCCCAGAGAGATCTTGTGCTTCTCGGGGTCGAAGGAGATGACGTAAACATCGATCTCGTCGCCAACCTTCACAACGTCAGCGGGAGTCTTGATGCGGTTCCAGCTCAACTCGGAAACATGGACCATGCCGTCCACGCCGCCGATGTCCACAAAGGCGCCATAGGAAGTCAGGGACTTCACAACGCCGTGGTACTTCTTGCCGA
>ERZ857840.4355-NODE-4355-length-10919-cov-4.836156_pt1 | contig 10919 bp, 8 predicted proteins | sample MGYA00519760_ERZ857840 | MGnify/ENA primary metagenome ERZ857840 (study PRJEB31778, sample SAMEA3449371) | human gut metagenome | biome: human gut; feature: human-associated habitat; material: faeces | place: United Kingdom | collected 2010/2012 ... | reverse complement strand
TAAAAATAAAAGTAATAAGAGGAACAGCGCTAGAAAGAAAAGAAAAAATAGAACACCTAGAAAAATATGATGTAATAATAACTTCATATGACTTATTAAAAAGGGATATTGATGTATACAAAGAAAAAAAATACAATTTTAAATATATAATTGCAGATGAAGCACAATATCTAAAAAATAATGCAACTAAAAATGCGAAAGCAATAAAAAAACTAAATGCAGAAACAAGATTTGCATTAACTGGTACACCAATAGAAAACTCATTAGCAGAATTATGGTCAATATTTGATTTAATAATGCCAGGATACTTATTTAGTTATAAAGAATTCAAATCAGCATATGAGATGCCAATTGTAAAAGAAGAAAACCGTGATGCCATGGAAAAGCTAAAAATGCTTATAGAACCATTTGTATTAAGAAGAACAAAAAAAGAAGTTTTAACAGAATTACCAGAAAAAACAATAACAGTTTTAAATAACGAAATGGAAGAAGAACAAAAAAATATTTATTTATCATATTTAGTACAAGCAAAACAAGAATTACAAGATGAAATTACTACAAATGGATATGAAAGAAGTCAAATAAAAATACTTGCAGCACTTACAAGATTAAGACAAATATGTTGCCATCCAGGGCTATTTATAGAAGACTACAATGGAGGAAGCAGTAAATTAGACCAATGTATGGAAATAATAGAAGACGGAATAACAGCAGGACACAAAATATTACTATTTTCAACATACACATCAATGTTCGAAATAATAGAAAAAGAACTTAATAATAGAAACATCAAATATTTCAAATTAACAGGAAGTACAAAAGTAGACGAAAGAATAGAATTAGTAGACGAATTTAATCAAAACAAAGAAATAAGTGTATTTTTAATATCACTAAAAGCAGGAGGAACAGGACTTAACCTAATAGGAGCAGACATGGTAATACACTATGACCCATGGTGGAACCTATCAGCAGAAAACCAAGCAACAGACAGAGCTTATAGAATAGGACAAAAAAATAATGTTCAAGTTTATAAATTAATAACAAAAGACTCAATAGAAGAAAAAATTTATGAACTTCAACAACGTAAAGCAGAATTAACAGATAATATGCTAAACACACAAACTACATTTATCAATAAATTATCAAAAGACGATATAATGAACCTATTTAGCTAATAAGTGTCCAATAGGGACGGTTCTTTTTGGACATTTGGGACGGTTCTGATGGGACAAAAATGTCCCAAATGGATAAATGTTAAGATTAAATCTTAAATTGAAAGTATATTGGGGGTAAATATGGAAAATTGGATACAAAAATATGAGAATAATAAAGAAAAAACAGAGGAAGATATTTTACAAATACAGCTAGCTGAATTAATAGATTTAGTTGATAATGCTAAATATTATGAAGAAAGTAAAATGATAGAAGCACTTTCAAAAATTATCGGGTTATATGAAAAACAAAAAGAAAGTGGTCTTGATTTTAATGAAAAAGATATGATTTTGAGAAAAAAGCAATTGGCGGAGATTAGATATGAAAAATTAAAAAGGGAACATATTGAGGCAAGAGAATCAGAATCTTGGAATGAATTTGAAAAAGATGAAGAACAAGAAGAATTAGAGGATGAAGAAAGATGAAAGATTATATAACAATTATAGGTGGAGGACTAGCAGGATGTGAGGCTGCATATCAAATTGCAAAAGCCGGAATAAAAGTAAAATTATATGAAATGAAACCAATAAAATATTCAGAAGCACACTCAAATAAGAATTTAGCAGAAATAGTATGTAGTAATTCTTTTAAATCAAATTTGCTAACAAACGCATGTGGATTATTAAAAGAAGAATTAAGACGACTAGATTCACTATTAATCAAGATTGCAGATGAAACTCAAGTGCCAGCAGGACAAGCTTTAGCTGTTGATAGAGAATTATTTGCAAAAAGAGTTACAGAAGAGATAGAATCAAATGCATTGATCGAAGTTATCCACAAAGAAGTAGAAAATGTGGATTCAGATAGTGGAATAAATGTAGAAGACGGAATTGTTATAATTTCTACAGGACCGCTGACTTCTGAAAAAATGGCAAAACAGATTTCAAAATTAACAGGTGAAGATAAATTATATTTTTATGATGCAGCAGCGCCTATTATATCAAAAGATAGTATAAATTTTGATATTGCTTTTTATGGAAATAGATATGAACAAGAAAAAAAGAAAGATGAGACTATTGAAGAATGGCAGGAAAAACAGAAAAAACAAGAAAAAAGTTATATAAATTTGCCAATGAATAAAGAAGAATATGAGGCATTTTGGAAAGCTTTAGTAGAAGCGGAAGTTGTAACATTACATGATTTTGAAAAAAGAGAAATTTTTGAAGGATGTATGCCAATAGAAATAATGGCAAAAAGAGGATTAGATACATTACGTTTTGGACCATTAAAACCAGTAGGATTTGATGATCCAAGATATGCAAAAAGACCATATGCTGTAGTTCAATTAAGACAGGATAATTCAGAAGGAAACATATATAATATGGTTGGATTCCAAACAAATCTTAAATTTGGAGAGCAAAAAAGAGTATTTAGTATGATTCCAGGACTTGAAAATGCGGAATTTGTTAAATATGGTGTTATGCACAGAAATACATACATAAATTCTACAAAATTATTGGATGAAACGTATAATTTAAAATCAAATCCAAATATTTTCTTTGCGGGACAAATAACTGGAGTTGAAGGATATGTGGAATCAATTTCTTCTGGAATGGTAGCAGCATTGAATGCTATAAATCGTTTTAAAAATGAAAACAAAAAAATAATTTTTTCTGAATATACAGTAATTGGGGCTTTAGCTAAATATATTTCAACTGAAAATGATAAATTCCAACCGATGAATGCTAACTTTGGAATTTTACCAGCGTTAGAAGGAAAAAAGATTAGGGATAAAAAGGAAAGGTACCTAAAATTAGCGGAAAGAAGTTTGAAATATTTTTAATAGAAATATTACTTAAATATTACAATATTGTTAAATTTTGACAACTCTACATAAAACTATTGCCAAAGATGCACATTAGTGTTATAATTATACATAGTGATAAAATACAAAATATTATAAGATATTTTGAGAGGAGAGAAAAATATGGGAAAAAAGAAAGAATGGGAAAGAAAATTTGAGGAATATGATATTAATGCAGAAACAAAGAAAATTGATGTATTGACAGAAAAATTAAATAATAAAACCATTACAAAGAAAGAATATAGCGAATTAAAAAGAACAGAGACTATTAATAAAAATATTAAGCAGGTTGCTAATATTTTGGAATTTAAAAAAGAATTAGAAGAAGCACAAAGTAAAATAAAAAAAGAAATAGCTAAAATAAATAAAGATAAAAAAAATAATGAAAAAGATGAAGATGTTGAAAAAGATGATGCAACTTTAGAAAAAGAGTTAAATGAAATCCAGAAAGAATTAGAAATTGTTGAAAAAAGTCTAAAGAATACTAATCTAAAAGAGAATGATAGAAAAAATTTAGAAGATAAGTATAAAGATTTAATTCATAAGAAAGATGAAAATAATAAGCTATTTGTTAAGAATCAAAATAAAAAAATGAAAAAAATGAAAAAAAATGATAAAGAAGTAAGCTTAGAAGAATTAGAAAAAAAATCAATGGAATTAGGCGTAAAGATAGGAAAATGCCATTTGGTAGGAAGAATTTTAATGGCAGGAGGAACATGGGATTCAATTTATGTAAAAGATAGTAAAAATGAAAAGTATAAAGCTGAAAATGGAAAAATCACAGAGAAGTTTGGAAAAGATACAGTAAATAAAACTTTAGGTCAAATAGGTAAAAATGTTGCGCAAATAATGGAAATACGAAATGTTGATAATGAGAAAAACAAAGGAGAAACAGCATTAACACAACCAAGCAAATTTGAACAAAAACATCCTAAATTAGCAAATATTTTAAATAAAGTAAAGAATATATTTAAGAAGAAAGACAAAAATAAGGTAAAAGAACAGCTTGCACAAGATACAGAAAATAGTGAAACTAAGAGCCAAAGAGATGAATTTATTGATTATTTAAAACAGGTAGCAGAAAAAGGAAAAGACGGAATAGAAAAACAAAATAGAGAAGCTGCTAAAGAAAGACTCGAAGCAAAGAAAAAAGAAGCATATGAAAGAGAAACTAATAAATTTGGAAAAGCATATGCAGAAAAATCTTATACAAATGAAAGCAAAGAAGATGATGAAGAACAATTATGAAGAGAACGCAAAGCAAAATTGAGAAAAGAAATTTTAGAAAAAAAATATGCTAAACTCACAAATGGTGAATATTTGAAGACTTTAAATGACGATTTTGATAAAGCTTTGGAAGAAGAGTATAGGATAAAAAAAAGAAAAGGACTAAATATAGATAGGTAAAATTATAATAAAGGCGTGTTAGTTTATCATAAAATTTAAATTTAACATGTCTTTTTTGTATATAAATGTCTATTTTTATTGGAGGATTTTATGGATAAAGAAATAGGAGATAAAAATACTGATGAATTAAAAGAAATTTTTGACGGAATAAATGAGTTAAAACAATTAAGTGCATTGATAGGAACATATGAAGTGGAAAGAAAAATAGAAGGACCAACCAAAGAAGTTTTAGATAAAGAAGGGGCATTGGTAAAAAAATTAGAAGTACAAAAATTGGAATTATTAAGAAAAGTTGATAGAGTAATTTCTGGTTATAGGATGGATAACTTTGCCAATGATAAGTTAGATATTATAAAACAATTAGAGTATACACTTGCAGGTATGAATATTGATAACATTATGAAGGTAGAGAAAAAATTAGAAGAGTATAAATATTCTATATTAAGAAGTAAAAAAGACAAAACACTTGAAGAAGAAATAGAGATTTATGATTATGAAAATTCACGTGATGAAGTTGAATTTATAGAAAGAGAAAATGAAAGAAAAGTGAAACAAGAAATTGATAGAGAACAGAATAAAAATAGAACAAAAACAAAAAATAATGTAAAAGTAAAAATTGTACAATTTTTTAATAAATTATTTAATAAGAAAAAAATGTTACCAGAAAAAAGTGAAGTAAATATTAAAGCAAAAGAACTACATAAAAAAGATAAAGAAAAGTCATTCAAAGAAAAATTGCAAGAGCAAGCTACTGAACATGATAATAAAAGTGATGAAGAATTGAGACAGGAAGAATTACAAAGATATTTTGAAAGTGCAGAAAATGCAAAAAAGTATTTTAAAGAAAGTAGTAAATTATATTCTTCTGAGACAGAGTGGAAAAATGGAAATATAGTAGTTAAAGGAGAAAACTCTGAACAAATTAAATAGGAAAATTTTACAATAAATGTTGAATATATAATATATTGGCTGTGAACTGTAACATAAATTAAACTTGGAATTGAAAAAAATTCCAAGTTTTTCTTGACTTATAGCTATAAAAATGATAAAATATAACATGCTATAGTAAATTGCGTGAAATATGCAAAGCCGTAGTAATTAAATACATTTTAAAAGTGCAAATATTTCAAAAATATTACACTGAAAAATGTAAAAATAAAAACAGGAGGTGAAATTTAAGTGCCAACAATTAATCAATTAGTAAGAAAAGGAAGACAAACAGGAGTAACAAAATCAACAGCACCAGCTCTTCAACATGGATGGAACTCAAAAAACAAAAAATTAACAAACAATAGAGCTCCACAAAAAAGAGGTGTATGTACAGTAGTTAAAACAGTTACACCTAAAAAGCCAAACTCTGCTTTAAGAAAAGTAGCCAGAGTAAGACTTTCTAATGGTTACGAAGTTACATCTTATATCCCAGGTATAGGACATAACTTACAAGAACACAGTGTTGTATTAATCAGAGGTGGTAGGGTAAAAGACCTTCCAGGTGTTAGATACCATATCATCAGAGGAACATTAGATACAGCAGGTGTTAAAGATAGAATGCAAGCTCGTTCTAAGTATGGTGCTAAACGTCCTAAAAAATAGAAAAATGAACTAAATCAGCTATCTTGCACATTTTTAACATTTGCTCCAGACTTCGGCATACAAACGTATAGCCTCAGCCTGTAACAAACATTAAAAATGAACAATATAACTAATTTATTCCATTTTAAATATATTTAAAGGATAATTAGTAACATGAAATTGAAAATTAGTGCGTTTAATACTTGCTAAATTAAGGTACTTAAATTTAGGAATATATTATATGCACTATACGGATAGGATGACCTATCAGAGTACCTAAGATATTTTGTAAATATCTAATAAAAATTTTTAAGGAGGGAAGAATAGTGCCAAGAAGAGGATATATAGCAAAAAGAGATGTTTTACCAGATCCAATATATAATAGCAAAGTTGTTACAAAATTAGTAAACAACATAATGTTAGATGGTAAAAAATCAGTTGCTCAAAACATAGTATATGATGCATTTGATATCATAAAAGAAAAAGAAGGAAAAAATCCTTTAGAAGTTTTTGAAGCAGCTTTAGAAAACGTAATGCCAGTTCTAGAAGTTAAAGCTAGAAGAGTTGGTGGAGCTACATACCAAGTTCCACTAGAAATCAGACCAGAAAGAAGACAAACTTTAGGTTTAAGATGGTTAGTTTCTTATGCAAGAAATAGACATGAAAAAACTATGGCTGAAAAATTAGCTGGTGAAATTATGGATGCTGTTGCTGGAAACGGTGGAGCATTTAAGAAGAAAGAAGATACTCATAGAATGGCTGAAGCTAATAAGGCTTTTGCACACTATAAGTGGTAAAATTTTCATTAAAATAAAGAAAAACCGAGAGGGGGAAAAATAGATGGCAGGAAGAGCATACCCATTAGAGAGAACAAGAAATATAGGAATAATGGCTCATATTGATGCTGGTAAAACAACAACAACAGAGAGAATATTATTCTATACAGGTAAAACTCATAAAATAGGTGAAGTTCACGAAGGTGCTGCAACAATGGACTGGATGGCACAAGAACAAGAAAGAGGTATTACAATTACATCTGCTTGTACAACATGTTTCTGGAAAAATAATAGAATTAACATTATTGATACTCCTGGACACGTTGACTTTACAGTAGAAGTACAAAGATCTTTAAAAGTTCTTGATGGTGCTGTAACAGTTTTAGCAGCTAAAGGTGGAGTTCAACCACAAACAGAAACAGTTTGGAGACAAGCTGATAAATATAGTGTACCAAGAATGGTATATGTAAATAAAATGGATATTACTGGAGCTAACTTTATGCTTTGTGTTGATCAATTAAAAACAAGATTAAAAGCAAATGCAGTTCCAATTCAATTACCAGTAGGTGCAGAAGACAACTTCCAAGGTATAGTTGATCTTATAAAAATGAAAGCATACATCCAAGATGATAAATTAGGTGAACACATTGTTGAAACAGATATTCCAGAAGATATGAAGGAAGAAGCTGAAACATGGAGAGCTAATATGATTGAGGCTGTTGCTGATCAAGACGAAGAATTAATGATGAAATATTTAGATGGTGAAGAACTAACAGAAGAAGAAATCAAAAGAGGTTTAAGAGCTGGAACATTAGCAAACAAAATAGTACCAGTAACATGTGGTTCTTCATACAAAAACAAAGGTGTTCAAGAATTATTAGATGCAATAGTTGACTATATGCCATCACCATTAGATATACCACATATTAAAGGTGAAACATTAGATGGAGAAGAAACAGAAGCTAAAACTTCAGATGATGCTCCATTCGCAGCTTTAGCATTTAAAATTGCTACTGACCCATTTGTTGGAAAATTATGTTTCTTCAGAGTTTACTCTGGAACACTTGAATCTGGATCAACAGTTCTAAATTCAAGCAAAGACAAAAAAGAAAGAGTAGGAAGAATTCTTCAAATGCATGCAAATCACAGAGAAGATATAGAAAAAGTATATGCTGGTGATATTGCTGCAGCTGTAGGTTTAAAAGATGTAACAACTGGAAATACTTTATGTGATCCAGATCATCCAATAATCCTAGAATCAATGGAATTCCCTGAACCAGTTATTGATATAGCTATTGAGCCAAAAGACAAAGCAGCTCAAGAAAAAATGGGAATAGCTTTAGCAAAACTTGCTGAAGAAGATCCAACATTTAAAGCTTATACAAACCAAGAAACTGGTCAAACAATCATCGCTGGTATGGGTGAATTACACCTAGATATCATCGTAGATAGATTAAAAAGAGAATTCAAAGTAGAATGTAATGTAGGTAAACCACAAGTTGCTTACAAAGAAACAATTAGAAATAAAGTAAAAGTTCAAGGTAAATTTATTCGTCAATCTGGTGGTAAAGGACAATATGGTGACGTTTGGTTTGAAATGGAACCATTAGAGCCAGGTAAAGGAATAGAATTCGAAAGCAAAATTGTCGGAGGAGCTGTTCCAAAAGAATATATTAAACCAATTGAACAAGGTATGAGAGAAGCTGCTGAAAGTGGTATATTAGCTGGTTACCCAGTTATAGACTTCAAAGTTTCATTAGTTGATGGTTCATACCACGAAGTTGACTCTTCAGAAATGGCCTTCAAAATAGCTGCTTCTATGGCATTCAAAGAAGGATGTAAACAAGCAAAATCAGTTATATTAGAGCCAATTATGAAAGTTGAAATAACAGTTCCAGAAGAATACATGGGAGATGTTATAGGTGATGTAAACTCTAGAAGGGGTAGAATGGAAGGTATGGATGCAAACGATGGAATGCAAGAAATACATGCATTTATTCCATTATCAGAAATGTTTGGTTATGCAACAGACTTACGTTCTAAAACTCAAGGTAGAGGTTCATACTCTATGGAACCTTCTCATTATGAAGAAGTTCCAAAATCAGTTCTTGAAGCAATTGTAGCTTCTAGAAAAAAGGCTGAATAAAATTAATCTAAAATCAGCATCTTGCACATTTTGTTATTTACTGAAAACTTCGATGTACACACGTACACCTTCAGCTTTCAGTAAATATCCAAAATGCACAATATACTAATTTTATATTAATTTAAATTATAAATAAAATAGTACTTGCATTTTTAACAAAAATGTTGTAAAATGCAAGTGCAATAAATAATTTACGTTATTAAATTTTAAAATAAAAGTAGCCAAGTTCAAAAAGAACGGCTAACTAAAATAAGGAGGATTTTAAAATGGCAAAAGCAAAATTTGAAAGAAACAAACCACACGTTAACATTGGTACAATCGGACACGTTGACCATGGTAAAACAACAACAACAGCAGCTATTACAAAATATTTATCATTATTAGGAAAAGCTAAATTCGAAGCTTACGATCAAATCGATGGAGCTCCAGAAGAAAAAGCAAGAGGAATCACAATCAACACAGCACACGTTGAATATGAAACAGATAAAAGACACTATGCTCACGTTGACTGCCCAGGACATGCTGACTATGTTAAAAACATGATTACAGGTGCTGCTCAAATGGATGGTGCTATATTAGTTGTATCTGCAGCTGATGGACCAATGCCACAAACAAGAGAACACATCTTATTAGCTAGACAAGTTGGTGTTAAATACATCGTTGTTTACTTAAATAAATGTGATATGGTTGATGACCCAGAATTATTAGAATTAGTTGAAATGGAAGTTAGAGACTTATTATCAGAATATGGTTTCCCAGGAGATGATATTCCAGTAATAAAAGGTTCTTCATTAAAAGTTCTAGAAAGCACATCTACAGATCCTAACGATCCTGTATATGCTCCAATGAAAGAATTAATGGATGCTGTTGATAGCTACATCCCAACACCAGAAAGACCAATCGATCAACCATTCTTAATGCCAGTAGAAGACGTATTCACAATCACAGGTCGTGGTACAGTTGCTACAGGTAGAGTAGAAAGAGGAGAAGTTAAACTTCAAGACGAAGTTGAAATCATCGGTTTAACAACAGAAAGAAGAAAAACTGTTGTAACAGGTGTTGAAATGTTCAGAAAATTATTAGACCAAGCAGAAGCTGGTGATAACATTGGTGTTCTACTTAGAGGTATTGATAGAAAAGACATCGAAAGAGGTCAAGTTCTATGTAAACCAGGAACAATTCATCCACATACAAAATTCACATCACAAGTATACGTTTTAACTAAAGATGAAGGTGGAAGACATACTCCATTCTTTAATGGATACAGACCACAATTCTACTTTAGAACAACAGACGTTACAGGTGTTATCGAATTAGATGCTGGTGTAGAAATGGTTATGCCAGGTGATAATGTTAACATGACAATCGAATTAATCACTCCTATCGCTATCGAAAAAGGATTAAGATTCGCTATTCGTGAAGGTGGTAGAACAGTTGGTTCAGGTGTTGTTGCTGACATCATCGAATAATAAAAATTTAAGTATAGCAAGGATTACAGAGTTTTGTAACACCTTGCTATTTTCTTTTTTTTCCACTAATTTCCCACTTCAGTTTTCATAGGATAGTTTTTTTGTTACTTTTTTTAATTTTTCGGCATATTGAAAAAGAGCAAAGGATGCACAGCATATGTTGTGTATCTTGAATAAAATGTATAAAAACAGGAGGATATTATGGATTTAAAAGCATTTAATACACCACAGGAAATTATTGAAGGGAAATACCCAGTAAAAAACTTTTGGATTATTGCTGTTGATATTGGATTTTCAAGTGTTAAGGGGCTTGCTCCAAATAAAAGGTTCTGTTTCCCGTCTTACGTTAAAAAGATGAACAGTAGTTTAATGTCAATCGATGAGGAAGATATTTATTATCGTGATAAAGACGGAACATACCTGATTGGAACAAAAGCACAGGACTTGGTAAGGGCAGATGATACTAATGATACGGATTCCTCATTTGACAGGAACAGATACTTTACAAAAGAATTTGTCATTCTTGCAAGAAC
>ERZ857840.4352-NODE-4352-length-10931-cov-2.534388_pt1 | contig 10931 bp, 6 predicted proteins | sample MGYA00519760_ERZ857840 | MGnify/ENA primary metagenome ERZ857840 (study PRJEB31778, sample SAMEA3449371) | human gut metagenome | biome: human gut; feature: human-associated habitat; material: faeces | place: United Kingdom | collected 2010/2012 ... | reverse complement strand
GGACTTTCTCAAACTGCCATCGCAAATGCCAATCTGTCCTGGGAAACGACCTATATCACCAACCTGGGGGTTGACTATAATATGTTTAGCAATCGCCTGAGCGGTAGTCTCGAATTCTTCAATAAGAAAACAGACGGCATTTTGATTGACCTTCCGGCTCCAATGGTTCACGGTAACGCGACAATTCCTAAGCAGAATGCCGCCCAGGTAACCAAGAAGGGGGTTGAGTTCTCTGTGAACTGGTCCGACAGAGTCGGTAAGGATTTCGACTATAATGTAGGCTTCAACTTCACTTACATCAAAAACAATGTCGATAAATTTAAAGGAGACGAACCTTCGTACGACGGAGCCAGAATGTTGAAGGAAGGACTTCCTATCTGGTCTTTGTATGTCCGCGAAATTGACCGTATCATCCAGACAGATGCAGACCTGGCACTGGTTGAAACGATGTTGAATAACCCGGAAGTAGAAGGTAAGGTCGTATTCCCTTACGGAGTTCCTCAAAAAGGTGATATCCTGTACAAAGACCTGAATGGCGACGGACTGGTAAACGATGATGACCGTACCGTTATCGGAAATGGCAAGAACCCGACCTTCACGTATGGCGTGAACCTGGGATTCAACTGGAAAGGCATTGACTTCTCTACATTGATTCAGGGTGTAGCCGGCATTAAAGACGTATATCTGAGCAACCTGTATAAAAGTGGTGTCCGCCAGGGTTACCAGATGAACCAGGAAGTTATCGACGGACGTTGGTACGAAGGCCGTACGGATGCCAGTTATCCACGTCTGCTGGACTATAGCGATACCCGTAACGAACAGTATTCCGACTTCTGGGTTGCCAGCAAGGCGTACCTGAAAATTCGTAACATCACATTAGGTTATACCCTGCCCAGTCAATGGACCAAGGTTGCCTATATGGACAGAGTCAGAGTATACGGCAGTTTGGAAAACTTCTTTACTTTCTCGAAGTGGAAAGGATACGACCCTGAAGTAAGCGGCGTTACCTATCCGACCATGCGTCAAGCTGTAATCGGTATTAATGTTACTTTCTAATCAGAATGTCTAACTAATAAACAGAATTATAAAATGAAAAAATATATCATGTCTTTTTTAGCAGTCTTATTTACATTGACAGGCTGTTACGACCTGGACAGGGCTCCATACGACCAGTTGAGTTCCAGTACTTTCTGGCAGACGGAAGACCAGTGTAAGCAAGGTCTGATGGGAGTTTACGCCTCCCTGAAAAACACCGACCTGTACGGTAAAATGTTTATGATAGACGTCAACTCCGATGTCGCAGCCGGATATGACCAGTATGAAGCCCTTCAGCTGGGAACCTGTACCCCGCGTACCGGATTCCTGAACGGCAAATGGCAAAACGGATACAACGCCATTCAGCGTGCCAACCTGGCTATCCGCAACATCGGAGAGGCTCCTATTGACGAAGTGCCTAAAAACCAGATGTTGGGCGAAGCCCGTTTTCTCCGTGCATTAATCTATTTCCACCTGCTGGACTATTTCGGAGGACTTCCCATATACGACGAAACGACCGACCTGGAAAAAGAGTTCAACAACCTACTGAAACCCAGAAGTTCTGCAGAAGAGACACGTGCTTTTATCCTTGCCGACCTGGAAAAGGCATTGGGCGCCGGACTTCCCGACCAATGGAACGACGCAAACTACGGACGTGTTACATTGTCAGCAGCCCAGGCCCTGTTGGGTAAGGTTTACTTGTACGACAAACAATACGACAAAGCCATCGAAAACCTGGAAAAATCCCAGGCTGGACATGCATTACATGATAACTTTGCTGAGTTATTCACTCCGACGGGCCATACCAGTTCCGAAATGATTTTCTCCATCATCAACCTGGGAGGAACAGGAAACAGCTACGGTATGCCTTTATGTTTCTATGCCGGAACCCGTAACTCCTATGGCAGTTGCTGGAACAATACGGTACCTTCCACCAACCTGGTCGACATGTATGAATACAAGGACGGACGCCCGTTCGACTGGGACGAAGTATTCCCCGGCTTCAACTCCGACAACCTGGTTAAGGAACGTGTATTCAGATGCACGGTCAACAGCGACGGTTCGGAAGTACTGGATATCCCGGCTGAATCGGAAAAAGTAAAAGAGATGTACGAACAGCGTGACCCGCGTTTATCGGCCACCGTTATCGCTCCTTACACAACTTATCTGGGATGGAACCGTAACCAGGAACGTCTGATGACTTTCATCTTCGCGAAAAACGAAAAAGGTGACGTTGTTGCCGTAAACGAAAATAACGGTTTCATGCGAAACAATAAGGGGGGATGGGAAACCTATTTCTGGAGAAAATTTGTACCGGAAGGCGACTGGAACGGACAAATTACCGACCGTGCCCATACCCCTGTTAACTTCCCGATTCTTCGTTTGGCAGATGTTTATCTGATGTTGGCAGAATGTTATAATGAAACGGGCAACCAGTCAAAGGCTGTCGAATACATCAACAAAGTTCGTGCCCGTGCCGGAATCGCCCTGCTGAACAGCGGTCCTTCTTATCTGGCCACCAATACAAAGGATGAAGTATTCCAGCGTATTTTCCGTGAGAGAGCATTCGAGTTGGCTGGCGAAGGTATCCGCGACAGTGACCTGCGTCGCTGGAAATTATCCCATACTCTATTGAACAGAGATGAATTCGGCATCACAGGAAAACGTATGCTAACCCGTGTATTCCGCGAAAACCGCGATTACCTGTGGCCAATACCCGCTACAGAAATCGAAATCAATCCGGATTTGACACAGAATCCGAACTGGTAATAACCCATCTATTTCAAAAAAAGAGGAGGTGTGTCAAAACATCCAAAATATGAAAATCACCCCTGCTACAGCTATGTGTGACAGGGGTGATTTTGTTGAAAAGAGAGTTTTGGCACACCCTCCTCTTTTTCCTGACTTCGTCAATGCGCCACCCAAATCATTTCGGTTCATCGGCGAAGTCTAATAGTGAGCGTATCGCCCGATGTTTATCAGTCAGGAATAGGGTCTTAGTATAAATTTCTACATTTTCAGGCATCTTCACTCTGATGGTAGTAATAGTTTTGACGGCATCAAGTACCTTTCCTACGCTCAGGTCAATGTTCTTTTCTTTGATAATTCGCTCCAATTCCTTATATATTTTATAGGCGACAAAGCAAATGCAAACATGTGTGCTTCTATTCTTCGCGCAGGCTGAGATACACGTGCGATCACAAGATGTCGCAAGATCTCGTCCGGTATGCGATTGAAGCCAATATTATCATAGATACAATCAAGCAGCAACTGAGTTCCGTTGATCAATACAGCATCCATATTGCCGACTACTCGCTTGGTCTCTTCGAGTTCTCGCTGACCTGCATAGCTGTTAATCCATCTTTAGGCGGCATCACACAAATTTTCCGTGTCTTCTATTGAGTCCGCGGTGCCAAAGCTCTTTATTTCCTCATACTTACCGGAGGATTTGCTTACTACAACGACACTGATAGTGCCAGAGCGGTTCTTTTTCTTGCGCACATACATGCCGCAAAATTACGTTTTTTAGCTTGCGCCACCTAAAACAAAACATAACTCGTTGATAATCAATTCACGCCGTGGTAGCGCAGAAAAGTGATGAAGTCAGGAAAGAGTACGTCACACAAAATTACAGGGCGTGGGTGAGCAGATATAATGTCGCCCTGGATAGTATAGATGTTTTTCCGAAGACCGTCTATATAACAAAGAAAATACCTGCCCGCCTTTGGGGATTAGGCTGTCTGTCGGTTATGGGGCAGGACGATCCGGACTGTCGCCATATGTCGAAGTGGGGGTGTATTACAGGATTTGGTAATTTGATTTGATATTAATACTAAAGTTAGCCGTCTTGCTTGTGAGAGTAGGGTGTTTTTTGTGTTTAATAACATAATATTTAGCTTTGTGGTATGTAGATAAAATAATAAATTCAAAGCATTTATTAACTCTTTGTAGTTCTATAATCCATTTGTTTAACTTATTAAATTATTATTATGAAAAATCTATTATTTGCATCAGTGGCTTTTATGTTGTTTTTTGCGTGTAGCAACGAAACAGTATTTGAAGAAAAGGATGATTCTACCATAGATGTCGTTACAAAAAGCATTAACGATAACGGCCCCTTTAATTTACATGATTGGAGAATAGAGGTTATTGGGGCTATTATGTATCATGGCTTTGATATGGGTCCATATTGGTCGGATTATGAGAGTAAAGGGAAAACTACATTCTTGACCGGACCTCTAACAATCGAAGAAACAATAGCACAATTTGGAGGATGTGTAGGATTTTAGGTCTTACGGATATTTCAAACTGGCTATATTCTTATAATATGCGTTATAATATTATATCTTTTCCTGGTCCACCTGATGATTCTAACACAGAATCTGATGGCTCTAAAAAGGAAGAAAAGACTGCGTGGGAGAAGCTTAAGGATAGGTATGAAGGAGCAGCATTTATAGAAGAGAACAATTGTCCTCCAGGATCTTCTTTTACTTATGCACAAGCTGCAGCTATTATGGCTCGAATGGATAAGCAAAAAGACGATGAGTTTCTGCCTTTTGTTTATATTAAAGCATATCCCTCCACCTCTAGTTTCAGTATTATATGCTGGAGTCTTTACGGGGCAGTAAACAACAAGACGACAGGACTTATTTATAGCAATCCTTATACTAGGATAGCTAGTGGCATTTTAGAAGCTTACAATAATCATATATATTCTGGGGTTACGTGTAGCGACCTTAATTAAGAAAGAGGCAGTCTCAAGATTTGAGCAAATTATGGGTTTAAAGGTGCAAATGAAATACCAAACAGAAGTTATTCGCCAATTGATATACCATTAATTCGTTATGCGGATGTAGTCCTTTCTTTAGCTGAATGTTTGAATGAACAGGGAAAAACAGATTTGGGGTGAACCTCAATATTCTTATACTTGGGGAGGTAACCATTTATACAACTGGGCTATTCCTAGGTCTGAAATTCTGATGAATGAAAACCTAAAACAAAATGAGGGTTGGATAGACTAATCCATTCTTATAAATTTCTATTTCATGAGGGTGTCAGATTACTTTGACACCCTCTTTCTATTATTCTATACAATCAACAAAGTGCGTGCTCGTATCGATTAGTATTCCCAACCCGGTGTAGGTGTCAAATTCGTATTAAGCTCTGTTTCACTCTTGGGGACAGGCCAAGTGTACCACTGGTCGCCAATCCAATCATAAACAGTACCTCCGGTACTCTCTGTTCCGCCCCATGCATGCTGGGCAACCTTTTCACTGAATTTTGTTTCTTTCAACGTACGCCAACGCATTTCATCAAAAAAGTTTATACCTTCGTTCACAAACTCACGACGACGTTCGTCACGCACATAGTTACGTGCAGTTGTCTGATCTAAGAAGCTGGAAGCCATAGTCGGTATACCGGCACGGTCACGGACCTCTTTCACCTTGGCCATAGCACCTGCCAAGTCATTCTTTTCAACAAGTGCTTCGGCCCACATCAACAATACATCTGCATAACGAATGATAGGTTCATCTACCGGATTCTGCTCACGACGCAGGTATTCCAACCCCTCACCGATAAATTTACGATGAATATATTTAAATTCAGCCTGTGCATTCATAAAACCGGAAGCATAATAATCGTTCGGTAACTCCGGATTGGCATTCGGTTCGGCATTTGCCTGATCTGCATAATATTTACCAGCAACAGGCCAACGGAACGTGTACCACGCTTCTGCCGTAGAATTACTATTTACCCCCAAATAATTGGCATAAGGTGTCACAACATTGTAAGCCAAGCGCGGGTCACGATTGGCATATGCTGTTTTTAAACGAGCCTCATTACCTTCCGGCAAATAAATAGCCTGAATTTCTGCGGGCAATTTGGCCAGTTCCGTATCAACTGCCTTCGTAACCGTAGAATGGATTTCCTTTCCATTCACGAACTTATCGCGAATAAAGAATACTTTGCGATATTTCGTGTGTCCTTCGGCTGTCTCCATGTCAGTCACTTTCTTCCAATCAGACAAATAGTCCTCCCAAGCAAACTTTTTAACAGTCTGCCCATTCACCTCTTCATAAAGGTTTACCAACGCAGGAGTCACCTGCAAGTCACCCCAACAGCCACGGCTATCTTTAGCTCCCTGGGTAAATGCCGCACAATACTTTTGTATTCCCGTACCATAACCCGTAGGATCTTCTATATACTGCACAGCCAAAATAATCTCTTCACAACGCTCGTTAGCAACCTTAAACAGCTGTTTGTAGTCCGGGAACAATTTGTAACCACACTCACCTACCTTAGCAAAGTCTGCTATTGCTTTATCATACTCCTTTGTCAACAGATATGCTTTACCACGCAAAGCATAAGCAGCCCCTTTACTTACTCGTCCTTCTCCTTGGATTTGATTGTCAGGTAAATTCGGCTCAGCTATAGCATCGCTTAAATCCTTAATAACTTGAGCCCATACCTCCTGTTCCGAACTTTGAGGCTTGTCACATTCAGACGGGTTCACCGGTTCCGTATACAAAGGTACCCCTAATCCGCCATTACCGAAAAGAATGTTCAAACGATCGTAAAAGAATGCACGAAGTACTTTACACTCAGCAATCAAACGAGCTTTTTTAGCTTCATTGATAGGAGCATTTTCAATACCAGCTATAGCGGCATTAGCCCGATGCACACCGTCATACATCCATTGCCATGTTTTTAAGAAAAACCCGTTACTGGGATTGACCGATTTAGTAAACAAGTTTTGCATGCCATACTCTCCCTGTCCGGTCATACCAAACGCATCATACCCATAATAACCAATCATGGCATCGGCACCAATAATTTGATTTCCATGGAAAGGTCTCTGCAAGGAGTAATACACGCCAATAACGCCCTGGTCAACGCTTTCTTCGGTAGTCCACATAGTACCACTGGAAAGCTTATCATTAGGTGCCGTATCCAAAATATCCGTACAGGATGTTGCGACTCCGAAAACAGCCGCCAATGTTAACAAATTAAATATCTTTTTCATCTTTATGTGCTTTTAATTAAAAGGTTACAGACAGACCTCCTGAGAACATACGTGCAATCGGGTATGCGGCAAGCGAGCCACCCAATTCAGGGTCTACGCCTGGGAATCTATCGGATTTGAAAGTCAACAAATTCTCTCCGGATACAAATACTCTCAAATTATTGATCTTTGCAGGTGCAACCCACTTCTTAGGCAATGTATATCCGATTTGTAATGATTTCAGCTTAACAAACGACGTATTATACAAATAGAATGTATTTGAAGGGGTAGTACCACCGGAAGTAAGCAGACGAGGATACTCGTTAGAGATTCGGGCATTCGGGTCAGCTGCAGGATCGTAGGAAGAACCGATGACAACGCCCTGCTCATTTTTAATGATGCCAGCATGTGAAGCTTCCGAATCGTAGAAATAATATCTGTTCCAAGCATCGCCAGGCAAAGCATCACCGGTATTAGTAATCATAGATCCATTTGCTCCTTTCGAATTAATGTAATGATAACCGCCAAAGCGTCCTGACCACATCATATTCAAATCAAAACCACGCCAAGAGGCATTGATATTAAAGCCCAAAGTAACCTTCGGAGTCGAGCTCTTACCGGTAAATTCGCGGTCATCATCATTTCCATATTTACCATCACCATTCAAGTCGGCCATGATCAAGTCGCCATACCATAAATTGGAACCATTCGAATTAATTTGTTTCAAATTATTATTGAAAGTATATCCGGCAGCCAACATCGCAGCCACCCAATCCAAATCGGCCTTCGTACGAATCATACCGTCACGAGGTCCTCCATTCGGATTAACACTACCGTCGGCCAACTTATAAGAACCGTCACCGGAATAAGGACGACGCAAGAAAAACTCATCTATCATGTGTCCTTCTACACGACGGGTATCACCTCCGGTAGAAACATCTGCCAAATTAGTATAACGCATTGTCGGATTACCCCAGATATCTTTGACATCTTCATCCAACTCATACCGCAATTCGCCTTTAAAATCGGTTACTCTATTCTTATTGAAAGCCAAGTTGATCCCTACGCCATAACGGAAATCTTTAATCTGATCGTTCCAACCCAAGTTCAGTTCAAGACCACGGTTAGACAAACTGGCTGTGTTTGACATAGGAGCACTGATACTACCCATTGTTTTATACATAATGGAATTAGTAAGAATATCCGAAGTCTTTCGCAAATAGAAATCAGCTTCCAAACTTAAACGTTGGTTAAGGAAAGAGGCATCCAAACCGATGTTATAAGTGGTCACTTTTTCCCAAGAAAGTGCCAGGTTTTGAATAGAAGATTGTATCAAACCATTTTGTACTCTTTCGTCAAACACATTGTTCACTTTCTTATACAAAGCTTGCCAGTCATAATTACCCCCTACGGTGTTACCCAACGAACCATAAGAAACACGAAGTTTCAAATTGTTAACTGCATTTTTGACGGGTTCGAAGAAAGATTCTTCACTGATACGCCAAGCAGCAGACCCGGATGGGAAAAAACTGCTACGATGTCCGGGAGCAAACTTGGAAGAAGCATCTGACCGGAAACTGAATTCAAACAAATAACGGTTATCATAAGCATAGTTTGCACGTCCGAAATAAGATAATATAGCATTCACCGACTTGGCACTACCACCAATGGATTGCATTTCCGCACCAGATGTTATATCAGTAATACTCCAATCTATCAAACCTTTCTTTGTTGCACTGAATCCTGTAGTTTCACCACGATACTGCTCATAACCGAACAAACCTGCCACATCGTGTTTCCCGAATGTATTGTTATAGCGTAACATCAAGTCAGCCGTATAACTGGTCGATTCATACGAATAACGATAAGTCGTAGCCTGATCCAAGACACCCAATCCTTCTTTCGGTGTTTCAAAACTCTCGCGAAAACTATAACGAGGCAGGTTTTGAGAGTAATGTTCGTCTTGCCGGCTATACTGGCTCCAGTTGAATTTGGCTTCGGCTACCAAACCTTTCAAAGGTAACTCGACGTTGGCATACCATGTCGTATTGAGACGTGTATATGTATTCTGTCCTCCATTGGCTGCCACTCCTTGCAAAATATTATCCTTCTGGGTTACTTCCGGATGTTCGCTACATCCATACTTGCCATCATAGATAGGAGTCTGCCCGGGCCATGCCTGAAGCAAATAAGTCATAGACGTACTTCCCGGATCCTTGAACTCTTTGGTTCCATAGGTTTGTGTTCCGAAAGTAATGATATCTGCTATTTTTGTTTCTATATTGGCACGGATATTGAAACGTTCCATGCTTGTATTATCCAATGTACCCGGATTATTCTGATAACCCAGCGAAAGCAGATAAGTGGTATTCTTGCTACCTCCCGACACATTGACACCATATTTCTGATAAAAGGCGGGTTCAAACAAAATTTGTGCCCAGTCTGTATTCGGGTATGCCAACCAGTTTGGAATCTGTTGCCCTGTAACAGGATTCGTATAGATTCCGTTCGGATTCAAATCAGCTTGACGCCATTCTTCAATACTTTCAAGGCTATAGTCTGGTGTATTGGCAGTCGGGTTGGCATTCAGCTTAGCAATATTGTGCAACTCCATGAAATCTGCCGTACTTGACATCAATTTAAAATCGGTAATCGGCTTTTCCTGTGCAAACATAGCATTGAAAGTCACTCTTGGGCTTTCGTCTTTTTTCCCTTTTTTGGTTGTTACCAAAATAACACCGTTGGCTGCACGTGAACCATAGATTGCCGCCGCACTGGCATCTTTCAAGATTGAGATGCTTTCAACGTCATCCGTATTCAGCGGAGCCATATCAGCAGCAACACCATCGACCAATACCAATGGACTGCTATTGTTGAATGAACCTTGGCCACGCACCTGGATACCGATACTTTCGTCACCAGGGTTACCACTTCCTTGAGTAACGCGTACACCTGGAGCCGCGCCCACCAAAGCCTGTCCGAGGTTCATCACCGGGCGGTTGGCTATTTTTTCCGCACTAACGGATGCTACCGAACCTGTCAGGTTCACTTTCTTCTGCGTACCATAACCAACTACTACCACTTCTTCCAACGCTTGCGAGTCTTCTTTTAGGTTAATAGAAAATGACGTTTGGTTTCCTACAGGGATCTGTTGTTCCACGTACCCGATAAAAGAAACTACCAAAACAGCATTAGAAGATACCTCCAAATCAAAATTACCGTCCATATCGGTAATCGTTCCATTGGTTGTCCCTTTTTCAACTACGTTGGCACCCGCTATAGGTCCCAAAGCGTCTTCAACTGTTCCGGTTACTTTCTTCTTCGCTTGTTGAGGAGAAGCAACAAGCGCATCGGAAACGGGAATCTCTATTCCCGGATTGGCTGAAGCCAACCCCACAGATGTCAAAAGCAAAGTTGCTCCTAAAAACATCCGTTTTGATAAATAAAAACGATTAAAATCCTTCGTCATAATAACACCAGATTTAGTTAATGAATAAATTGTGTTTGCGCACACCAAATCACTGCAACTTGTTGTGCAAGAATTTTAGCCCGTTCGTTTCACATAAAAAGGAAATAGTCCTAGCTGGACTATGTCCATTTATTCATTAACTAATTATTAGATTTTGGCTCATCACATTTTTTTACAAATAAGAAAATAACTGAGAATAAAGCTCTTTCTCTTTTTGTTTTTCAATAGTAGAACAAAAACTATTCAGAAAAGTCGTTAGAATTCTATTACTTAATATTAATAGAAAAACAGTAATTGATATAACCGAATTTTGAAAAATGAATGTTCTATTTCTACCTGTCAGAACTTCAATTGTTAGTGCAAATTGACCATAATCTATGCACTATATTCATATACAGCCCATTACTATTGTGTTAATTTTTT